>Ga0114976_10001074_pt1 | contig 16979 bp, 23 predicted proteins | sample S_130805_EF_Meta_FD_87319 | JGI IMG/M metagenome (GOLD analysis project Ga0114976, IMG submission 87319) | Freshwater microbial communities from Lake Simoncouche, Canada to study carbon cycling - S_130805_EF_MetaG | ecosystem: Environmental > Aquatic > Freshwater > Lake | place: Lake...
CCACCACGCAGGCGAGGGGGCGCAGGGCGCGGCGCACGACCGTGCGTAGGGCGCGGCGCAGGCGAGCGAGCCGGCGCAGGCGCAGGACGCGGCGCGCGGCGCGCAGCGCAGACTCGGCCTGTAGAGCGCGGGCCACGACGCGACCGAGCGAGGCGAGAGCGACGAGCCCTGACAGGGCGCGGGAGCGTGCCGTCTCGCGGAGGACGGGGCGCGGGTCGCCTCCTGCCTCCACGAGGCGCAGGGCGCGTAGCGCAGCGTCCGAGCGCGCGGCGAGACGCCATGCCTGCTCGATAGTGTCGGCCCGCTCCTCGGCGCGGATGGAGCGCTCCCATGCCCGCCGGTAGCGGGCGACGAGCCGCGCGTGGCGGGTCGTGCCGAGCCGGGGGAGAGGGGAGCGGGTCACGATGGGAGGTATTGCAGGGGGCGTGCCGTTGTCGTTTGGCCCGGAAACCGACCAGGAATCAAGGGGTTAGACGATTGAGTGGTGGAGAACCACCGTATGCGGGTGTCAGTCGGTTTGACAGGTGGTAGGTTTCTGACACCCACGGTTGACACCTGTATGTAGGTTTATATCTTACATGTAGGGTAATGTAGTCAAATAGGCACAAAAGGGTGCGCGGGGGCTCCGGGGACGCTGCGCGAGGTCGCGACCGTGCGCGCACCGCGCGCGTTTCGGCGCGGATGCAGCGCGCGTGCAGCGCGCATCGCGCGCGGTTTGGGCGCGTTTTGACGCGTGCCGAGCGCGCTCGGAGGCGTGCCAGGCGAGCGCAGCGCGCCTGTGGGCGAGCTTGGCGGCACGCGCGCGGCCCCGGGGCGCGAAAAATACTCGCGAAACCCTCGCGCAACCTCCGGGGAGTGCCTATGGAGTACGCGCGCCCCTGGCGTTTGGGGCGCGTCACCTTCTCCGAGGACACCTTGAAAACATCGCTCACGTCACGTTTCCTGGCGGGCTGGGAGCCCACCGTGTTCCCAGCCCGCGGACCCGACGGGCTCATCCCCGCGCCGCCGCCGAGTCGCCTGCCCGTGCTCGAGCATCCCTCGCTCTGCGAGGCTGGCCCGTGCCGGCATTACCACCGCGTCGTGTGCCTCATGGATGCCGCCGAGCCCCTGGACGGGTCGGGCGGCACCGCGCACGAGCAGCTCACGCGCGCATGCTATCCCGCGCCCGGGGTCGAGCTCGAGCTTGGCGAGGCCCCGATTACCCGCTGCTCAAGGTGGGAGCCGGATAACGAGCAGGCGCGGCTCGATTCGATTCGCGATTCGTTCCTGCGCTCGCCGGCTGGCCGAGCCTACGCCGAGCAGCTCCGAGCTGCCGAGGACACCGCCCAGGCCCCGCAGCTCGAGGTCAACGCGGACGAGGAAGTGGTGGAGCTGTGAGTCTCGCAGAGCTACGCGCTGACCTCGCCCGCAACGCGCGCGAGACCCAGGCGATCACCGAGCCCGCGACCCGGACGCACCTCGAGCAGACCCTGTGGCCGTTCCTCGAGGCACTGATCGACCAGATCGAGGAGATCGACGACGCAGTGGCCGAGCTGGTGGACCAGCAGGAGGACTACCTCCAGCCCCAGACCGCCGCGGTGTTCGCCGCGGTGATCCAGGCGAGCCTCGAGCTTGCCGCCGAGCTCAAGGCGCGGGCCGGGGCCGACCCTGGCATCGCGCAGAAGATCGCGGACCACGACCAGCTCTGCCAGGCCGCGATCGGCGTCCTGGGCGAGATCACGATGGTCGTCGGCGGCGACGAGGACGAGGACGAAGGTGACAGCAATGAATAGCGAGATGATCTCCGACCTGGACGACGCGCCGCCGATCGAGGTGATCGACGCGACGGACGCATCCGAGCGCGAGGCGTCCGAGGACGCGGCTCCCGCACCCGAGCGGAAGATCCCGCGCCTGGGTCGCAAGCGCGCCTCCGCGCTCGCCACCCCAGCCGAGCCGCGCGAGCCGCGCAACGGCACCAGCAAGCCGCTCGCGGAGCTCCACGTCAACGAGGACCGCCAGGTCAAGGAATGGCTCGAGTCAATCTCGAGCGCGGGGCCGATCCGCGTCAAGGTCGAGCGCCAGAGCCCCAAAATGTGGAAGGGCTTGAACGTGGGCGGCAACCTCGCTCGCTACGATCACCCCATCGACGAGGACTGGCTTCGCGACCATCACGGGGGTGGGGACTTCTATTTGACCGTCCAGCGACCGAAAACGAACGGGCCGGGCTGGGTGTTCGCGGGCGGGCGCGTGATCCACATCGCGGGCGACCCTCGCACCGACGACGTGTACCGCGACAAGCCGAACGAGAGCGCCGGCCCGGCTGCGCCGACGAACGCCATCGTCGACAAGACCTTCTCCGTTCTTGAGCGCGAGCTCGCCAACGCGCGGTCGCAGTCGTCGGCAAACGGCATGGACCCCACGATGATCCAGGCCGTCATGGCGCCCATGCAAGCCCAGGTCAGTCAGCTTGGCGCGATGCTCCGCGACTCCCAGGCCCAGCTCGCTCAGACTCGTCAGGCTGTCGTGCCCGAGCGCGACGAGTTCCGGGAGAAGATGCTCTCCGCGATGATCGACGGGGACTCCGCGCGCCTCACGTCGCTGCGGACCCAGCACGAGAGCGAGCTGCGCCAACTCAAGCAGTCGGCCATCGACACCGAGCACAGGCTCCGAGACGCATTCGAGCGGGACAAGGCCATGTTCGCGATGGCGCACGAGCGCGAGCTCAACGCGCTGCGCGGCGCCTATGACATGAAGGTCGCGAGCCAGGAGACCGTGAACGTGACCGGCAAGGCGTTGCTCGAGGGCGAGATCCGCCGGCTCCAGGCTGACCTGTCCGAGGCCAAGGCCGAGCTAGCCTCGCTGCGGATCAAAAAAGACAAGACGCCGCTCGACATGATCCGCGAGACGAACGAGCTCAAGGAAATGCTGGGCCTCGACGACAGCAGCAAGGAGAAGTCCACCCTCGAGAAGGTGCTCGAGGTCGCGGGCAACCTGCCAGCGGTCCAGGGAGCAATCACAAAGCTCGCGAGCGGCGAGGGTGGCGCACAGCCGCCGCCGGCCCCGGCCCCGGTCGTTCGCCGCGCGCCGCAACTGATGACCGGCCCCGACGGCAACCTGTATCGCCAGGGACCAGACGGCGCGCTGCAGCTCGTGCGTAAGCGGTCGCAGATTGCGCCTGCGCCGGCCTCGACGACGGACGCGCCCCCGATTCCGCAGATTGCGCCCGCGACGATCAAGGTGTCGATCGAGTTCTTGGAGAGCGCGTTTCGCAACGGGCACGAGCCCGTCGAGGTCGCGACCTCCGTTCGGTCGATGGTGCCCGCCGACGTGCTCGAGGCGATCCGCTCGCTGGGGATCGACGGCTTCCTGGCGAACGTCGCGAAGATCGACGCGAGCTCGCCCCTGTCCACCCAGGCTGGCCGAAACTGGGCGCGCAAGTTGGGCAAAGCCTTGGTCGGTGATGCGTAGACCCGCCCTCGTGGTGTAGCCTCAGGGCGCAACCTCCCTTCTCCGGGAAAGCGCATCCGAGGTGCTCCAGGGCGACAAGATCCTCCATTTTGAATACCGTGGTGCGCCGCAGACCATCGAGGTCATGCGGCGCGCTGCGCTTGACTCGCAACGCAACCTGTCCGTCCGACAGGTGGCCGAGTCCGTGTGCGCGAGCCTCGACTCCAAGGATTACTCCTCGGAGTACCTGGCGCTGTACAACCTCGTGCTCCAGCGGTGCCGCTACATGCGCGACCCCCGCACCGTCGAGCTGGTCAAGGCCCCGTACCTTGTCGCGGAGGAGATGCTGCGCGGAGGTCGACCCTCGCTCGACTGCGACGACATGGCCGCGCTGCTAGGCGCGCTTGTGCTCGCGGTCGGCGGCAGCGTCCGCTTCGTGACCGTTGCGTTTCACAACGCCTTCTTCAAGGGACAGCGGCAGTACTCGCACGTCTTCGCCCAGGCGCTCGAGCCGCGCACGGGCACCTGGATCGTCCTTGACCCTGTCGCCGCCGACAAGACCTCCGAGATGATGGGCCGGATCAAGGCTGCTGCCGTCTGGCCCGTAGCGTAAGGAACCATACAATGAGCAACCCGTTCGATCGCAACCCGTACCGGATCCCGCCACCGTGGAACCCTGGCTACGCCAACCCGCAGAACGTAGATGATGAGGGGCTCGAGCGGCGCGCGTTCACCACTGCCTGGGCGCCTCGTGGCAGCTTCGATAACCCCAAGGTCGGGACCGCGGGCTACGCGGTGCCTGGCTACGTCCAGGACGAGCGGTACGGGCAGGGTGCCTTTGTGACGCGGTACGCGCCTCGCGGTACGTACTACGGACCCAAGGTGCCGCACTGGATCGACGAGCAAACGTCGAAGGTCGTCGGACGCAAGTCGCTTCCGGGTGGCGCGACCCAGCTTCAGATTCGCACGCTCGCCGGCATCGAGGAGCAGACGATGGGCGCGGCCCCGCTGACCGCGTACTCGCACAAGTCAGCAGCCGCGCTGATCGACACCGTCCGCATGATGCCCGACTCGATGCGAACGGCGCAGCTCCGCGCCATGCTCGACAAGATCGACCCAGGTCTCTACGCTCGCGCGGAGGGTCTCGCCAGGGCCGAGCAGAAAGCTGGCGTGACGCCGCTGGTCGCGCTCGAGCGCGGCCTCGCCGCCGCGATGTCCGTGGGCTTGGGCAAGGAGCTCGTCGAGCTCGGACGCAGCAAGCGCATCGGCAAGCGCACGCAACTCGGCGCGATGGCGACCCTAGGTGCAACGCCTGCCGAGGGCGAGTGCTCCGCGAACGGCAAGTACATCTTTAAGGCCGGCCACTGGCAGCGCAAGGGCGCGAGCGACGTGTGCGGCTCGACCGGAACTGCCGTCGGCACCACGCGCCAGGGGACCAGTGGTCCGAGGCTAAAGGACACCCCCCCGCTGCCGTTTCTGCACATCGGGCCGTTCCTGATCCCGATGGCGGCGCGCGTGACGTGGCACGGCACGACCCTGACCGAGGAACAGGTCAACTGGCTGCGAGACGCGGGCTCGGCAACGGCGAAGGCGTTCGCGGATGCCGGCTGGAGGCCGATGAGCCTTCGCAGGGTACTCAACGAGGGAATCTTTCCGCTCGTCAAGTTCACGATGCCCGAGGGCGGTCCCGAGGCAGGCAAGGAGTTTGGCCTGTACATATCGGGAAAGTTCTACGAGTTTGGCGACTACAAAATGCAGTGGCGACCGTACACCGAGCCGCCCAAGCCCGAGGAAAAGAGCTGGTGGAAGCGCGCCTGGCAGTGGGTCAAGAAAGCTGCCGTTGCGATCGTTGACGCGGTCAAGGACGCCGCCAAGTGGGTCGCCGCGCAGGGCTGCAAGCTGATGAAGAACCCCCAGGTCGCCCAGGCGATTGGTGGTGCGGTCGGTGGCGCGGTCGGTGGCCCGACCGGGGCCAAAGCCGGCGCCGTGGGCGGGCAGATCATTTCCGCGGCCTGTCAGGACGATCAGCCTGCCGAGACGCCTGCCGAGACGCCTGCCGAGACGCCACCCGATACGCCACCCGACGAGAAGCCGAGCGGCGGATCGCTCATGCCGCTGCTGCTACTTGGAGGCGCGGGCCTGGCGGCGTTTCTTGTCCTCGGAAAGAAGGGTGCGTGATGTCTGCCAGCCTGACGATCAAGAAGGGGCCGAACGACGCGCGGACGATCCTGCTCGCGCTCGGTGTCGGCAACTGCAACGCGACGATCATGGTGCAGTACATGTTCCTGTCGCCCTCGACGACGGACCCCGCCATGCCGTCGATCATCCTGATGACCAAGCATCTTCAGGCGGGCCTGCGAGCTGCCGGGGCGCGGGTGCCCCTCGACGGTCAGGTTGACGCCACGACGGCCAGGGCGCTGATCACCCTCGTCGGTCCCGAGTGGAACCACGTCTCGTGGTACGCGCTGTTCGACGCGGTGCTAGCCGCGAAGCGCACGCGCAGCCTCGAGCAGCGGTCGCAGGAGATGTCCCTCGGCATGATCCCCGACCTCCCGGACATCCCGCCGGTCGTTTCCTGGGCTGCGATTGCCGCCGCCGCCTACCTCTATCTCCGCAAGTAAAAGGATCAAGACCATGACTTACTTCCCCGTCGGCGCCGACGAGTCGACCGGACTCGCCTTCAACTCGACTAAGATTCCTGGGATCGCCTACGCGACCAACAAGGCCACCGAGGAGGTGTTCTACGACCTCCAGCGGCAGCTCAATCGCGTCGCCTACAAGCGTGGAATCTCGATGATGATCGAGGACAGTCTCATCGGAGCGAATACCGTGCGGCTGATCAAGACCGTGCTGGGCGAGAGCACGACCTTTGTTGAAGCCGCCAGCGGCGCCGACGGCTATCGGACGAGCGTTGCACTGCTTGCGGCTGCAATTGGAGCTCCAGCGAATCCACCAGGCGTGATCAGGCGTGCGCCTCTCGTCTCACTGCCGCCCGCCGCTGCCGCTGCCGCGACGGACCTTGCTCCTCCGGGTCCGCCTCCGGGAGCCGGCGCGTCGATCCTCGACTCGTTCAAGAACATGGACACGACGACGATGATCGCGCTCGCGGCGCTCGCCGTCGGTGCCGGCTACTACCTGACGCGGAAGGGCAAGTAACATGCGCTTCGCCTACGCTCGCACAGGAGGACCGCTCCTTGACTGGAGTGGCTCGACGCCCCCGTACCAGTCGCGCGCGGGCGAGACCAAGAGCCTCGGTGACTTCTATCCGTCAACGCGCCGCTCGAGCGCGCTGCGCCGCTACGGAGTCAAGCACTGGGACCGTCCGTACAACCCCGTGACCGGCGGGCAGGCGATGTCCTACGACCGTGATCGTCCGCTGGGCGACCTCGACGTGCCACGCCCCGGCGCCCCGGAGATCGTCAGCGGGTATGAGTCGCCGGCCCCCGGCGCGGCGATCATCCACCTGGGCGACGACGCCTGCACCTTTGAGCGAGCTCACCGTCGCGCGCACGGGCTTTCTGGCTACATGCCCGAGGGTTCGGTGCGCGCTTACGGGCAGACCATGCTCGCCGCCGATGAGCCCAAGCCGGCGCCCCTGGTCAACGCCAAGCTGGTCCGTCGTGCTGCGATCCTCGCCGCCGCGTATCACGGGGTGCGGCGAAACAACGGCTCGGTTCTGTGGGGCCTGCTGTGGAGCGTCGCGGCGTATGTCTCGCCGCTCCACGGCGTGCTCGTGCCGGCCATCGGCTACGCCCAGGGCTACGGTCAGCCCAAGGCCAGGTGATGCGCTACTCGGTCTGGAACAACGCGACGCGCGCCTACGACTACTACGAGGCGCAGGGCGAGGCCGGCATCCACGCCGGGGCACCCCCGCGCGCGGCCTCGAGCTCGCTCGGCGCAACGCCAGATCAGGCAGCGTGGCCCCTGCCCGAGGGAGCGCGCAGGGTCGGGACCGGAGATCTGCCCCAGGGGCGCATCGCGTCACTCGACGGCGGCACCTTTCGTCTCGACATCCCGCAGGCGTTGTTCTGGGGTGCCGCGGGCTACCTGCTCTACAGGACGATCAAATGACGTACCACTACAAGATCGGCGAGGTTCAGATCGACGAGAGCGTCGGCGCGTCAATCTACCAGATCGTGGGCAACCCGATCATCGCGCTCCTGGCTCAGCTCAATCGCTTCGCGGGCAAGAAGATCAAGATCGGCACCGAGTCTGGCGATGCGTGCAAGGCCAGGATCTTCGTTGCTCGTCCGTATCGGCTCGTGCCGACGCTGACCGACGAGCAGGCGACGATCGCGAACATCATAATGCACGCGATCCTGACGTGCGTCGGAACGAACGTCCGCGATTTCAAGCAGGCCAAGAAGGTCAGCGACGGCCTGGCTAATGCGGTCGAATGGGCGACGCAGAACGCAGAGTACGTGACCATCCAGTTCGCGCAACTCGGAGACCTGCTCGGCCTGGATGCCGCGACCGTGGGAATCACGAGGCGCGATCCGCGCGTCACGCCCAAGTTTCCGACGACGGCTGTCCTCGTGGTCGGGCTTGCGCTGGGCGCGATGTTCGTTCTCAAGCGGAGGCAGTCGTGACCTATTCGCTCGCTCGCTACCGTCGTCGAGACCTCGGCTTGGGCATCTGGCCGTTCAATCCCGATACCGCCTACGATGTAGACAACGCCGATCAAAAACGCTGCACGGACAAGGCGAACGCCGCTCCCCAGGTGACGAAGATGGAAGGCGAAGTGAGGCGCCTGCGTCAGTCATGGAACCCCACGGGGTTCTACCTGCCGAAAGAGATCTCCTCGCTGATCGCTGCGCTCAAGGAAGCCGCTGCCGTTGCAGGCGAAGCACTCAAGAACGCACCCGACTCGACGAGTGACGCCGCGACGTTCAAGCGCGATGCGTTCGACACCGCACTCGAGAAGATCTACGATCGAGGCAAGTTCTACGAGCAGGCGATCCTCGACACGAAGAAGGCCGGTCTCACTGCGATCGGCGCCCCAGGCTTCAAGAAGTACGTCCTGGACGCGATTAGCTCGATCGCGTGGGTCTACACGCAGGCGGCATATCTGCACTGTCGCCAGACGTGGCTTGAGAGCGTGCTCGATCGCGGGTGGCGCGCGATTGCGAACCTGGGAGCCGTGGTCGCGAGGGTGTTCGGCGTCGCCGCCGATGTTGCGGGTGGCGTGTTCAACGTCGGAAAGGATGCGCTCGACGTCCTCGCCTTTGTCGCGAAGTGGGCTCCCTATGCTGCCGCAGGCGTAGGGGCGTACTTCGTCTACACGCGCTTCATCGAGGACAAGAAGCCATGAGCGACCACGACGAATCGCTGGCGATCTACGAGGGGTTTCATCGGTTTTCCCCGCGCAAGGTCGGTGAGTTTCATCCGTCGTTTAAGTTGCCGTCGCGGGTCAACAAGCAGGGGCCCGCGGTGGACGTGCTCTATCGCTCCAACAAGGTGGACCCGGAGACCCTCAAGAAGCCTCGTCGGTCGATCGATTACATCCACGAGCATGACAGCCGAGGCGTCCACACCTACCTGCCTCGAGGCCCCGGCGATGTCGTCGAGGTGCCGACGTGGATCCGCAACGCCAGCTCGCTCGCCAAGCTGGGCGACTGCCTGGGCTTCAAGTTTAAGCGAGACGGCCAGATCGTCGAAGCCGTCGGCAAGAAGCCGCTGCCCGAGCTCTACTGCACCAGCAACGGCAAGTGCCTAATCATCGTGCAGGACAAGCGCGATGTGCTGGCACTGGTCTGGGGCGGCAAGCTCGACGTGGAGCCTCGAGGAATCGTCGGATGAGCAACGATCAACTATACGGTCTCGTTGTTCAAGGCGGCATCGGCGCCGCCGCGCTTGCGCTCGTCGGGAAGATTGCGCTCAAGGTGGCTGATCGGATGATCACGGCCATCGACGCGCTTTCCAAGGAGGCGCGCGACACCGGACGGGCAACCGTGGATGCGCTGTCGCAACTCACCGAGCGGCTGTCGCGACTTGAGGGCAAGGTCGAGGTCTTGTCGTCAGACTGGCCCCAGGAGCATGCGAACAATCGCAAAAGCGAGCGCGAGCGTGCTCGCTCGCCCATGGCGGAAGACCTCGTCACTCGACGCCGATAGGCGGCGGTGAGGGCTTGACAGGAGTTCCACTCAGGGCATCGTCAATCGCGCATCGTCACGTCGCGTCTTCTTTCGCGCGTAGCGGGACCAAAGGATCACAGCCATGGCGATCATGTTTTTAAATCCAGCCGGCCACCGTAAGCGCGCCTCCAAGAAGAAGCGCAAGCTCACGCACATTCTGAGGAGAAACCCCATGGCCGGCAAGAGCAAGAAGAAGGGCAAGAAGTCGCCCGCGAAGAAGCCCGCGAAGAAGAAGCCCGCTGCGCGCAAGTCGCCCGCGAAGAAGCCCAAGAAGCGTCGTCCCTCGACGAAGAAGCAGCTCGCTGCGGCGCGCAAGCTGCTCGGCAAGCACGGCTTCCGCGCCAAGCTGCGGACCAAGGTCGTCGCGGCTCGCGGCGCGAAGAAGGCGAAGGCGAAGGCTGCTCGCGCGGCTGCGAAGGACAAGAAGCGGTCTGCTGCGAAGGCCAAGAAGGCTCGTCGAGTGGCTGCGGCTCAGAAGGCGGCTCAGAAGGCGGCTGCTCGCGCGATGAAGCTTCAGTCGAAGTTTCTGAAGTCAAACCCGTCGCGTCGTCGGCGGAAGCACAATCCCGCTCGTGCTCACCGCAAGCACACGCGGCGCTCGACCCGTCGCTATCGTCGCAACCCGGCTGGCGGCGATATCGTCAAGATGCTCATGGGCGCGGTCAAGATGGCGGCTCCCGCGGTCGGCGCGATGCTCGTCGGCAAGGCGCTCTCGACCCAGGCGATCAAGAACATCCCGATGCTGTCGAAGGTCATGGGCTACGAGAAGCCCATCCTCGATGTCGCCATGCTCGTGGCGGTTCACTTCGGCGCCCCCAAGGTCGCGATGCTTCGCAAGTATCAGACCTCGATCATGGTCGGCCTCGGCGTGAACCTCATCGTGGACACCCTGTCGGCGGCACTGCCGGATGACATCAAGGGCAAGATTGGCCTGTCGGGCGATGGCATCTACGACCGCGCCCTGTCGGACTACGTCACGACCAGCGACTACCTCACGACCGGTGCCACGCCGATCGATGACGACATCGCGCTCGCGGACTACGTCACGACCGGCGACATCGAGGAGGAGCTCGGTATCTCCGAGGAGCTCGGTATCTCCGAGGAGCTCGGCGCGATCGACGCTCACACCGTGCGCGGTGGCGTGTCGCAGACCGCCATGCTCAAGGCGGTCCCGTCGCAGAGCTTCTCCGAGGAGATCCCCGCGCGCTCGTTCTCCAAGGAAGTCAGTCACGCGGGCCAGGGTTTCGATAACCCCGGCGCCCTCTACGCTGGCATCTTCCGCGGCGGCTTCTAGCTCCCGCTCCCCTGGACGTTGACGTGACCTCGGCGGGAGACACCCGCCTGTCGTTCGACATTCCGCCGACGACGAACAGACAACAGGTAGCAGAGAGAGAACCATGCCCCGCATTGCAAATGTCCGCGAGCGTCGTCACCAGCCCTTCTGGGATACGCTCATCCGCACCACTGGCAACCCGACCGTGCCGCTTCAGAACAGCACCAACCTGTTCGGCAACAGCAACGTCGGTAACCTGGCGCTGACGAACCTCCAGGTCGCCGGTCAGCTCGCGAGCGATCAGACCTACGTCATCCTCGCCCTCCGCGCGTCGCTGTACTTCAACGGCACCAACCGCCGTGCGAACTACCTGCGCGTCAACTCGCAGCTCTACTGGACCCTGATCGTCGGTGAGAAGCCGATGTTCCAGGCGCCCTGCTGGTATTTCCCGGCGGGCGGCGGCGTGTGGGGCTTCGACGCGACGGCGGCGACCGGCTCGATCTTCGCGAACGGCGAGCCCAGCCAGGAAGCGATCCTGAAGCTGGCTCGGCCGATCGTCGTGCCCGTTCGCCAGAACTTCGCCGTGCAGGCGTCGTTCTACCCGATGGGCTCGGTCTCGGCGCTCGATGGCCTCAACAGTGGCGCCACCGACGACGAGAAGGAGATCAAATTTGTTTTGGATGGGTTGCAAACCCGCGATGTGCAATGATTTCGCGTACTTACGCGATTTCTACTGAACATAGCTGATCTGATCAGCCCCCGTTCCGGCGGGTAATCCGGCCTCTTCCCCTGTTCTCGTGAACCTGCCCCGCGCACTCGCGCGAGATCATCCGCCCCTCAAAGGCGACCCCGACTACGGAGATCCCCATGAACCCGATCGAGCAGAACCTCCAGAAGTTGTCCGCGGCCCTCCGCATCCTCGACAAGCGCAGCGGTCAGCTCCAGGCTGTCGTCCAGCAGCAGGCCGCGATGCTGGCCGAGCTTCAGACGCGCCCCCGCACCATCACCGAGGAGATCGACCAGATCCCCGGTCGTCGCATCGAGACCGTGCTGTCGGGCGAGGTCGTCTTTGACGCGACCGACGAAGGCAAGCGCGGCAACCCGATCTTGATCCAGGTGAGCCAGGACGGCCCGTTCGTTATGACGCACTATCCGATGTGCCTCTGGCGTCCGACGCTCCCGACCACGGCGACGAACTATCAGCGGTGGCGTCCGATCTCGACCTACCCGCTGCCGGATCAGGTCGTCGATACGGACATCATCGATATCCTGTACGAGCTCCAGGACGGCGGCTCGCAGCGCAACTTCCAGAACGCTCCTCGAGGCCCGCTGCTCTCGCGGCCCGACAACGTCATCCCGTGCGCGGTGCCGACGCTGTGGTCGCCCAACGCGGCGATTGCGTTCTATCCGACCTACAACTCGCTGACCTGGAACAGCGACACCCCTCCGACCCAGGGCACACTGCACGTCGATCTGATCGGGTATCGCGTGGTTAACCTCTGATCAGGGAGTGGCACATGAGCTATTCATCGAGCAGCCTGGGAGGCGCGTGCTGCGCGCCGTGTGCGTCGTCGAGGAATCCGTCGGCGCCGATGGCGGCATCGCCTGAGGACAGCAAGGCACAGGCAGGTCAGGCACTCCTGCTCGGCGTTCCTCTTGCGGCCAACTACGCGCTGAAGCAGAAGTTCCCGTCGATGTCGAGCTGGCAGCGGCTGGGCATCGCGGCAACCCTGGGCGTCCTTGCCAAGAACGCCTACTCACGACTAGGGTAAGGCCCGTGACTCAAGCACTCGTCAGCAGGTCCGACGTGCAGCGCGCGAAGGTCGAGCTCGACCGGATGCGTGGGTCGCTCGCGAAGTGGCTCAAGTACCGCACGCTCAACGACGCGGTCCTCGAGGGCAAGGCTCCGACGAAGAAGCCGGTCGCGTTCGCGCGGTCGGTCATCGAGCAGTCGCGCGACATGACCGCGGAGGGCAACCTCGCGAAGCAGATCTACGTCCTGTTGACCGAGACCATGCCTGGCGTTGCGCTGCCAGAGCCCGATGTGACGCGGAACCCCCAGGCTGCGGTGCAACTCGCCCGCATCGTCGTCGAAGGGCCACCCGCAGCCTCACCGAGCGCGCAGGGCGCCTGGTACACGGCGTGGCCCGTGCTGATCGTGGGCGGCTTGCTCCTCGCCGTGACCACGGTCGTGCGAACCCTGGCCGATGCTGCCGAGCGACGCGAGTACTACGCCTGCGTGCAGAGCGGTGCGTGCGCGGACGAGGGCAAGTGGCTCAAGTGGGGCGGCATCGCGGCGCTCGCCTACGTTGCCTGGCAGCTCGGCTTGGGCGAGCGCGTCAAGAAGGCGCTGAAGGGCTGACCCCTTCAGATCGCCCATCGAGTGATCGTCGGTGACTCGGAGAAGCTCCGACGTGACCTCGAGGGGCGATCTGAGGGGAGCAGACCATGAGCTACGAAGATATGGGCGGCATCGACTTCAACAACCTGCTCAAGTGCGGGGCAACCGTCGCCGGGGTAGCTGGTGGGGCAGTCGCTGACCCCTACCTGCCTGAGGTCGCCTGTCGCCTGTCGCAGCTACAGGCGCTGACGACGGGTCGCACGCCCGTGCAGATCTTGACCGGCAAGAAGACGACCGTCCCGGTGCCGGCGTGCAAGGCGACCCCGCTGGGCCAGAAGGGCATCGGCGTCGAGCAGGCCATCCGCCCTCTTCGCGCCGCCGTCTACGTCGGCCAGAATCCGTCGGTCGTCTGGCTCGGAGCTGCCGCGATTGTCGGCGTTCCCCTGCTCCTTGGGTATATGCTCGGCACGAGGTCACGATAGTCATGGCGTTTGTCAAGGACGACCACAGCTACACGCGCGGGGCGGGAGCCATCGCAGCCATGGACGCCGCATCGCCCAGGCGTCGCATTGCCATGGCCCGTGCAGATCGAGCCCTGCGCCTACGCGAGGCGCTGACCCAGGGTGCGATTGATCGTGGCTACGAGGGAGACCGACCGGCGGGATCGAGCCGGCCCGTGCCACCGCGTCCACCTGGGCCAGGTCGTCGCCCTGTGATGCCGCGCCCGCCGTTCACGGGCGGCGTGCGCCCGACGGGTGTGCGCGCTGGCGTGCGCGGGCCTCGCGCGGAGCTCGTCAAGCTGCCTGGCACGGTCATCACGCCCGGGGCGCGCGAGGGCAAGCCCGTGCAGGGCGAGAAGGGCACGCAGGCTCCATCGGAAGAGAAGCCTCCTCCGCGTCATGTGATCGTTTCCGGCGGCGGCGGCGGCGGGTTCATGCCGGTGTCGCCCAAGCCCTCGGCCCCGCCGCTGCGGATGCCTGAGATCGATGACGAGCTCGATGTCGAGCTCGAGGAGGCGCCCGCCGAGCCTGCGCCCCAGGCCGCGCCTTCACTCGCTCCCAAGACCTCGAGCAAGCTGCCGCTGTACGCGGGCATCGCGCTGCTCGCTTACCTCCTGACCCGCTAGGAAATTGATATGGCTTACACGAAGACCTCCCTCATCTCGAGCCCCATCGAGAGCGCGTTTGGAATCTCCGAGACCCTCGGCTTCGACTACGATTTAGCCGTCGGCGCAGGCGCCAGCGTCCTACAGTTTTTCGGGAAGAAAGAGGAGACGAAGCAGGAGCGAGCGAAGCGGGACGGCCAGAAGGAGCAGACGAAGCAGGAGCGAGCGAAGCGAGATGCGGCGGCGGATGCGGCTGCGGCTGCGGCTGCGGCGAAGGGCGGCGGCGGCGGCGACAGCAGCAGCGGTAAGATTCCCACTGCCTACCTCGTGGCCGGCGGGCTCGCGGTTGCCGGTCTGCTGGTATTCGCGATGCGTCGGCAGTAACCTCCGAGGGATGCTAGCGGAGCCGAACGAGGAGCACGTCGCGGGCGACGACCCGTCCCTGTCGAGCAAGGTCGGGATCTTCGACCTGGCGCGCAACGGTCATCGGGTGCGCGTCCGGTACAAGGACCAGCACGTCTACTGCGAGGTCTACCGCGCCGCGGACGGCTCGCAGGAGGTTCACTGGATGTGCCCGCGCTGCCACGGCGGTGCGCGAGGCTACATGAGCCGCATTCCCAGCTCGCGCAAGCAGATCGACTTCGACCCCGCGCGCCTGACCGAGGTCGGCGGCGAGCTCAACGTCGAGGCGTTCATCTGCCCTTGGGAGTTGGGCGAGGACCGGCGCCAGGACTTCGGCATCGGCCTCTGCAAGCTCGCGCTCGCCATCGATCGCAGCGTCGCCAAGGAAATCTGACGGTCATGTCGGTTGGTCTCCAGCGGTGGGGAGCCGATCTGGTCCGCTTTCGGCTGCGTATCGGCTTCGACCTTCGCGAGCCGGACGGGTTCTCGCGCTATCTGATCGCCGCCTACAGCGATCATGCGAACGAGGACGATCGACGACTGGTTTCATGGCCCTCGATCAAGAGGAACTACAACATCCCGCCACAGGACGTGCGTAAGGCGTTCGATGTATGGCTGCGATCACTCGCCCCTGATGGGCTCGTATGCGCTCGAGGTCTTCATAGCCTGTCGTTCATGCCAGGCGAAAAGATATATGAAATCCTTACCTTGGGACGTGAAGAAGGCGTCGCCTACTACAGCATGAACATCGAGAAGTCCATCGCGGACTTCGCCACTCGTTCCGCTCGAAAGATCGAAGGAACGGTCTCGGCGTCGATGGCGAAGGTCGCCGCGACCTTAGACGAGAGAGCACTGGCGACCGTTGGAACATTCGCTGGAATGACAAAAGAGGAGTGGGATTACAACGATGCCAACTGGGCGCGTGAAGGCGATCCGCCTCCGTGGCACACGCTCGCGCCCAAGACGAAGCATGCCTTGAAGATCTCCCAGTGCCCCGTCGTTATCGTTGCGCGTGTTCGCAAAGACGACGTGAAGGGTGCAGGCGGCGACTCCGAGAGCGGCGACACAAACGAGGCCGAGATTCACGTCAAGGCGTGCGAGCCGCGATGCGTCGAACACATTTTCGTCGCGTCGGCCATCCATCGACTTGGACGCCCCGTCCAGGCGTCGGTCAGGAGCCATTACGGGCTCGACTATCACAACGTCCTCACTTACGACGACGAGGTCTGGGGTAGGATAACCCTCACCTTGCATTCATCGGTTCGCCTGGGAAGGAGGGTTCGCAACCTTCCACCGGAATGGACGTGGTACGAGGTTTCAACGTAGGGCCTCCCCCGTCAGGAGCGCAGTATGATCAGAACACAGCAGCCTGGTAAGTCGAACCCCGCGCACAAGAACCCCTACGAGGTCCGCAGCGCGAGCGGCCTCGAGGGCGTGTACGCCAACGAGGGCGACGCCGAGTTCCACGCCGACGAGCTGCGCCGGTCAGGCGTTAGTGGCGTCGTCGTCGAGCGGCGCGTTCACCAGCGTGGCGGCATGGCGAGGTCGAACCCATCGAGCGATTTCGGCGGGCTACACGCTAACCCGGCCTCGTCGCGGGATGCCGGGAAGGCGGCGTATCGCGATCTCCTTGCGCGCTTGCAGTACCCGCTCGCGGTGGGATGGGGCAATGACGAAGCGGACAGGATCCTCAGGCAGTACAACGAGGAGGTCATCGAGAACGAGCGCAAGGTCGCTCGGGATCTGAAGGAACCGTTCAGCTACGAACGAGCATTCGATCACCTCATCGCGAGGGTGCGGAACGCGCTCGGCCAGTCTGTTGGAGGAGGCGAAGCCGACGGGATCCGCACAGGGCTGTATCGCGAGCTGCGCGCCAAGCACGGCTTGAAGGGCGAGCGCGAGCGCGGCAACCCCGCGGGCCTCACCGCGAAGGGCGAGCGGATGTACCGCCAGGTCAAGCGCGGCTACCAGGAGCGCGGCGAGCCCCGCGCTGCGGAGATCGCCTCGCGCACCGTCCTGTCTCGCGCCGGCAGCATCCCCGGCCTGAAGTCGAACCCTCCAGGTGCGCTCACCTACGGTCACTTCTACAGGACCGGGAGCCAGGACTGCGCCAACGTGATCAGCCTCGACGAGTTCGACCTCGACCTCGGCACCGCGGAGCAGATCGTGGCCGATGCCACGTCCGACTGGGACGACGACCTCGAGCGCGACTGGCGCAGCCAGATGGACGACGAGGACTTTGAGGGGCTTGACCCCCACGAAGCCTTTGAGCAGTGGAAGGCGGGCTGGCGAGCTCGA
>Ga0114976_10001075_pt1 | contig 16969 bp, 17 predicted proteins | sample S_130805_EF_Meta_FD_87319 | JGI IMG/M metagenome (GOLD analysis project Ga0114976, IMG submission 87319) | Freshwater microbial communities from Lake Simoncouche, Canada to study carbon cycling - S_130805_EF_MetaG | ecosystem: Environmental > Aquatic > Freshwater > Lake | place: Lake...
AGCCGTCGTAGACTACGACGTTGATAGGACGGGTGTGGAAGCGTGGTAACACGTTAAGCTTACCGTTACTAATAGCTCAATTGGCTTGATTTATGCACTGAAAAACTTTTTTGATACAAATTAACTTGTTATAAGAATATTCTATAACTATTAAAAATCATTAAATATAATTATTATTTATAACAAATGAAGAATATTTTTATAATCGCAGAAATAGGAATTAATCATAACGGTAATATAAATATTGCTAAAGATTTAATTTTACTAGCCAAAAATTCTGGATGTGATGCGGTTAAATTTCAGAAAAGAACAATTGAAATTGTTTATTCAAAAGAGGAATTAGATAAGCCAAGAGAAAGTCCTTGGGGAAAAACTCAAAGAGATCAAAAAGAAGGGCTGGAATTTTCTAAAAAAGATTATGATGAAATTAATAATTTTTGTAAAATTAATAAGATTATTTGGTTTGCTTCAGCTTGGGATATTCCAAGTTTAGTTTTTTTAGATCAATATAATTTAAAATATAATAAAATAGCCTCAGCTATGATTACTCATAAAGATTTTTTAATAGAAGTTGCAAAAAGGAAAAAATATACTTTTATTTCTACAGGCATGAGTGACTACGAAATAATAGATAAAGCGGTTGAGATATTTAAAGATAACAAATGTGAGTTTGAGTTGATGCATACAGTTTCAGCCTATCCTTGTCCTGAGGAGCAGCTTAATCTTCATCTTATTCAAGATTTGAAAAATAGATATAAATGCAATATTGGATATAGCGGTCATGAACCTTCAGTATCACCGTCAGTTATTGCGGCTTGTTTAGGAGCCTCAAGTATTGAAAGACATATTACTCTTGATAGATCCATGTATGGAAGCGACCAGGCGGCTTCTTTAGAAAAGAAAGGATTGGAAGAGGTGGTTAATATTATAAAAAAAATCCCAATTGTTATGGGAAATAAAGAAAAGAATATTTTTGAATGTGAGATTGAGGTCGCTAAAAAATTAAGGTATTGGGAGAAGTAAACTTTCTGAAACCAAAAATAATAGCTATTATCCCTGCAAGATCAGGGTCAAAAAGTATAAAAGATAAAAATATCAAAATATTAAATGGCAAACCTCTGATTGCATGGTCAATTCAGACTTGCTTAAAATCAAAATTTATAAATAGAGTCGTTGTTTCTACAGATTCCAAAAAATATGCTAAAATAGCAAAAAAATATGGTGCTAATGAAATAATTATTAGACCAAAAAATATTTCTAAAGATAAATCTACTGATTATGAAGCTATTCTTCATATGATCCATAACTTAAAATATTCCAGTTATGATTTAATAGCTCATATTAGACCTACAACGCCCCAGAGAAATGTTTTTGACATAGATAGAGCAATTAAAATATTCGCAACATCTAAATATAATTCATTAAGATCTGTGCACGAAATGTCAGAAACTGCATATAAATCTTTTGAAATTTATAAAAAAAATAAGCTAAAACCAATTGCCAATTTAAAATTTAGTTTGGATGACCTAAACAAACCAAGACAGGCTTTTAAAAATACATATGCGGCCAATGGAGTTATAGACATTTATAGAAAAGAATTTATTTTAAAAAATAAAAAACTTTTTGGGAACAAAGTGATGGCCTATATTACCAAGCATACAGAGGAAGTAGATAGCGTAGAACAGTTTAAGTATATTAATTACCTTTTAAAAAAAAATAATTATAAATGAAAAAAAATTTTTATATTAAAACAAAAAATAGATTTATTCATACAACAGTTCCAGCTCCTGGAACAAAAAATCTTTTTAAGAATTTATGTAAAGTTGAATCTAGATCAATGCATGGTCAAATGCCTATTGCTTGGGATAAGGCAAAAAATTTCAACATTTTCGACATTGCGGGAAATAAATTTATTGATTTTACATCGACAATATTTGTCACAAATATAGGTCATTCAAACCCCAGATTAATTAAATATATTAAATTAGCTCTTAGAAAAAAACTTTTGCATTCTTACGCCTATATAAATAAAATTAGAGAAAAATATCTTAAAAAACTAATTCTATTTGCTGGAAAGAATTTTCAAAAAGCATTCTTAATGTCTGCAGGTACCGAGGCTACCGAGGCTGCTTTGAAACTAATGAGAATGTATGGGCAGACGCAGGGAAAAAGAAAATTAGGAATCATTTGTTTTGAAGGCAATTGGCACGGGAGAACAATGGGAGCTCAAATGATGAGCGGAAATCTCAAACAAAAAGAATGGATAGGTTATCATGATCCGAATATTCACCATTTGCCATTTCCATATCCTTGGACTTTAAAAGATAAAAACCCAGAAAATTTTTTAATTAATTCATTAAAAAAATTAGAAAAAAAAATTAACCTAAAAAAAGACATTTGTGGAGTTATGATGGAGACATTTCAAGGATGGGGAGCCGTATATTATCCAAAAAAATATATAAAACTTTTATATAAAATATGTAAAAAAAATAAAATTATTATTACTTTTGATGAAATGCAATCCGGATTTGCAAGAACAGGATATAAGTTTGGTTATGAATATTACGGAATTAAGCCAGACTTAATTTGCTGCGGAAAAGGAATGGGTGGCGGCATAGCAATTTCAGGAGTTATAGGTAAGAAGAGAATTATGGATTTGCCAGAAATAGGAAATATGAGCAGTACTAATTCCGCCAATCCATTGGCTTGTTATGCTGGCTTAGCTGTTTTAGATGAAATAAAAAAAAATAGATTAGTAAAAAAAAGTAATTTTTTGGGTAAAATTCTTTTTAAAAACTTGAACAATATTAAAAAGAAAATGCCAGCTTCAGTAAAAGCTATACAGGGAAGAGGCTTAATAGCGGCTATAATATTTGATGAATCTATTGAAAATATTAATATAAAATTAAAAAATGTAGTTGAAGAATGTTTAAAAGAAGGATTGTTAGTAGTTTACACAGGAAGAGAGTCCATTAAAATTGGTCCTCCTTTAACAATAAGCAGCTCAGCTTTATTAGAGGGAATTAAAATATTAGAAAAAAATATCTTAAAATTTTTAAAATGAAAAATGTTTCTTTAGTCAAAGGATATAGGCACACAGGTATTATATGCCAAGATCTAAATAAGAGTCTTTTCTTTTATCACAAGTTATTAGGAATGAAGATCCAACAAGATTTTTGGGACGATAGCAAATATATAAATACTATTACAGGAATTAAAAAAGGAAATGTTCATATGATAAAGCTTAAGATGAAAAATGGAGATATTTTAGAATTACTTGATTATCCTACTCATCCGACCAAAATGTTTAATCTACCAATTTACAATGTAGGTTTGCCTCATATAGCTTTAGAAGTTTATGATATAAACAAAACGTATAAAATATTAAAAAAACATAAAGTTCGTTTTTTGAGCAAACCAATGGTTTCTTCTGAAAAGTTTGCCAAGGTCTGTTTTTGTATTGACCCTTCAAATGTTAGAGTTGAGCTTGTTGAAATTATTTGTGCGAAATAACTCAACTTTCATATTTACTTTTTTGGAAAAAGATCGTGAACGAGTGCATCACTTGTACATCAAATAAATTTTGCTTTTATGTTTCTAAGTAAAAAATTGCTAATACTGGCGTCAGTTTCAAAATTTGGAAAATAATTATTTTTATTTCTAATTAATTTCTTCAAAAAAATATAACTAGTTTTTTTAGAGATAGGAAATGGAATTGTTCTAATAGAATTATTTTTTTTTATATGAATATTATTTTGATTGTCAAAATTAATTAATATTTTATCATTATCCCCAGTCTTGATCGTAATTTTAAAAACAAAATTTTTATCTCTTATAGTTTTTATTTTAAGGGTATTTTCATTTGATGTAATTAATTCAATATTGCCTCTACCCATATTATAAAAATTATCATTTACATTTTTCAGTATTTGTAAATTCTTTTGAAAAAAAACAATTTTTGAATAACCGTCTATTTTAAAAAAAATATGCATAAAATGGGTAATATTGTTAAAAAACTTAACATCTGAAGTTTTGATAAGCATAGAAAATTTACTTATTTTCTTTTTTGATATTTTATTGGATATAATAGGTCCCCAGCTATTAATAAAAATATTTTGATGCTCGATATTTTTTAAAACATAATTAATATTATTAGCTTTTAGAAAAACAAATTTTTCCAGTAAAAAAAATTTTGATTTGTTGTTTCTTTGAAAATTTTTAAATACTTTAAATCTCGCTTCAGATTTTGTGGAAATAATTGTAAGGAAAAATTTTTTATTACTAGGAAAATTATTTAAAATAGTAATATTTTTTTTAGTAAAATTTTTTTTTCTAGTTAAAAAATGATTGATTACTTTACTTTTATTTTTGTCATAAATATAAATTTGAAATTGTTTATTTACAAAAGCATTTAAATGCGCAATACCCATGTTTCCGAACCCAATTATTAATATTTTTTTTTTTTGCACTCTAAGAATTTATTTTATTGGCTATTTGGCAAATATATTTTGCTTCTCTGATATTGACATAATCACATCTTTTATTTTCAATAAATTTTCTGAAATTAATGTATTGATTATCGAATCCAGGCTTTCCTTTTTTTGAAAGTTCATCGATATGTAATTTTTTTATTGGAATATAAATATTTTCTTCTTGTAATCTTTTCTTAATAATTTTTTTTGTTATAAATAACTTTTCTATAGTATCTAGCTCTACAATCATGCTGGCAAAATTAATTTTGATTGAAAAGTTTTCAGGATTTTTTAGGTTTAGCACGAAATATACAAATTCTTTTTTTCTTGTTTTGAAAATAGTACATATATGATTTTTAAATGAAAATTTTTTTAAAAAATATATTTTTCCGAATAATTTATAAATTATTGATATTAAGTGGCACGAGTTTGAGATTACACTTCGTTTGTCGTATTCTGGACAATTAACTACAATGTTCGACGGCGTGTTTTTTTTAAGAATTTTTTTAATATAATAAAAATTTTTGTAATATATTCTATTATAACCCACGAATATATTTTTATGATATTTTAAATACTTGTTAAATTGTTCAGGCTTCAGAAATACAGGCTTCTCAATTAAAATTTTCAAATTCTTTTTTTTTGCTTCTTTTAGTACTTTTTCATTATCTTCAATTCTTGGAGCTATTAAAATCGCGCTTCCATATTTGCTAGCGTGTTCTATAAAATTTTTAAGGTTAAAAAATATTTTTTTTATTTTATATTTTTTTTTAAAATATAAAATCTTCTTTTTTTGATCATTATCCGTTGGATTTAATGAAAGAATACACAAAATTTTAAAATTATTTTTTTTTAAGGATTTGATGTGTTTATGTATTATCTCTGATGTACCAACAATAGATATTAATTTTTTTTTCATTTTCTTTAAATAAATTTCGTTACTGAATCATGTTTTTGTGCCAACTATAAAATAAAATTTTCTTTTAAATCTCTTATCTCCATTTACAAAGTAAGATTTTTTATTTGTAGCTTCGTCTAAATGAAACTTTACTTTGAATCCAAATTTAACCATTTTTCTTTTTATCTGATATTTGTCAAATTGTCGAATTAAGTAACCATTTTTTGAAGAACTAAAAAAAACTTGCTTCTTATTTTTTTTACCTAAAAAAGTTCTAAAGATTACTACTTTTTTTGTAGTCTTTAAAATATGGTTAATTATTTTCGTAGGTTTTTCGATATGTTCGAGTACCGCAGAACATACAGATATGTCATTTATTTTTAATTTAGCACTTTCGACGTTGCAGATTTTATATTTTTTTTTCAATTCTGGAAAATATTTTAATCCAATATTTATATATTTTTTTTCACTTTCATATCCAAAATAGTTTATTAACTTGTTAATTTTTCTAATTTTAATTTCTTTGTACAGTTGAAAGTAATTACACCCCAAATCAATAATTAATAATTTTTTTTTTCTAAATAATGTTTTAATATTTATTATTTTAAATAATTGCTTGCACCACTTGAGTCTGATGTTTTTTATTCTATGCTCGTATATAGAAAGCTGTTTTTCCCCCCAGGTATTAAATGTAAGAGTATATTTTTTCATCATTTTAATTTATAATTGATAATATTATAATAGTTAATTCAGTAAAACTCTTTAACAATGAAAAAAGTCCATAACAACCTTTATGCATTAATAACTGGAGCTGCAGGTCTTTTGGGCGCGAGTCATTCTCAAGCTTTATTAGATTCTAATTATAATATTATTCTGACTGATTTAAATTTAAAAAAATTAAAAATACTGCAGTCAATTCTTTTAAAAAAATATCCTCTTAAAAAAATTTACATATTTAAAATGGATGTTTGTAAAGAATTTTCAATAAAAAAAGTTAAAAATTTTATAGTAAAAAAAAAAATTATTTTAAAAGTATTAGTCAATAATGCTGCTATTGACTCTAAAGTTTCTAGAAATAACAAAATGTCAAATTCTGGAAAATTTGAGAATATTAACATTATTGATTGGGACAAGCATCTTAACGTCGGCTTAAAAGGCGCTATGCTTTGTTCTAAAGTTTTTGGAGAAATAATGATAAAAAACTTAGATGTTAATGGAATTATTCTAAATATTGCATCTGACCTATCTGTTATTGCTCCCAAGCACGACTTGTATGAGAATGGTATTTTTAAACCAGTAATGTATTCTGTCACTAAGCACGGCCTGATAGGTCTAACTAAATACATAGCAACCTATTGGCATAAAAAAAAGTTGAGGTGCAATTCTCTTTCTCCAGGTCCAGTTTTTAATTTTCAACATAAAAAATTTGTCAGGAAACTTTGCAAGGAAATCCCTCTTGGTAGAATGGCGTCTTTAACAGAATATAATGAGGCAGTTAAGTTTTTATGTACTGACGCATCTTCTTATATGACAGGACAAAATATTGTAATTGACGGAGGAAGAAGTGTTTGGTGACAAAAAAATTGAAAATCTATATTTTGCAAATATCAAAGATAGCTATTTAATAAAAAGAAAAATTTCTAAGGATATTAAAAAAATATTTTTCTTTGTACAAAAAATATTTGAAACAATTTCCAATAATAAAAAAGTTTTTATTTGTGGTAATGGAGGATCCGCATCTGATGCTCAACATCTCGCAGCTGAGTTTTTGGTTAGATTAAACCCAAAAATAAATAGAAGACCTTACCCAATAATATCTTTAGCACTAGACCCCTCAAGCATGACAGCTTGCGGGAATGATTATGGCTTTAAATATATTTTTTCAAGAAATTTAGAAGCGATTTCTTCTGCTGGAGATTTATTAATTGTGTTGTCAACATCTGGAAACTCGCAAAATATTCTTGAAGTTTTAAATAAAGCTAAACAAAAAAAATTATTTTCATTGGCCTTTTTAGGGTCTGGTGGCGGAAAAGCAAAAAAATTATCTAACAATTCTATTGTTGTTCCTTCTAAAAATGTAGCAAGAATTCAAGAGACTCATATATTTCTAGGACATTTTATTTTAAACTTAGTTGAAAAGAAATTGTTAAAAATTAATTTTTAAAAAATTTTTTATACTTAATTTTTACTAAATTAGCAGGCAGATATTCAAATATATTCATTGTTCTTAAAGTAGACACTTCTCCTAGTGTATAAATTTTTATTCCCCTTTTTTTTGCAACATTTTTTATCCATTTCATAATTTTAAGCGAATTTATAAAATTTATTGAAAATACACTATGTTTGAAATATTTAATTTTTATCTTTTCAATTACTGAATTCAAATAAGGTTTAAAATTAAAATTCTTTAGATAGTATAATAAAAATTTATACCGAAGAGACTTAAAAAAAAGAGTTTCCTCCAACTCTTTTTTGTTTGGCATTTTTATTCCATCGTATTGTTTAAAAATTGACTTATAGCTTTCAAGAGGAAGATCTACTCCCTGTATGAAAATAGGACCGCATCCAAGCAGCATTGCAAATGTTAGCCCATAATCGGACACTGATACACCAATTTTTTTATTAGTTAATTTAATGCCAAAATGATCTTGAGCAATGTCATAAATCATTTTTCTTTTAGGATTTTCTTTTAAAAATTTGCAACAACCTCGTTTTGGTGAGCATGCTTTTTGGTCAAAATGTATATGATCAAAAAAACAATGATCAATTTTTAAAAGATTTTTAAACGTATTCTCGTTTTTATTCCAAATAGAACTGTAGCATGCAGTATCGGATAAAATCCAAACAGCATTTTTAAATTTATTTATAATATCTCTGTGCTTTTTTACTTCTGGAATTGGGAAGTGGTCATTCGCTGAAATTAAATAATCTCCCTTTATAATACCATTTGTTCTGTTTATTGCCCCACCTATGATTATAACTATCCCCTTAAATCTAGAATAATCAAAGTTATATGCGCTTGGTCCAGACCCCATTATAACGCATGGTTTATTTTTGTGCTTATTTATTAATTCCTCAATCTTAATTTCCATTATCTTAGATTTTAATTTTCATAAATGCATTTTTCTTTTTCTAGCCCAGGAAAATTTTGCATTAACAAATGATTATATTCTTCAATTTGATCATAAAAGTATATATTGTTATATTTAATATTTTTTAAATCTTCAGTTTTAATACTATCTGTAATTTTTTTTATTAATTCTTTAGGTATTTTTAATCTCCATCCAGATGTACTATTTATTTTAATTAGATCTTCTCCATTATAATTTAACAATTTACTTTTTGTTGATCTTGTTGAGTCAAATAAATTTTCGGTGGAAGATTTTAAAAATAGACATTCAGCTAACTTGCGATTTTTAAAATTACCAATTTTTTTCATTATCAATAATGTTTCTTTGACAGTAAGCTCTATTTCTTTTGTATTTAAAAAACCTTCTTCTGGCAGGTACTGAAAATTATTTAAGTGTAAATAGGCTCTTAAATACTTATCATTTGTTACTATTATTTTATCGTTATTAAAATTTTTAAGAATATTAAAGTGAGATTGATACTTTTGTTTTATTATGCTTGATCTTTCAAGCCAAGAATTTTTATTTAATAATGTAATGAGAATAGTCATTGTTACAAATAATATGCATAAATAAAAGCTAATTTTATCTAAATAGAATTTTTTTTCAATTTTTTTATTAGTCAATGTTTGGTAAGAAAAAAAAATAAACAAGAAAAGAAGATAACTAAAAAGACCCTTTAAGATGTGATAGGAAAGGGCTGTTTTGGCTGTAATTACATACGGAAGAAAACCAAAAAAAATACCCAATCCAATTAATTTTAAATAAAAAAAATTTTTATTTATAAAAGAAAGAAAAATTAACAATATAATTAAAAAAATTATCCTTTTAGAATTCAAAATTTCGTAATAAAAATCTTTAATAAATATTTTGAGATTATATATTTCTTTAAGAGCCAAATACTCCAGATGCATGTCGTTGCTCTTAAAAATTAATATGTTAGTGAGTATATTTGGCGAGTAAAGAAAAAAAAAGCTTAGTAAGAAAATAATAATATTAATTTTTTTAAGGTTTTTGAAATTAATTAAATAAAGTGGAATTATAAAGAACAAATCCCAAGGTATCATCGAAAGACATGCTGCAGTGGAGAAACCTATAATCGCAGATTCTGTATTTCCTATTATTTTATTGAAGCAACATCTTAGCAAAGCCAATATTAGCAAGGATTGAAATATATTGGAGAGAGATGTTCTTATAAATCTATCACTATTGGGTTCAAAATTGCTACAAATGACAAAAACTATAAATATGAAGTACATAATTGAGAGTTTTTTGCTATTTAGACTCTTGAAATTATGAAGGATGTTAAAGATAGTAATAAAATATAAAACTTTATATAAAACAGCAGTTATCCAAATATATTCAAAACCAAAGAAAAAATTTATTAAATATTCTGGAAACAAATAAATTAGATTTGTAAAATGATAGCCTTTAAAAAAAAAATTAAAAAAATTTGTAATTAGCGGAACAACTACGGGATCGCTTGGGTACCCTAGGCTAAGAAATAGCCCATCTTTATTGCTCAAATTAAATAAATAAAAGCTCAAAAAGTAGTGCCCTAACAAAAGAAGAGAACAAAGTATTACAATAAAACTGCTTAATGAAAGTCGGTACATAATAAATAATACTTATTGTCTAGATCAAGTTTTTAATAGTTGCAATTAAAAAAAAAACTTTTCACTCAAAAAAAACATAAACAGAAATTTAAAAAATAATCTTTTTTATATCTCTTGCTATATGAGAAGTTAATGTTTTAATAAAATTGTTATAATGAAATTTTTCAAATTTTTTTGAATACATAAAGTCAATGATATTTTTTTGATATTTTTTTAGCTCAGAATCAGAAATATTGCTCATAAAAAAATACAGTTCATCCAAACTTTTAAAAGATTTAAAATTTATAAACGCGTTGCTAGGAATATATTTCTCTACATTACCGCAACCAAGATAAACAGGAATCGTACAGGCATTAAAGCTATCAAATATTTTTTCCGTGAAATATCCATTTATATCAAAAGAGTTTTCAAAACAGATGTTAAATTTATATTGACTCATAATTTTCGTTTTATTTGAGATTAGCCCTTTAAACTGCTCAAGTTTTTTTTTTTTATAATTAATTTTATTTTGAAAAAAAGATAAAGCTCTATTAATAAAATAATTTGAGGAATAATAAACGTCCCAGTTTCCACCATAAATATCTAGCTTGTTAGGATGATTTTTAAGAAACCAGCTTATTAATTTTGATCTTTGGGAATAACCATTTTTTAAAGAAAAAGACGCTAAATTTTTATTATTAGCAAATATACATGCAAATTTTTTTTTACTAGATAGTAATTTTAATTTGCCACAAGAAACTTGCAGATTTATATGGAATATCTTTTTATTGTCAATATCATCTTCAATGTTAGTAAAAATTTTATCATATTTTCTTTTCAATATTTTGATTTTACAGTTGCGAGCTACAGCAGGTATTTCGGGTAGCACACAATAGGTGAGTGGAAAATTTCCTTTTGGAAAATTTCCAAAAAAATGCATTTCAATAGCTACTCTATCTTTTAAAACTGCAATATCACTAGTTTTTATAATTATATTTTTTTTTTTTAGTTCCTTTTTTAATTTCACAAGACCTATATTTTTATCTTCTCTTTGCATTTTTTTATTAGTGAATTTAAAATAATTATAATGCGGGGAAAAAAGAGAGTTTTTTTGGTAATAGCCTCCGGATCTGCCAATTATAGTTAATTTATTTTTCATTGAGAATATTAGTTATTTAACTTTAGCGCTAAAATACTATTAAAAGACATAACAACATTTTTTAACATTTTAAAAAAAGAATTTTTTGATTTACCTTTGTTTCTTTCGCAAAAGTTTACTGGAATCTCTATTATATTTAAACCTTTTTTTTTTGCTTCAATAGTGTGTTCCCAAAAAAAAATTGGATGATTATAATTTTTTATTTTGTAACTAAATTTTTTTGGAAAGATTCTTAAAGAGTGAGAGCAGTCATTAACTTTTAAGTTAAAAACCTTTGAAACAAATTTATTTAATAATTTGCTCAAAAAACTTTTAATCAAAGGAACATGAAAAATTTTCGACTTTTTAATATATCTACTTCCAATTACTAGTCTGTTTGACGCTGATGCTTTTATAATTTCTGATAAATATTTATTCTCCACAGAATTATCTGCGTCAAGAAATAATATAAGTTTTCCTTTTGCTATAGCAACTCCTTGATTCAACGCATATCCGAGTCCTAGTTTTTTTTTAGATATTACAATTTTAATATTTTTTTTTTGATGTTTTTTTATTATTTGAATGGTTTTGTCTGAACTTTTTTCGTCAATAATAATTATTTCAAAACTTTCCCTTATTTTGAAAAAAAGCATTTCAACTCTTTTCAAAGTTGCTTTTATGTTTTGTTCTTCATTTAACGTTGGTATTAAAACGCTAATCAAATCTTTTACGCGTCCCTTCAAAGTATTTAATTGTCCTATTTAGATTTTCGTAAAAATTATTTTTTATTCTATATTTAATTATTTTTTTAATTTTTTTTGTAGAAAGAATTGAAAAATTAGGAGAAGTTTTTTTTTTTAAAAAAATCACAGGACAATTTGATTTTAATTTTTTTTGTACGTATTTTATTATATTTTTAATATAAATTTGCCTTGATGTTCCAATATTGTAAATGCCTGAGCTTATTTTTTTATTCATGATTGCTAGTAAAATTTTTATCAAATCATCAATAAATAAAAACTCTCTTTTGTCATTTTGAGAACCATCCATCATAAGTTTTGTATTAGGGTTTCGCTTTGTTCTTTTTATAATTTCATAAATCACCTGCCTATTAAGACCTGGCCCAAAAACAGAGGAAAGTCTAAGAACAACTACGTTCAATGTAAATTTATTTGCGTAATACATGCATTGATTTTCAGCATTAATCTTAGAAACTGCATAGTGTGACTCTGGATTTAGTAAGTCGCTTTCTTTAACTTTTTTTTTATTATTGGACCCATAGACAGCAATTGATGAGGCGTAGATAATTTTACCCAAAAAATTATTTATCTTAGCAGCTTCTAACAAATTTTGAATTTTGATATTATTTTCTTTTATGTCCAAAAGATGTTTGTTTTCTGATATAGAGGGGTATGGTATACCACTCAAAAAAAATATATTTTTGGGATTGTACTTCTTAATTATTTTTAAAAAAAAATTTAACGAATATTTATTTTGATTTAGATTAGTAAATCTATATTTGTGTTTTTTAATTTTTTTGTAAAGTTGATTTCCAATAAACCCATATCCTCCAAATATTATTGTAGGTCTCATTCTTTTTAAATATTTTTTTTAAAAAATCTTGCTTCAATTTTGATTATCATTTCATCTAGCAATTGCTCAAAAGTTATTCTGGGTTTCCATCCTAATAGTTTTTTTATTTTTTTTGAGTCTCCATTTAAATGATATAGCTCATTAGGCCTCATAAATTTTTTGTTTATCGTCACATATCTTTTATAAGAATATAATCCTATTTTTTTAAAAACATATTCACAGACTTGTCTAACAGTCTTAGTTTGTCCGGTTGCCACTACAAAGTCGCGAGGTTTCTTTTGCTGCAACATTAGCCACATCGCTTCCACATAATCACCCGCATACCCCCAGTCCCTAGAGGCATCAAGATTTCCGAGTTCTAATTTTTTTTTAATTTCATATTTTATTGCTAATGCGCCATAAACTATTTTTGCTGTAACAAAATTAAGTCCCCTTCTTTCAGATTCATGATTAAATAAAATTCCATTGACAGCAAATAACCCATAGCTCTTTCTATAAACTTTTGTTAAGTGGTAGGAGGCTAATTTTGCAATTGCATAGGGACTTGCGGGGTCCATCAATGATTTTTCATTTAGCATTTTCTTGGCGTTTATGTTTCCAAACATTTCTGAGGATGAAGCGTTATAAAATTTTGAATTTTTAGAGTATTTTCTAAATGCCTCTAAAACATTTAGCGTCCCAATATAATCTATTTGAGTTGTTAAATTTGCTGCTATAAATGATATGCCAACATGAGATTGGGCTGCTAAGTGATAAACTTCATCCGGTTTTATCTTTATAAAAACATCATTAATATTTGATTGATCTAATATATCACCGTAAACTAATTTTATTTTTTTTAGTATATGGTCAATTCTATGAGTTTGTAACTCCGGGCTAGATCTTCTCGGTAATATACCATAAACATCATAATTTTTTTTTATCAGATATTCAGCTAAATAAGAACCATCTTGACCTCCAATTCCTGTAATTAAAGCTTTTTTTTTCATAACATGTAAGTTATAAATTTTAAACTAGTCTTCGTCTAATGAAAAAATATTCTCTTGTCTACAATTCTTGGGACCAAAAAGAAAAAATAGCATTAAATAAAGTTATTAAATCTAATAATTTTACAATGGGTAAAAAAGTTTTGGAATTTGAAAAAAAATTTTCAAATTTTATAAATAAAAAATATTCAGTAATGGTTAATTCTGGGTCGTCTGCAAATTTATTACTAATATCCTCTCTATTCTATTTCAGCAAAAAACCACTCAAAACTGGAGATGAAGTTATAGTACCAGGAGTGGCGTGGAGCACAACATATGCACCTCTACAACAGCTTGGACTAAAGTTAAAAATTATTGATATAAATTTAGTTGATTTCAATATCGATTTTGAAAAACTAAAAAAAGCAATAACTAAAAAAACTAAAATAATTTTTGCAGTTAATTTACTAGGAGCTCCGTGTGAACTTGCGGAGATCAAAAAATTATGTAAAAAAAAAAATATTTATTTAGTAGAGGATAATTGCGAAAGTTTAGGGGCCAAGATAAATAAAAAATTTGCAGGAACTTTTGGAATTTTATCCAGTCATAGTTTTTTTTATTCTCATCATATATCTACGATGGAAGGAGGAATGGTTTCAACAGACAATTATGAGCTTTATTTAATTTTAAAAGCAATTCGAGCGCATGGATGGACAAGAGATTTGCCAAATAGCATAAATAAAAAAAACAAAAATTTTTACGAGCAATATAATTTCTTATTACCTGGTTATAATTTAAGACCAGGAGAAATACACGCAGCAACTGGAATTGAGCAACTAAAAAAATTAAAAACATTTATTAAGATTAGACAAAAAAATTTGGAGTGGTTTAAATACTATTTTAGCAATGAAGAAAAATATTTAATACCAAATTCAAAATTTGAAAGTTCATCATTTTCATTTCCAATTATAATTAAAAAAAAATACATTCATTTAAAATATAAAATTTTTAATTTATTAAGAAAAAATAAAATTGACTTCAGGCTTATTGCCGGCGGTTCTTTTATATCTCAGCCTTATTCTAAGTATTTTGATTATACTATTTTTGATAATTTAAAAAATTCAAGGATATTGCATCAACAAGGATTCATGGTTGGAAATTCAGGTGTAGATTTAAAAGAAAAAATAAAAAAATTGCACCATATACTTTCAAATGTCTGACTATTTTGAAGTTTTTGTTAAAATTTTTCAAAGTTTAACTTCAGAATATAAAAAAAAAATATTTTTTTTCCCCCTTTTAATTATTGGCGTTGCTCTTCTTGAATTACTGAGTATTGCAATTGTTATTCCATTAACAGCAATTATTTTATCTGAAGATATAGTTATTTTTGGAAAAAAGTTAAATTTTTTTTATTCGGATAATATATTATTTTACGGTATTTTTATTATTATTGGATTGTATAGTATTAAATCATTATATCTAATATTTTTTAATTATTGGAGAACGTATTTTATATTTAATTTAACTAAACATTTTAATTTAAGATTGTATTCTAAATATCTCTCTCAAGAGTACGTTTTTTTTTTAAATTCAAGCGTTCCATCATTGGTAAAAAACCTGAATTTAATTCAAAACTTCGTGATTAATATTGATCAGTTTGCCATTTTAGTGACTGAAATAACAATATTATTCACTTTTTTTTTATTTTTATTTTTTTATAATTCTTATATTTCATTTATATTAATATTAATTATTTTAACACTATCTTTTATATACTTAAAAATTTTTTTACCAATTCATGGTTTAAGTGGGAAAGAAAGACAAATATCAACTCAAAATTTATTTAATACTTTTGTAGATTCTATTAAAGCCGTTAAAGATATTAAAATTTTTGGAACAGAAAAATATTTTATAGATAAATTTAATTTTTCATCAATAACTTTTTGTGAATCATTACGAAAACATGAATTTACTTCATCTATACCCAAAGTATTGATTGAATTTTTTTTAGTTGTTATTTTTATGAGTACAGTTGCGGTCATGTATGCTCTTAATTACAAAACTAATGAAATTATCATATACTTAAGTTTATTTGCTTTTATAGGATTTAAATTTATTCCATCAATTAATAAAATAATTTTTTCTATCACACATTTAAAGTTTTACATGCCATTGTCTAAAGTGATAATAAAAGATTTAAATTTAAAAGAGCATAATTTTTTTTTAAACCAAAAAAAAATAATAGAATATAATCACGAGATTAACATTCAAAATTTAAGTTTTTCATACAATAATACTTCTAATTATATTTTGAAAAATATTAATTTAAAAATTAAAAAAAATGAAGTTATAGGAATCATTGGTGAAACAGGATCTGGAAAATCAACATTTATAAATATACTTTTAGGATTATTAAAACCAACTAAGGGGCAAATTTTAATAGATGATGAGCTAGTTAATTTAAATTCTCTAGCTTGGAGAGCTAAAATTGGTTTTGTTTCTCAAAAAATTAATTTATTGAATAATACAATTGAAAACAATGTACTTCTTGGAAGAGATATTGAAAAATTTAAAAATAATATAGTAAAATCATTAAAAATTTCTCAAAGTTACAATTTTTTAAAAAAATATAAAAATTTTTTAAATTATAAAATAGGAGAGGATGGTAACAAGTTATCAGGCGGTCAGGCACAAAGATTGGCGATTGCAAGATCAGTTTTAGAAAATCCAGATATTCTTATTTTTGATGAACCAACAAGTTCTTTAGACAAGATAACTGAGGATAAACTAATTATATCATTAAAAAGCTTAGTAAAAAATAAAACAGTAATAATATCTAGTCATAATAATAATATACTAAAAATCTGCAACAATATTTATGAATTTAAAAATAAAAAAATTTATAAAAGATAATTATAATTTAAAATTATTTTTAATTTTTAATTTTACATTTTTATTATTAGGACTATTAACTCTTAAAAAATATCCAGGAGAAAATATTATTTATATTTTTTTTTGTTTTGTCTCTTTTTTTTTTTTTTTTTTTTTTTTTTTTTTTTTTTATTTTTTTTTTTTTTAAATTTTTTTTATTATTTTTTTTTTTTTTTTTTTTTTCTGCCAAGGGGGAATATACGAGAACCATTAGAGAAACTAATGGTATACCACGCGGAAAGGGGGGCA
>Ga0114976_10001076_pt1 | contig 16946 bp, 33 predicted proteins | sample S_130805_EF_Meta_FD_87319 | JGI IMG/M metagenome (GOLD analysis project Ga0114976, IMG submission 87319) | Freshwater microbial communities from Lake Simoncouche, Canada to study carbon cycling - S_130805_EF_MetaG | ecosystem: Environmental > Aquatic > Freshwater > Lake | place: Lake...
ATTACAAATTGGCCACCTTCAAAATTGATATATTCAATATCGGTTTTGTCACCGACTACCCGGTAATATCTACTCTTACCGAGGAGATAAAATGTGCCTTTTTCGACATTACATTCTTAAACATCACGCTTGTCGCCGTAACGACTGCGGAAAGAATCAACGAGTGTGGTATTTTCGAGAATTTGTTCTAAGTGTTGCATGGTGAATACACCCACGGGGACTCGAATCCCGACTCACCGCCTTGAAAGGGCGGGGATTTGGCCAGTTAATCTATGGGTGCAGTTGTTTATTTACTTGATCTTCTTGCCGACAGCCTTACGCATCTTCTTCTTCTTTGAAGGCATAGGACGGACATTTCCGCCGACTACCTGATATGAAGTTTCCTTTGCAAAGAGTTTGGAAACATCAATCTTTGCCGGAATCGAAACTGTCTTGACCTTCACCTTCTTTGCAAAATGACGATCCACGCGGTTAATTACGCCTGGGATCCCATAAAATACAATAGCTGTGACCAAGTAATTAGTTCCATGTGCAAGGGTGAGAGAAGGCATAAATCCTGCATTGCAAACCAGGCCAGCAGTTGCGTAAATTCCCGCGATTCCGAAACAACAACCCTTAATAACGCCATCAAAAATTTCCTTTGAGTCCATTTTTCTTTCCTTGTAATTATCGTGCGCGGGCATTCATACGCTGAGCCCTACGCAGATTCTCTTTGTCGCCTGAAGAAATCATCACAAGTTCTGGCGCAGTCTTGTGATACCAATCCATGAAACCGACCATCGGCTTCACATCCGAACACTTTACACAAGTGTTTGCATTTGGAAGTGCCTCAAGACGAGCCTGAGGAATTTGCTTTTTGCAATTGTCGCAGTAACAGATCATCGTTGCCATGTTAGTTTGCCCTTTCAAATCGAAACTTGATCGTCTTACATTCAACACGCTTTTCGCCGTCTATGTGCATCTTGCGTTGCTTGAGAATTCCCTTGTTCCAACCGAACGGCTTACAAACCGTTGCATTGTGCTTGCGAACAAAGAAACCCTCACGCTCTGCTTCCAAATCAATGCTGTCAATGATACGCTTTGCCATGAATACGCGATTCAGGAATCGAACCTGATTGAACCGATTATAAGTCGGCCTGCGAAAACCGTCCGCCCATCGCGCAAGTTGTCTCATAAGTATACTACTAATGAGACTCGGTGTCAAGTAAATTTTTCAAGTTAATTCTGCTCTTCTTGGTTGCGGCGTGACCTGCGGCATCCAAAATGAGGTAATTTCTTGGCTGCCGATCTTCATCGTGGCCAAGCCGATAATTAACTTGTTCGACTGAAAGTCCGATAAGTTTACTCTTATTGGACTCAATACATGCCTGAACAATCTTGTTGGCAATTTCTGCCGCTTGCTCAGTAGTCATCGTTTCAATCGGTACATCAATGAAAAGTCTATACATTAGTCCTCCAGTTTAACAATTCCATCGTCCGTTGTATAGTAAATTCTGTCGAAAACTTCTCTGCACCAAGGCATACAAAGTTCACATGGGCGAGACATTCGAATGTGCCCAAATTTATTATAACGAACATTAATCAGATCCAACTTGCATCCACGAAATTGCCTTGGAACTTTCCTGAACGCATCAAGTTCGGAATGCATTTCTTCAAATGGATATCCGATCTCTTTGGCGCGTGGATGAGTCTTGAACATATTTCTGCCAACAGAAATTACTCTGTTGCGATGCACAACAAGGCTAACATGCTTTTTCTGCCTTGGTATTTCAAGACAAAGTGGGTATGCGTATGCTAGAAAGTTTTTCATAAAAAACAGGGAAGATTCCTTTCGGAATACTTCCCTGCGAAGTAGATTAGCAAATTGTTCAGGCGTTCATCAGGAAACGCGAACCGTCCTTGCGGAACTTGTAGGCGCGATCACCGGGGTGGGTGTCTGCCATGAAGTAACGACCGCTCGAATCAGTCACGATCTCCCAGTTTCCAAACTTCTCAACGAGTTCACGAATGGAAGACATGGTGGCGCGAAGATTCTTCACACCGTACTTCAGACGCGCTTCACGGGCATCGATGCCCCAACCGCGATAGAGATGATTGATGACCTGACGCTGCTTGCTAAGATTGCTATTGCTCATACTAACTATTTCCTCAAACTTGTTTGCACTCCTTTTGTTACCATCGGAAACTGCGAGTTGCGTTTCAGTCCCGATCACTATGTCCCTATTCTAACAAAGTCTTGATCGTTTGTCAATACCCTTTGTTCGATTTTTCCCAAGCCGCCTACTGGATTTGAACCAGCAACCTATGCTTTACAAAAGCATTGCTCTACCGTTGAGCTAAGGCGGCAACCCAAATTTTCAAATGCCTCCAACAGGGATCGAACCTGTGACCTATCGGTTAAAAGCCGAATGCTCTACCAGCTGAGCTATAGAGGCAAAATTGCGAGTGGACGGGTTCGCATTACGCCTGGATTTTACTCTCGGTTTTCGGATAATCCAAAATTCCTAAACCTACCCAGTTTTGTCTGTTGGGGCAGTTTTGTTAATAAAATATATCCTGCGCTTATAAAAATCATTGTTAACTAATCATGGTGTTCTCCGTCAGGTGCGTCCGATAATTATACCACAACTTCATTCTTTGTCAACCACCAATTTGGAATATTTCCTGTACGCCACTTAGCAAATCTTGCCTTTTCGCCTAGGTAATAGGCACGATATGCAGCAACTACATCTTCGTCTTTATAGGCATCAGGCATTGCTTGTGCAAATTCTGTTAATCCGCCTTTATCGATATTTTTTGGTATATCGTTTAGTGGACCTTGTAACATTTGTTCCATAGAATGTTGTCTGACGTATCTATTGGTATATTCTTTGCATAGACTGTTGGCGTGTTGCCATAACCAAGCATAATTTGCTCTTGATCTTCTCGTCCATATTGTGCATGGATGATTAATCATGGTTGCTTTGCAAATATTAGTTTGCGAACAAATATATGTCTTGTACTTTCGCTTACCGGAATCAATAGTTACTTCTTGCCCATCCAACACATGATGGGCAGTTGACAACAATTGACACGATTCAACAATCATCTTGACAACATGCTTATCGCACATCATCTCGGCTGCGTTTGTTGGGTTTCTATCCAAGACAAAAATATTCATGACCGTAACTTTTGTTTCTTGATAATTAGTGGCAACTTGCCATCACGATCCAATAGTTCAAGTGTCTTCTTCTTCGCATTCAATAATTGTAGTTGCATTTTTGTCTTCTTCAACTTCATTCTATGCGACTTCTTCAACTTCATTTTTCTTCCATTGCTATTCATATTAACCTCCAAAAATTGTATTTAACTGACGATTCACTCTCACAAAAGTAGTACACTTCGGCAAGTCCTTGATACTCTTTGCACCTACATATGTGCAGGCAGATCGTATCCCGCCCAAAATTTCATCTACAACACCATGAACTGGACCAGAATACTCAATTTCTACAGACTTACCCTCTGCCGCTCTATAATTTGCTACGCCACCCGAATACCGATTCATCGCTTCTTTTGATGACATGCCGTAGAATCTCTTTTTAACTACGCCAGATGAATCTGTAACCTTCTCTGCTCCAGATTCGTCTGTACCTGCTAGCATTCCACCAAGCATTACAAAATCCGCCCCCGCCGCAAACGCTTTCGCTACATCTCCGGGACAAGTGCAGCCACCGTCTGCTACGATATGCCCGCCAAGACCGTGAGCCGCGTCTGAGCACTCTATGACTGCGGATAGTTGTGGATATCCAACTCCTGTTATCTTCCTTGTTGTGCAAACGCTGCCAGGGCCAATACCAACCTTCACTATATCCGCCCCAGCCAAAATCAAGGCCTCCGTCATTTCGGCAGTCACTACATTTCCTGCTATTATAATTGCATTGTTCCATATTTTTCTCATGTCCTTTACTAGATCGATAAATCTTTCAGAATATCCATTTGCAACATCCAAACAAATAAACTTAAATCCCTTGTCAAAATTTGCATGAAGGTAATTTATGCTCGGATTATCCAACCCACAACTAAGAGCAACAAAATTCTTATCGTTTAGTAGTGGTACTTCGTCCTTAGTCACATATTTATGAAGACATGTGATTGCCTGCATTTGTGATAATGCATTTGCCATCTCTATTGTACCTGTGGTATCCATATTTGCCGCCATGAGAGGAACACCTGTCCATGTTTGGAACGAATGTGGAAATTTAAATTCACGGATGATTTTAACTTCAGCTCGTGAATTTAATCTTGAACGCTTTGGGCGAATTAGAACATCACTGTAATCAAGTTTGATTTCATTATCAATATGCATAATATAAAAAATTATTTGAAAAAATTCTGTTTTGTTTTTTCTATATGTTCGCGCAAAGTTTTCATTGTCTTTGCAAGTTGTTTGTGATCAATTTTGTCCAAAAGATATTTCTCATAGGAAAGCACAGCGTCGGCCGATAGTTCTATGAGTTTTGGGCAAAATTCATCCTCTTTGGGTTTCTCCGCCTGTTGATTGGTTCGACTGAACATTTGCTATCTCCTGTGGTTGATTATATAAAGCGGTAAACAGATCTTCTTGTTCATGCACATAATGACGAGCAAAATTAATTGCTTCGACCAAGGTATTCACCATTTCTTCTGCCTGATCAGGAGTCACAGAATCAATTGCTTCTAATGTGTCCCAATTTTTGAAATTAAGATTTGTATTTCCTTCAGAGTCTCTGAAAAACGAAATCTTAGGATTAATTCCACTATGGAACAATTCTGCCTCAAAAACCATAGACCCATTTAAAATGTTTTCTGTATCGGCGCCTGTGCTATTCACGATCTTCATCTTCAATTTCCTTTCTTTGGATTAATTCTTTAGTGTCGTAAAAATATTCAACATTCTGTAAACGGAAACTTCTCCAGTCTCTCTTGATTATATCATAAACGGGAACCAAATCAAGATCTTCTTCTGAAGAAGGCATCATGATATTCTTGATATACCTTGCGGTATTGTTTGGTAACGATTTTCGATCTAGTGTGCAATACATTGCCCTAAATCTACCATCTGTTACTTTTCGGAAAACCACCTTACATGTTCCTTTTAAAAGTGATTTTACTACTACTTCTCTATTAATTCTCTTGATTGGGGGCATTTGTTTCTCCGGGAAGAGTTGAAGGTTGACCGAATCTTTTACGATTCTTTTTATTTATTCGTTTACCTTCTGCTTTATCTTCACCAAAATTGAAGTTGTATTCTACCCACTTCTCTTCTAGATTACTAGTCATTTCTTTTAATTTTACTCGTAGATCTTTGAAATTCATAAATACTCCATAGATATTTATAAATAGATAAAGGAAGAGGAACCAATATGCCATTTAGAAACCCAGTAGCAATTAGAACAGTAGGAATAACCGGAGGCAATACAGGCGCAGGATGGAAGTATTTAATAAACCCAAGTTCTGGCGTAACCACCGCAGGAAGATCGGTTAGTCTAAAAGAAGGTGTTCAAATATACAATGCCGGAGCCACCGCGTCTGCTGTACTTCCTGTCATTTCCATTTTTGGTTTAACCGGAGGAACAGCTGGTACTCTAAACACTGACGGATTTGTTCTTCCATCAGGACAAGATGTATTCTTTAAAACAAATGATTTGAATGTAATCATGGTTAAAACAACAAGTGGAACCGTAACAGACGGCGTAACATTATCGTACATTGCATACTAAGCAATAGTTTATGATTGATAAACAAAAACCCCCCTTTCGGGGGGTTTTTTATATTCTCAGACTAACTGAGGTTTTTTGCCTCTTGGGCCCCGTGGAACAATTGGCATTGGCTCGTCTGGTCCACCATCATCATCTCCCCCACCGTCGTGGTCGCCATCACCGAGATCGATATCAGGGTGTGTCATTCCGGTTGTAAACAACATTGGACTACTTTTATTTCCACGGAATACAACTTTCTTTCCACGAATTGTTACTCCTTCGCTATAAGGAACATGGAACCAATCGTGCCCGGTTATTGCTTTCAATTTTTTTGCAATATGACTAGCATGTGGATGATCATTATTAAAGTTGTAAATACCAGTAGGATGATGATCAACATGAACAACAAGATGTCTTCCATCTGGCATAGGACCGGAGTCATCGACTTGTTTCATTGCTTGTCCAAATGGTCCATAATGTGCATGTGGATTTTCTCTCATATTTTCAAAATGAGTAATCTTAACTGGTTTACCTGATTTACTGGTGAGTTTTTTTGCCATCTTTAATGTTCGTTGTACTCCAGCAAAGTGATCATCAACGACTTCATGTGCCATCTTTGATGCTTCTTGTTGCGTTGGTCTTCTTTTATTGTCTGAGAAGAATCCAGCATGAAGTCTGGCCAAATGATCATTCAAACTAGCAGCAATGTTCTTTGGAAGTTTACCTTGAGCGCCCTCTGCTGTATGATCGAAGAAAGAACTAATTTTTCCGACAATACCATCTTTCTTCTCCCCACGCATACCTTTCACTGCATCAATCTTCTTTTGTATATCCGGTGTAACATCCCTTGCTTTCATCTCTTTACCAGCATCACGAAGTTTATCGCGGAGAATATCTACATGTGATTTTGTTTCCGGTTCTTTGACATCACCCGTTGATGGTCCAAATAAGCCTTGAATCATTGCATTGAATTTACCAAGGCCCATACGCCCCGCAGATCGTTGAAATGCAGTTGCTTCTTTTGGTGCATCTTTTGCTTTGGGAGAGAACTTGCCCTTTGCACCAAATAATTTTCCTAAATCAGGACCACCCGGTTCTAACTTTGCTTCTCTTAAATAACTGATAAACGATTTCATTTCTTTTTCTTTGCTTTTCCTCTTGGAGTTGCTACTAAAGTAAATGCATCTCCTTGGACATCACTATACACAACGGAATCGTGTTTTTCTGGACTATATCTTTGCTGTGAATTTATCTTACTAGTAGTTTTAGCAAATGTTCTTGGATGTGGGAAATGTCGCAATTCGGACATGCGACGAAGTTTACTCCAATCCATACCTCCATCTGCCAATCTATTTTTTAAATAACCTATATTTCGATCTAGTGCTCTACGCGCTTTTTGACTACGGGGTCTTTCGTTGGATTCTTTTGCAGCATTAAGGGCACTTCTATAAGAATACGAATAATCTTCAAAGGTTCCCGCCTCCATTTTTAACTTTGGATGTTCTTTGTGTGTATGATGCGAGATACTAGTAGATCCTCCAACATTACGAATACGAATTGGCCTCATCTTTGATAAGCGTTTCCATACAGATTTAGAACCGTCTGTTTGATAATCGCCGCTTTCCAATGCCGCAACTTTATCTGCAATCATTCCATAGACTTTTGGAACTAAATTTCTAACTTTTGCTTTTTTGCCTCTATGAGCAGGATCAAATGATGGATTTGATGACTGTACTAATCTTTTTCCTTGAAAAGTGCCTGCTTGGGCCAATGGAACTACACCAATTTGTTTATCTTTATAATGAACGCTCACTGCTTCCTCGCCTGCTTCAGGATGTTCTTCGTGATGCCAGACTGTATATGGTCCTATTTTTCCAATATTTCGAGGTACTTGTATTCTTCTAGAAAAATCATATCCTGGCGCACGGCCTCCGCCTTGAAGAATGGGCATGTCCTCTGCTAGAAATTGCTTAAATGTTTTCATAAGAGTATTTATCTTAAAGGGTTCTTATCTACAATCACACTCTTCTTCTAGTTGTTTCTAAAGTTTTTCCTGTCAGATGGAATGAAGAAACTGGTTTTGCTGCTCCCTTGGAAGTTGTAGTTGATGATTGAGAACCACCGTACATATCAGAATTATTGACAAATGAAAATGGACTTCCTGTTTTATTCTTCGAAGTTTGTGTTACTGGTGCCTGAGAGCCAACTGTTGTTTTTGTTCTGGTAGAAGATCTTGAACCAGAAGGATTAACAAGACTTTTTCCAGACTGAACAACATTGACTGATGGAAGAGAATTCTGTATTCCAGTGCCAAGAATTGATGCAGATCTACCAGTTGTTGTCAGATTTGACGCAGTTCTTTCCAGTGTTTGGCTTCCCTGTGTCGATGTCTGAGTTGAACTATTACCATATTGATGTCCAGTTACATGTGCAGGCGCACCAAGAGTCATTGCTCCAACGGCTAATGTTGCTAATGATCTTTTTGCTATATTACCAAGTAAACCCTCATTCAAGCGTTGTTCTAGGATTTGACGGTATTCTTCTTTAGTTTTAGTCATAGTATATTATTTATAAATTAAAAACCCCCCAGTTACGGGGGGATGACTTTTCAGTTTTCCTTTAAATTTTTTTGACTCCGATTCATCCGCGCTCCGGGTACACGGGGATGCCGCCGGGGTTTTCCACTTGGGGGAACTCTGGCTCTTCTCCCTCTGGATAATCAATTGCTGGTTCATCTGACTCTGGCTTTGGTTTTGGACTGTACCATCTACCATCTTTGCCTTGGACTGGTTCTGGATAACCGGGAGCATTCTTATAAGGCTTCCAAGTTGGTATGGTTTGCTTCTTCTCTTGTAGGGAAGAAATTGTTCTTTTTAATTGTTCGATCTTAGCATTTGCCTCTGCTAATTGCCATTCGAGGTTATGTTTTTCTTGTAGAATGTTTTTATGAAAGAGATGATCCATGTGTGTTTTCCTTTATTTTTTTTACTTTACGATTTCGGCCGGAACGGTGGGTGCGTGTTGTGAAACGGCAATTAATGCAATCGCTGCCAAGACGCCTACTGCAATCAAAATCCATGTGGTAGGATGAATATCCTTGACGATGTTTTTAATATTATCTAACATTGTGTCTCCTTGTATTTGAATATATATAAAAGTAAGGAAAGCATACAAATGAAAACATTTAAGCAATATATTTTAGAGTCTGGTACATGGGGGCCTTTCTTGTCACCTTGGCTACCTTATCCTAATAGTGGCGGAAAAAATGTAGTTACTCCCGGATCTATGAAACCACCAAAGAAACCACCACCGGCTAGATTTGGAAAACTTGATTTTTGGAAATATGGTGGAGAAATTATGTGGCCCGACCTCAGCGATTGGCCAGACACTCAAGCGCCGCCACCGGGGGGTTCTCGGGTGTGGCCAGGTGACACACCTATTTCAGAGTAAATAAGATTTTTTTCAGAAGGGGACTCCAAATAGGGGTCCCCTTTTTCTAGGATTCCTATAAGAAATTCCTGTAAGAATTCTTTTTTAATGAGAATCATAGGGGGGACCCTATTTTTCTAAAATTCCTTGGAGAAGGGGTGGGGGTCTTTTTGGGACTTTGCCGGCTTTATTCCGCTAGCGCCTGCACAGGGGGGACCCCATTTCCTGAAAACACTGTTTTGTGACCTGTCTAGAGCGTGACACCCGACACATGGAAACGAAAAACCCCCACGACTGCGTGAGCAATCGTGAGGGTATGAGCATTACCGCTAGCGAACTAACGGATGGAGCGAACTCGTTACACGCTCAGTGACTTACGCAGACCTTGTTTGATCTTGCGTCGAAGAGCGCGGGGACATTTGGTCTTCTTTCCCCATGTCTTTGCACGGAGTCGTTGTCCCTGTACCAGTGCGTCATGCACGAACTTCGGATGCGGCATTCTTCGCCCTTTCCTTGCATTGATTGCAAATCATGATGAGGTCTGAAGGGCGCGTACGGCCACACACAACGCAGCACTGATTACGAACGCGCCACTTGTGCTGACGGAAACGCTTCGATTCGGTCTTGGTCTTCATTAGGAGTTAGCCTTTCTGTTGATGCCACGGTCACGCTCATTCCGAGTAACGTCGAGAGCGTCGAGCAGGTTGTCGATGACGACCATCGTGTTGAGGTCGATGGGGTGCGCGCCGTTGTTACGCTGGCGCATCCAATCATTGACTTCGCGGCGCCAGTCACGGTCACCGGAGGGAGTGGTAGGGGGAGTGTAGAACGATTCAGTCTTCATGGCGTTTGCCCTTTCTTTTTAGTGCTTCTTGTAGTTGACGACTTCGACATCCTTATCCCAACAAGCGCGACAATCCATGCACTTGTTTCCCTGCTTCGATGCAGGACAATCCACCCACGCGGTGAGCGGAGTACGCGCAGCATCGACGCTGCTGCTGTTCTCCCATTCGCTTGCGACTGCACCAATCATCGGCGCACTCACGCGCACCGTGAGATTAGGCGGAAACGAGGTGTAGCGGCGCAGATACTCACGCACCAGTGCATACTCGCGGGTCGGCAGCCAGTGCTGCACATTCGGAGTCGCTTCCGCAATCACAGTGATTGCGAAGAGGTGATTCATACCCTGCAAGTCGCCGCTGTCGTGCCAACGGAAGTAGGTCTTTCCCGTCTTGCGAATGCTGGCGATCATTCCGGCAGCCCATGCGGTGGAGTTGACGCGCATACGGCGGTAGCGACGCTCCATCGCTTCCACGACGTTCGGAAACACATACCGACCCTTCATCGCGTAGCACTTGTTGCAGGTCGATCCCTTCACGTTACGCAACTTCGCACCGACATTGCACCGCTTCGCGCTGATCGAATAGGCGAAACCCGGCATCTTCGACGGTTCGGAGAGTCCGCCCGTCACAGCGTTGAGCGTATCCCACGATGCGCCAGCGAGGTGCTGATCGGCGAAAGTGTGGGCGTACCCATCATGAATCGGATCGATGTCCGTAGTGGTGTTGCACGGTGCGGGATTGGAGAGAACGGCGAGAGAGTAGGTAGTCATTTTGTTTCTTTCTGTTAGAGATTAGCAGCATTCACCAATGAGATGCGAACCGAAATCGATCACGACGGGCCGCTTGCGCCAGAACCCGAGGTTTTCCTGATGGAGATCGTTCGCCATCGCACGCTGACGCTTGAACACTTCACCCAACGGGCCGAAGTCCTTCTGCGTTCCCTTGGTGCTGAGTCGGACGATGGCCCGGTAAAGGGCGCGAACTCCGCTCTCCTCAATCACACGAGCATCACGCTTGAACTCCGCATTCGTCGGCACTTCGATCTTTCCGATACCGTAAGCGATGCAAGTCTGATACCCGTACCAAAACTTCATTCCCTTACGCTTGCAGTCAACATCGTCGCACCAGCATTCGCCACGCATGAGAACCTTCACCATGCGGCGCACCGGCGGAGCGAATCCCGCATCGGCAGCGATCTTCTGACGCTGATACGCAGCAAACGCTTCCGCGGCCGTCGGGAACAACTTGATCCCGTACTCGCCCTTCATGTTGGGCCGCGCATTGTTGCGGAAGAAAGTGGCCTGCGCGCCCATTCCATCCGACTTGGGACGGCGACGAATGACGTAGTAATCCATGCGGCCCATGATCGGGTGCGTGAAGGTGCGAACGGGGACGAAACGAGGATTGAAAGGAGTCTTGCTCATGGGTATCAGTATACCCGAAGGGGTAGAACGCTGCAAACCCTGTTATTCTAGGGGTATTTGAGCGCCTATCTCAGAAAACCCTGTTATTCTAGGGGAGCTCGAGAACCCGTACAAAACCCATACAACCACAAATAAAGTTATTATTGGACAGTCTTTCTCGGTACTGTGGCGTAGGGTATTATCGACCGCGATGATAGTTTGATGATAGTTTAGTTATCGGACGTTGTGCGCCTATTGCATAGCATTGTATAACATTGCACAACATATGCCTATTCAATGCTAAAAAAATACCCCCACATTGCTTTTATACAATGCAGGGGCATTTGCTGTGCCAATCGCTATTCGTTAGAACGCGACTGGTCGGGACTGTTCGCGCTTCATCACCCAATCGCGCCAGTGCTCTCGCCAATCTCGGCGGGCGCTCTGACGGTATCGCAGCGAGTTTTCACCGATAGCGATGAACGAATCGTCCATCTCGTTGAAATGGCAGTAGTAAAACGGCCTGTAGTGCAAGGGATCCCCGTGCATACGCTGCGCGTCGCTGCGGCCATTCGTCATGGCCTTGTAGGGCGTTACCTTGCCCGGCAGCGAACGAATGTTGAAGTAGAACTTGATGAAGTCGGCATCCTTCATCGAATCCCACCACAGCGGAAATTCGTGTTCCGTGAGGTTGGGGTGCCACTTCCAAAGGCGCGTTCCGCGGCCTTCGTTGATCAGTACTTCGATTGTGTTGGGTCGTGCCATTGTGTTTCCTTAAATGCGAGTGAGGGGAGAAAGTGCTTTGCCACCTCTCCCCCCACTCAGGGGAGAAGATGGGTCTTTAAACGCCTACAGTTTCCGTTGCAGGTTCCGTAGTTACCGTCACGGCGAGAGAAGCCGTGTAGGTAGCGTACTCAGGAATGCTGTAGTACCCGCGATTGGTGTTTCGTGCCTTGTCCTTGACGATCCAGGCCGGAGCCCACGCCATTCCGTGCTTCATCGCAACGGCGCGAAGAAACCCGCGTGAGAAATTCAGTTGCTGCGAAGGACAATTCTCGGCGTGCATCCACTCAAGAAACTTAATTTGGTTCTTCTTCAGGTTCATATCGAAACTCCTATTAGGCAAAATATCCACGGCGTTCCATGTCGAACAGTTGAGCAAAGCCGTTTTCACTCACAGTCCCATCACAGTCAAAGCAGTCGGTGACATCATCTTCAATGTCCTCCCACTCATCATCATCCTCGAACTCATCATCGTCATCTTCGAGGTCATCATCGTCTTCATCCTCATCCTCATCGTCGTCTTCGAGGTCATCATCGTCTTCGAGGTCTTCGTCGTCCTCGAACTCGTCCTCGTCTTCCCACTCGCGCTCCATGTAGTATTCCTCACAGGTAAGGGTTGCGTCAAAGTCATCAACGGTGCTATTCGCTGCGATCATGAATCAAAGTATAGCATATAAGGTTATCGGACGCAAGAGAATTATCCCTAGAATTATAGGTCCGGCATTCGATGTGCCATGTTGCTGGCGATTGTTGACCGTTGGGGCCTTTGCCGGTTGGGGGTAATCTCGGCGGTGGGGGAAGTGTGTGGCGGGGGCTAAGTGCCACTTCCCTCCCCACCTTTTGCCCCGCAACACGCCGAGGGCACACTTACCCCCCAAAATGGCACACAAATGGCGCCTCTCCCACTCTACCCCACCTACCCCCACTCCACACCCTCTCTACGCCCCTGCTCACGGCCTCTGATGCACTCCACGATGAGGCGGATCTATCCACGGTTCATCGGAATGCGTTCTTCTTGATGACGGTCTTGATGATCGATCATATTCGGGATCCAAGTAATCTGTACTGTTCTGTGCTTCTATTCCAAGTCTCTTTGCAGCGGCCTGGTAAATACGATGCTTCTTTGGATGTGTGGTATCGTATGTGATTGTTGGAGTGGCTTTCGCAACTAGACTATGGGTCTTCACGAAATGACTTATATGATCGAATACTCTCTTGGTAACATCTGATGGAAAGTCTTGATGCCCAAGTGAGGATGTTCTTCCACCAACCGTGAACATGACATCCCAACGGTTCTCCCCGTGCTTTACGAAACTGGTTCGTATCTCTTTGTCGTGAATGGGAACGCCTGTTCTGTCTTTTGGTGTATGTTGATATGCGATGATCTCTGCATCATCTGGCTTCTTCAATAAATTAGTCCACCTGTCTTGATGTGGCCTTACCAAGTCAGGATGATCCAACCCATGCTCGCCTAATCCATACTGTGGGCGAAAGATCTCTTTCAGGTATTCCTTGAAACTCATTTTGCTCATGATATTCTATTTAGGAATTGTAATGTCGTGAGAACATATCCCCTTCAGGAATCATGTTCAGGGCGTTTACACCAGCCACTTTTGCCATTCGTTGGTATAGTCTATGTCTGCCATCGTCAGCAGTTTCGTATCTGTATTCTGTTGCTCTATGCCTACTGCTGTGGTGCTTCAAAGTGGCAGCAACATGATTCAATACATGCATAGTTTGTGCCGGTGTATGTTCTACACCGTGAGGCGATCTCCCGAAAGATCCACCATGAGTAAACCAAATATGATGTGCGCCATCTTCCTTTGGACCTATTCCAACTTGCAATATGTCGGTGGGGCCTGGATAGGTGTACACCTTGTATCCATCATCTTCGATCTCGGGTTTAGGCACTTTGATGCCCTTGATGTTTATGCCTTCAGAGAGGTATTCGCGGAATGATTTCATGGTTAAAAGTATTTATAAATATGAATTGGAGAACATACATGAAGAACGAATATAAGAATCTATTGAACGAGATGATACCCAACGCCGAGAGATTCGGTTCACGAATGGACTTGGCAAGACATCAAGCGCAAAGAGTGAAGAAAGTCATCGCCGCACACAATGCGGATGTGGATGCAAAGAGTTTCAAGAGCCACGGACAACCCGAATTTCCTACCTGGCATCAAAAAGATGTGACTGATCGCGCCAAGAGAATTCAAAGTATTGCTCAAGCGCATGGTGCTGAAATTTCGGCCCAAGGCACACCCGCGATGAGAACGCAATCTATGAGTTATAGTGGTAGTATGATTCATCCAAGCGAAGTCAAATTGGCTGAGCTAGATCCCAAGAATAAACCAATGTCAACAGTAAACTTTTCTAGATTAGGCGACGAAGATAGGCAAAAAGGTCAGGAGAGGGCAGACAAGTTGAGAGCCACAGGTCTTGAAGATAGAAGAAAGAAAGCAGTACAAGTGGCAAAGGATGCAGAGAGACAAAAAATCAAAAATGCTTTTACCTTTGAGTCATTGACTCAGATGTACGCAAACATTCTTCGTGAGACATACCGCATCACGCCTAAAAGACGCGAACTACTGAATAGAGTAGAAGGTCAAGCGAGACAGAGCGTCGAAGATCAACTGAGCGGCACGACACCCATGAACCAACACGATCTGATGATGAACACTTCCAAGATGGCAAGAGTGGAAGCGATCAAGCAGATGGGCCTTCCACAAGATCTTCGTACCGGAAGAGGTCAAGGACTGAACGATAGACAATTGAAAACAGTCATGGGAAATGCCCGTGCGACTCAAAAGAATCTCGAATACCTGAAGCGAAAAGAAGCAAAGTGAAATCATTTAGGCAACATCTAGAGGAAACATATAGAATCACTCCGGCAAGGCGCAATGTACTTGATCGCCTTGCAGATGTTGCATCTGCGCCCTTTACCGTTGAAAGAGATCTGCCCGTAGAAAAAGATGCATACCATGATGTGCATCAATCTCTCTATGGCGATCCAACACCAAAGGACATGAGAAAGTCGGAATTCAAAAAGGTTCAATCGGCGGCTCGTTTGTCTAGATTAGACGCAATCCGTGATATGGGAATACCAGCAGACAAGCGGTCATCTCCTATGGACACGGATAGACTATTGAAGATAAAGATGGCGTCTGCCAGAGCGATTGAGAAAAGAAAACCAATCGCAGAAGTCCTTCAACCCAAGGTTCGAGTTCCAAAGGAACACAAGCATGAGGTTTGGAAATGGAATGGCAATACTTCAGAGTACCAAGATCCGAAGTTGAAAGTCAAGACCATGTTTCAGGGATATGGCGCGCATCAGGGCGAAGGCGCAGGCCATGTCATGGTAATGTTCAAGGTTGGAGACACATTCCAAACACGCGGCGCTCGGCAGGATCGCACAAAGGTTCTCGCCCGGGTTCTAGATCATGTCAATCATTTCGTAAAGACATACAAACCAAAGAGTCTAGTCTACGAAACTGATGATCAAAAAAAAGAGCGCCTCTACAAGAAAGTAGGCGCTCGTTTGGGTGTTCCAATTATTGGAACGAACTTCATGGGCAGATGAATGTCGGGTCTAATCCGCACCCTCTCTTGGTGTGCCAATAGAATCCCTGAATTGCATATGATCCCACATGCCCATTTCTAGTTCTCGTTCAAACAACTCGTCCATTATTTTATTTCCTTTAGGATCGATCACGGGGATCTTGTCCATGGCCTCTTTGAAGAAGTCATCTTGTGCTTCTTCCACGGTCTTGTTGGTGACCATTGCTCTGTAGTTGAAGTACAGGTTGAACCACCCTTCAAGTTCGTCCTCTAGCGATTTTACCTTTATGTGGATCGATTCGATCTGAGCAGCTTGCCGTTTGATCTTGGCTGCGTACTCTTGATTCCGCATCAGCACATCCTCGTATTCCATTCCGGTGTTCACTTTCCGTCCTCCTTGAAGCAGTCCCATCCACGATGTTGGGCGTAGTGTCTTGGGCCGTAATGATCCCATTTGGTGAGATTGCAAACCTCTCGTCTTGCTTCATCACGCTCTCTAGTGCGCTGCTGTGCCAATTGATTTGCTTCTGCCAGTGTTCGTAATGTTTGTTGGATGCCAAGCAAGTATCCATCACGCTCGTTGCGAAGAATTTCAATTTCTCTTGCTGCTTTCATCATGTATCCGTTTGTGCCAAAGGCACGAAGTTCGGTCACGATGTCGGTATCAATAGTACCATTTGTCTTTGATGTATTGTCTGACATAAATGAAAATCTCCGAAAGTGGGTTGATCATCAACGGCGCAATTACCAACGCGGCAAACGCCAACGGATGCGGAATGTTATTCTCCATCTGTGGTGCGGAACAGTTCGTTGTTCTCGTCTGCCTCTGTATTTAGTGCGAGTTGTTCGCCATCGAGCTCATCGATAAGTGCATCTTCATGGTTGTCGTAGATGCGGAGTTGTGTGGGTGAGAACACCCATGTTTCCGAATCCACAATCATGTAGTGGCGATCCATCTTCTTGTGAAATCGTTCTGCTTCCTCTGCTGTAGAGAACAGATAGTTTGCATCGATTCCGTTGCGCTCAATCGTGACGAGGTGGGGATATGAACTCATGCGAGCCTCCACGGATTGATGAAGTTGTCTCCCGGCGGAATGGCAAACCCATCCTCGCGGAGTTGTGTGCGGCCCTTCTCGGTGACTCTGTAGTGAAAGTTGCCGCGATCATCGACAAGAATTTCAATCAATTCCGTTTCGATGAACTGTTCG
>Ga0114976_10001079_pt1 | contig 16935 bp, 11 predicted proteins | sample S_130805_EF_Meta_FD_87319 | JGI IMG/M metagenome (GOLD analysis project Ga0114976, IMG submission 87319) | Freshwater microbial communities from Lake Simoncouche, Canada to study carbon cycling - S_130805_EF_MetaG | ecosystem: Environmental > Aquatic > Freshwater > Lake | place: Lake...
AGGCGCCCAAAACCGTGCAGGCTTTTTTGCAGTATGTAGATTCGGGATTTTATAAGAACTGTCAGTTTTATCGGGTACTCACTATAGAAAACCAACCCAGCAATGCTCCCAAAACCGAGCTGATTCAGGGCGGTATCTGGAAAACCAATTATGCCAGGGCCTCTACCTTGCCGGGTATTCCGCACGAAAGCACCGCACAAACGGGTATTGAACATAAAGACGGCACAATTTCCCTTGCACGGGGCGCACCGGGAACTGCCGGCTCGGAGTTCTTTATTTGTTTGGGCCGACAAAAAGGGCTGGATGCGGGCGGGGAAAATATTGCCGACAAACAGGGATTTGCCGCATTTGGAAGAGTGGTAAAGGGTATGTCGGTGTTGCGTAAAATTTATAAGCAACGGGAATCAGAGCAATACTTTCGTCCGCCGATACCCATTTACAACATAGTTTTGCAGTAGCCATTCGGGATAGTTGCTGGATGCGCGCTAATCTACCACGAACACATGCCTTTCATTCTACATACCGACTATCAGCCGGCTGGTGATCAGCCCGGAGCCATTGAACAACTGGTGAACGGGGTGAATAGTGGCGAGCGCTATCAAACCCTGTTAGGGGTAACGGGCAGCGGAAAAACCTTTACGATTGCCAATTTAATTCAGCAAACCCAACGGCCAACCCTGGTACTCACGCATAACAAAACTTTGGTGGCCCAGCTGTATGGAGAATTTAAACAGTTCTTCCCGGAAAATGCAGTAGGCTATTTTGTAAGCTACTACGATTATTATCAGCCCGAAGCATACATGCCGGTAAGCAATGTGTATATAGAAAAAGATCTCAGCATCAATGAAGAACTCGACAAACTCCGACTGCAAGCCACTTCGCAATTGCTGAGCGGAAGAAGAGATATCATTGTTGTAGCTAGCGTAAGTTGTATTTATGGTATGGGAAACCCTACCGAATATGCGAATGGGATAATTCGACTGCAAACAGGCCAAACACTTTCGCGCCAGGGCTTTTTACATGCACTGGTGAACTCTTTATACAACCGGTCACAGGGCGATTTTACTAGGGGCACTTTTCGGGTAAAGGGAGATACGATAGATATTAATCTTCCGTATGTTGACTTTGGTTATCGCATTACTTTTTTTGGGGATGAAATTGAATCGATAGAAAGTATAGATACTGCCACGGGAAAAAGAATGGAAACAATGGAAAATGCGGCCATCTTTCCAGCCACCATTTATCTCGCCCCGAAAGATATGATTGTGCAGGTGATGCATGATATTCAGGATGAAATGATGGCTCAGGCAACCTACTTTACCTCCCAGGGAAAATTTGTAGAAGCACAGCGAATAAAGGAAAGGGTTGAATACGATTTAGAAATGATTCGTGAGTTAGGATATTGTAATGGCATTGAAAATTACTCCCGCTTTTTTGATCGCCGGAAACCGGGCACACGCCCCTTCTGCTTGTTGGATTATTTTCCTCCGGATTTTTTGTGTGTGATAGATGAAAGTCACCAAACCGTTTCTCAAGTTGCCGGCATGTATGGGGGCGACCGCAGCAGAAAGCTGGTATTGGTAGATTATGGATTTCGCCTGCCCAGCGCCCTGGATAACCGTCCGCTGAACTTTCATGAGTTTGAGTCGCTGGTAGGACAAACTATTTTTGTAAGCGCAACTCCCGGCGACTATGAGCTGCAAAAAACAGGTGGCGTAGTGGTAGAGCAGATTGTGCGGCCTACCGGATTGTTAGACCCACCCATAGAAGTGCGTCCTAGTGTGAATCAGATTGATGATTTGCTGGAAGAAATAGATCAAACGGTTCAGAAAGGATTTCGGGTTTTGGTTACCACGCTAACCAAAAGAATGGCGGAGGAGATGGATAAATATCTGGGTAGAATTCAGATTAAATCGAAATACATACATAGCGATGTAGATACCCTGGAGCGGGTAGAGATTTTGCGACAGCTGCGGCTGGGTGAAATTGATGTGTTGGTAGGCGTTAACTTATTGCGCGAAGGGCTCGACTTACCGGAAGTAGCGCTGGTAGCGATTTTAGATGCGGATAAGGAAGGCTTTTTGAGGAACGAAAAATCACTTACCCAAACAGCCGGACGTGCTGCCAGAAATGTAGAGGGAAGGGTAATATTTTATGCAGATAAAATTACCGAAAGCATGCAGCGCACCATCGACGAAACTTCGCGCCGCCGAGTAAAGCAATTGGAGTTTAATCAACTGCACGGAATTGTTCCACGCACAGTTCACAAAAGCATTGATCAGATTATGGCCCAGGGTTCGGTGCTAGATATTAAAGGATACGACCCTTCGCGGCCCTATGCCCTGCAAAAAGACGAGTCGCTGGTGGCTTCGGTTGCGGAAGAGCAGGCGGTATATCAAACCATTCCGCAGATAGAGAAGGCAATAACTAAAACCAAGAAGCAAATGGAAAAAGCCGCCCGCGACATGGACTTTATTGAAGCGGCTCGCTTGCGAGATGAAATGTTCCGATTACAAAAAGAGCGGGAAAATATGGTCGGGTAAGCGGGATGTTTTGAGCGTAATCAGTAAATTGTAGGGCAAACTGTTAATCCTCACCCAACTACTTGTATGAAAATTTCTTCTTGCCTTTTTTTGCTGCTCCTGATATTTGCCCAAAACAATGTTGCCTCAGCACAAATGATCGACACCGGATATAACGGGAAGATCAAAATGTATACTACCGACGCTCGCTTCTTACCCGAGTCGGTTTTGAATCTGGAAATCAGCACCAGTGTACCCTCCCCTGAAAAATATTTTGGTAATATTATTGGCGCCCCGGGGGTAATGCATACTGCGCGGGAGATCTATGGCTATTATCAACAATTGGCTGCCAGCTCTCCTAATTTACAAATGAATCGGGTAAGCACCACCGAAGAGGGACGCCCTATTTATCAGGTAGTAGTTGCTTCCAAAGAAACCCAGCAACAGCTAGAGCAACAGAAAAAGCAACTCGCTTTGTTGGCAGATCCCAGAAAAATTACAGCGGCTGAAGCGGATAAGATTATACAAACGACCAAGCCAGTATTTTATTTAAATGCAGGGCTTCACTCACCCGAAATGGGATCTCCAGAAATGTTGATGGAGTTGGCATATCGGCTGATAACCTCTTCCTCTCCTGCTATACGCGCTATATTGAATCAGGTGGTGGTAGTAATAAATCCGGTGGCTGAACCAGATGGGCGGGATAAGCAGGTTGACTGGTACTATCGCTATACAAAGTCTCGCAACACATTTGATGATGGTTTTCCTCGCTCATCTCCCTATTGGGGTAAGTATGTGTATCACGACAACAATCGCGACGGCATTCAGGTTTCACAAGCACTAACGAATGCCATTTTTCAAATGTATTATGAGTGGCACCCAACGGTGATGTTAGATTTACACGAGTCGGTGCCGTTGATTTATATGAGTACCGGAACGGGGCCATATAACGAAACCATTGATCCTATTACTATTGGCGAGTGGCAGGTGATGGCGAATCATGATATTACTACCCTCGCTGCTCAGGGACTGCCCGGCGCGTTCACCTGGGCGTTTTACGATGGATGGTATCCGGGTTATGGAATCTGGGTGGCGAATAATCACAACTCAATCGGTCGTTTTTATGAAACCTTCGGAAATGCAGGTGCCAATACGTATATGCGGGATTTGACCGATAGTAAATATGCGGGCGATGCGGTAACCAGCCGCGAATGGTATCGGCCAGACCCCGCAACGCCGCTGGTGAACTGGTCGTCGAGAAATAATATTAATTATATGCAAGCCGGCGTGCTCGCCTCGCTTACTTATACCGCCGACAATGCGCGGCAACTATTGAAAAACTTTTATCAGAAGGGGCTAAATAATATTCAGCGTGGGAAAAAAGACAAGCCGGGCTGTTTTGTGATTCCGTATGCACAGAAAGACCCTTCCATGGTGGCATTTCTGATTAAACAATTGCGCAAACAACAAATAGAGGTACATCAGGTAGATACGGGTAAGCAAAAGAACGATTACGTGATTTTGCTGGATCAGCCTTATCGAAACCTTGCCGTGTCTTTATTAACCAAGCAGTCTTTTCCAAAGGAAGCCAAGTTTCCTCCCTATGATGATATTGCTTGGACGATGGGCTATTTGTATGGCGTAACCGTAAAGCAGGAAGACAGTGTATCGTTTTCAAGGGGCAACCTCAAGCCAGTATCTGACCCGGTGGTGTATAAAGGAAATATTAGCGGAGCCGGTACTCAATATTTATTGAAATATTCGGCCCAACAAAAAGTGTTGGCTGCCGCGTATGCAATACAAAAAAACAATCCATCGGTTAAACAACAAATACTTGCAGAGAAATGGGTATTTGCAGCGGGCAAGGACAGTGCACTAGCCGGAAGTATTTATTGGGAGGGCCTTTCCAAAGAAGACGCGCAGGCGATTGCGCAGCAATTCGGATTGGATTTGCAACAGGTATCTGCCATTCCCAATGCGATAAAGCGTAATGTGATGAAGCTGCCTAGGGTGGGCATTTATCATACTTGGTACAATACACAGGACGAGGGATGGGCGCGCTATACTTTTGAGCAAATGGGGGTTCCTTATGTATCGTTGCAAAAAGATGATTTAAAAAGAGGGGACTTGAACAGTAGGCTGGATGTGATATTGATTCCAAGAACCGGAGGCAGTGCGAGTGATTTTATCAACGAGATCGATAGTCGTTTCGGACCCATGCCCTATACAAAAACGGAGGCATTTCCTTCGCATGGATATCCCGATTCAACCAATGATATGACGGGTGGCCCCGGGTTTGCAGGGATGGCACAGCTTCGCCTGTTTGTTGAAAAAGGCGGATTGCTTATCAGTCTTGACAACAGCACGCGCATTATGGCAGAAACCGGATTAGCTGATGGCTTGGATATATACGATGCTTCCGGACTTTTTCATCCGGGCTCGATTGTAATGGCCAAAGTGAGACAAACGGGAAGCCCAGTATTGAATGGGTTCCCCGCTTCTTTCCCCATCTTCAGGGGCAACGGACCGCTGTTACAAGTAAAAAAGTACGACAGAGGGAAAATGCTTTTGCAATATGGAAATAAGCCGTTAAAAGATGAGGTGGAGTATGATGGGCCGATTATGGGAGTGCCTGCAAAAGGAAAGGGCAAGGAAGAGGCAAAGTCCACTCCCGATGTTCCTTATCTGGTTTCGGGCATGGTAAGAAACGAAGCGACAATAATTGGGCAGGGTGCGATTTTTCAAGTGCCTGTTGGGAAGGGGGCGTTGATAGGATTTACCTTTGACCCGCTGCATCGTTTTTTGAACCTACACGATGCGCCGCTCGTTTGGAATTGCCTGATGAACTGGGAGCAGCTGATTGGAAAGCAATAACTAACATGTAAAAAAGACTGCTCGAGCATGATTATAATCGAATCATTTTAAAAACATCTTATGCAATTAAATAAAAAAAATCTCGGAGTATTATTTGTAATGCTGGGTATATTTTTTCAGCAATCAACCCAGGCACAATCTACAAACGACCCGCGGCTTGCGGGATTAGAAACAACGATTAATAAAATTCTAGCTGATCATCATGCGGCGGGCGTTGCAGTGGCGGTGGTTGAAAAAAACAAAGTTGTGTATGCAAGGGGTTTTGGGTATCGGGATATTGAAAAGAAATTACCAGTAACCCCCACCACTCAGTTTGCTATCGGGTCGTGCACAAAAGCTTTTACGGCGGCCTTGTTGGGTATTTTGCAAAAAGAATATTCGCTCGATTTCGACAAACCCGTTACCACTTATTTGCCGCAACAAAAATTTTATAGCAACGAGCTAACGAATCAAATAACACTCAGGGATATGATGAGCCATCGAACCGGGTTGCCCCGGCACGATTTGAGCTGGTATATCGATCCAGACACACGCGAAGCGCTTACAAAAAGAGTTCAGTATATGGAGCCATCTGCTCCACTCCGTCAAAGATTTCAGTACAATAATTTTATGTTTCTGCTTCAGGGGGTTGTGGCGGAAAAGATGACGGGCAAAAAATGGGAAACGAATATCTCCAACCGCATTTTTAATAAAATTGGTATGCGGCAGTCTAATTTTAGTGTAAAAGATCTCGCCAATTATGCAGAGCCTGCAGTGGGGTATGATGTAAAGCACGATTCAGTAATACACCGGATGAAGTACTACGACATTGATGGGATGGGCCCCGCTGGTAGCATCAATAGTACGGTGCAGGATATGTCGCAATGGTTACGGGTATGGATCAACGGAGGAAAGTATAACGACTCGGTGGTGGTGCCGGCTAATTATTTTGCAGAAGCCATCAGCTCGCAAATGATTGTGGCTCCGGGAACACCGACTCCAGAAAAGCCAGACATCCAATTTAGCAATTATGGTTTCGGCTGGTTTTTGGTTTCTTACAAGGGCCATTATCGGGTAGAGCATGGCGGCAATATTGATGGCTTTAGTGCCAGCACAAGTTTTTACCCTTCCGATAGCATTGGTATTGTTGTGCTATGCAATCAAAATGGCTCGGCGGTTCCCTCGGTTGTTCGAAACCTCATCACCGATAAGCTACTTAAACTTCCCGCATTCGATTGGAATGCTGATTTGTTGGCTGCAAAAAAGAAAGCAAAAGATCAAGCGCAGCAGGCAGAAAAATCGTTTACCAGCGGGCGGGTAAGGAATACACAACCATCTCATCCGATTGCATCCTATGTGGGTAAATATTCAAACGATGCCTATGGGTCATTTGAAGTTATTCAAAAGGGGGACTCTCTGTTTGCCAAGCTGGAGAATCAGCAATGGTGGTTGCAACAATTTCACTATGATATTTTTCTGCCTTTTGATACAGAGGAGGGCATTGATACGACCGACAAGTCTCCGATTCGATTTCAGTTTACTACGGGTCTAAAAGGAGATATTGAAACCGCGGCGCTTTTTGGCTTTGAGCCGGCCCTTCCAGCGCCCATTGTTTTTTCTCGGGCTAACAACGCCATTTCGGTTACAGAGGCCTCGCTCAAAAAATATGTAGGCGAATTTTTATTAACGGGTATTACTATCAAAACCTATATCAAGGGAAGTTCATTATACGTGCTTGTTCCAGGTCAGCCTGAGTACGAGTTAATGCCCGTAAGCAATCATCGGTTTGACTTTAAAGCGGTAAAGGGTTTTAGCGTGTTGTTTGATATGGACGAGAAGGACCAGCTGGCGGGACTAACTTTTATACAGCCAAATGGAAATTTTAGAGCAACCAAAAAATAAGCGCCTCCGGTTAGGGGAGGCGCTTGCGTTATAGAATGAATAAGTTGTTTATTGGATGTTTGCAATTTTCTGTTTCAGGGCATCCCATTTTGTTTGCAGTTTGTTGAGTGCTTCTAGTGATTGTTTGAGCGCTTCTTGAGATTGACTGGTGGGGCTGCGGTCGGCTTCTTGCCAAATGCTACCAATTCCGGCCAGCTGAGACTCAATGGTAGCAAAGCCCGGCTCTTTATTGGCGGCTGCTCGCATCCGACGACCTCCAACTCCTTCTAGCTCTGAAGTTTCTTGCATCAATTGAGCAATCAGTTCAGGATCTGTTTTTCCGTTGGGCTGATATTCTTTTAATTGTTTTTTAGCGAAGGCGATTTCCTGCAGGGCTGTTTGTGCAGACTGACGAGCCTGATACCCGGTAAGCGAAATGCGGTGAAGTTCTTCTAGTTGCACCTGACTCATTTTTACTCGCGGATCCATTTGTATGGTAAGCGGTTGGGAGTAACTTTGTCCGTTCGCAATTAAAGTAATGGTATAATTTCCGGGAAGTACCCAAGGGGAGGCGGTTTCTGGAGCGGTATTTTGATACACGGCCGCAATCGGAAATGCCGGAGAGGCTTCTAATGGCGCATAGCGAAGATTCCAAACGAATGTATGAGCGCCTTTTTCTGTTGATAAAGACTGTTGAGGGCGTATCCAATACGTTGGAATATTAAGGTCGTTAGGAAGTTTATATTCTTTATCGTTGCTACTGATGCGGCGAACAATTTTTCCAGCAGCATCGGTAATTTCCAGCAGCACTTCATCTTTGGCCGCTTGTTGCAGATAGTAATGAATCGCAACGCCATCGGGTGGATTTTCTCCTGCGGGCTCTTCTTGTGGCATGGGTGTATCGGTATACATATTCCAACGAACCCGATATGCTTTCGCAGGCTTGTAGAGAATCACTGGAGAAAGGGCAACAGACTCACTTAACTGCCGCAATGGATTTATATCATCTAAAATCCAAAATCCTCTGCCGTGCGTTCCAACCACCAGATCATCATCCTTGATTACCAGATCTCGGATGGAAGTTGCGGGCATATCAAGCCGCAACGATTGCCAGTGTTCGCCGTCATCGAAAGACACGTATAAGGCATTTTCAGAGCCGGCATATAGCAACCCTTTTTTAGCAGGATCTTCCCGAACAACATTGATGGGTTCGTTGTCTGGAATGCCTTGTGTTATTAACTTCCAGGTTTTACCGCCATCGGCAGTTTTATAAATGTAGGGGCGCATATCGCTGCAACGAATTCTGTTAACAGCGGCATAAACGCCTTGTGGGTTAAAGTGACTGGCTTCCATCAGCGACACCTTACTCCAGGAAGTGATAGCAGCAGGCGTTACGTTTTTCCAGGTTTTGCCTCCATCATTAGTAACCTGAATAAATCCATCATCTGTTCCAGTCCAGATAGTATTGATGTTTTTAAACGAAGGGGCAACCGTATATATAACGCCACGGCGAGGCATTTTTTTCATTTCTTCGGTTGTGTATATTCCTACGCTTGCGGGGATATCCCAGGTTTCGCGGGTTAGGTCTGGACTAATTACTTCCCAGCTATTTCCCTCATTGGTAGTTTTGAATAGTACGTTTCCTGCGAAATATAGTGTTTTGGGGTCGATGGGAGAGAATAATACGGGGGCTGTTCTGAGAAAACGATACTTGCCTGAGCGAACGGCTTCAGGAGCAATATTTTGAACCTGGCCGGTGCGCTTATCGAAGCGGGTAATCTTTCCCCCATAAATGATGTTGGAATTGAGGGGGTCTGCTGCTATATAACCATATTCTTCAACTCCAACCGGATGAAAGTCGCGGAATGTAATTTGACCATCATTACCCCGGGAAGCAACACAGGCAGATCCGCTTTCTTGCTGACCCCCATATACATTGTATGGGAAATCGTTGTCGGTGCTCACATGATAAAATTGTGCGGTGGGTTGGTTGTACCAAGATGAAAAGGTTTCTCCTCCATTAACAGTAATAATGGCGCCCTGATCTACAGCAAGCAGCATGATTTTCGGATTGGTTGGATGAATCCAGATGCGATGGTAATCGTCGCCTCCGGGGGCCCCGCGGAAAGCAGACCAGCTCTTTCCGCCGTCGGCTGTTTTCCAGGTAACTACATTTGCTGTGTAAGCAATATCTGCATTGGTAGGGTCGGCTTTGATTTCGGCAAAGTCGCTGCCTCTGCTCCATAGCCGCGGATCTTTGTTGATATTTACCCAGCTTTCTCCCGCATCGTCACTGCGATAGATGCCTCCATATTCGCCTGCGTCTACAGTTGCATACAGGCGATTGCTATTTGTAGGAGCAATACAAAACCCGATTCTTCCTAGCCCTTGAGAGGGTGTAGGCAATCCCTTGGTTAGCTTTTTCCAAGTCGTGCCCCCGTCGGTTGATTTAAAAAGTCCGCTTTCGGGACCATCCCATGCGCCATTTTCCCAAGGACCCTGTCGTCCGGCCCATAAATCGGCATATAATATATTCGGATTATTCGGATCGAAGCTTACCTGAACGGCTCCGGTATTTTCGTCTTTATATAAAACCCGCTCCCAGTTAGTTCCTCCATCCATTGAACGGTATACGCCTCTTTCTGTGTTGGGTCCATAAGGATGACCCAGTACGGCTACAAATATTCTGTTTTCGTTGTTGGGGTCGATGATGATATTGCCAATTTGCTGCCCATTGTTCAGCCCCATATTTTTCCAGGTTTTGCCGGCATCGGTCGATTTATATACCCCATTGCCGATTGAAAGGTCGGGCCGTTGAATCCCTTCGCCGCAGGCTACCATTACCAGATTGGGATTGGAGGTGGAAACGGTTACATCGCCTACTGAGCCCGTGTTTTCTTTATCGAATATGGGTTTCCAGGTACGACCATAGTCGGTTGTTTTCCAAACACCACCATTGTTTACCCCAATATAAAAAACGCCGGGCTGACTTGGAACGCCAACAGCGCCAACCGTTCTGCCTCCGCGAAAAGGTCCGATCATTCGCCAGTGTAGGCTATTAAATAATTGCGGAGAGTAGCTTTGTGCCGTTAGCTGAACACAAAAGAATAGTAGGCTCAGAGAGAAAATAATTTTTTTCATCGGAGTAAGGTTAAGGTCAATAAATATACAAGTTGCTTCTATAATTTTTCGTACAGGGCTCGCAGCTTTTCGCGCGTCATTATTTCTTGCCAGTTGGGCCCCAGTGCATTTTCCCAAAGGGGCTTCATGCCAAGAGAAACACCCATCATTTTTGTAAAATCATCCTCGCTTAACCCAGCACAAATTCCTGTTGGAATGGAAATGCCATTTTTTTCCACCATGTATTTGAATTCTTTCACGCCTGCAGGATAATATTCTTCCAAATGATTCATCACAATACAGTTGCCAATACCATGTTTGGTGCCGAGTAAATAACTGAGTCCATAGCTTACAGCATGTGCTACGCCCACTTGTGAATAGGCAATGCTCATCCCGCCAGCATAGGAAGCCATCATCAGCTGATCGTCGGAGGTGTTTGTCCACTCATTGCTTTCCACAAACACCTTTCTGCAAAGCTCTAGGGCTTTTTCTCCGTAGCTCTTGCTAAACTCATTCAGGAAAGTGCCTTCAAGACTTTCAATGCAATGAATGTAGCAGTCCATACCCGTATAAAACCGCTGGTTGGCCGGGGCGTTTTGGGTAAGTTCGGGATCCAGTACAATTTGGTCGAAGGGGGTGAAGTCGCTGTTCATGCCCAGTTTGCGGGTTGGGCCGGTTAAAACGGTTGTGCGGCTTACTTCTGCACCTGTTCCACTTAGCGTGGGGATGCCTACTTTATACACACCGGGTTGTTTTACCAGATCCCATCCCTGGTAGTCGGCAGAACTACCGGGATTGTTCATCATAAGCGATACGGCTTTGGCAAGATCGAGCGTAGAGCCTCCGCCTATTCCAATGATGCCGCTGATGGTACCATATTTTTCTTTCAGCTGATGGGCTAGCGAATCTACCTGGGTGGTTTTGGGTTCGTAGGTAACATCGGCAAAAATCAACTCGTCGCGATCCCTCAGGGGGATGCGATTACAGAGGGCGTGGTCTTTAAAAAAATGGTCTACCAGAAAAATCATGGGTGCCGAATTTTTTCGGTTGGGAGCCAGAATCTCATCCAGCTGATGCAGGCTTCCGCGGCCATAAATCACATAGCCCACCATTTTAAAATTTCTAAAAGCTGTTGCCATATAAAGAAGTTGAGTTAGTAAATGTCAAAGATACAGGAAACCGCATGCCTGCATTAGTAGGAGACACGGATGTTATTGCATCAATTTCTTTTCTAGTTCTTCCAGAGAAATGCCCTTGGTTTCGGGAACGCGGGTAAGTACCCAGATGAGCTGTAATACCATCATCCCCGCAAAAAAACCGAATATTGGCCAGGGGTTTTCTTTAAAAATGCCCGTATCCTTATCAAGGAAGTAAGGTGTGATTAGCGTAATAATTGCTGCAAATACCCAGTGGATGCTGGCCCCGAAGGATTGTCCGGCGCTGCGAATTTTAGTGGGAAAAATTTCAGAAATAAACACCCAGATTACGGCACCCTGACCTATCGCATGCGAAGCAATGAACAGCAACAGGAACGTCATTAAAAATACTGGGCCGCTATGGGCATAAAATGCATAAGAAACGAGTGACAAGCTTACGATGTATCCAATAGAGCCAATAATCAACAGGGTTTTGCGGCCGAGGCGATCGATTAAATAGAGGCCAACAAAAGTAAAAATGAGATTCGTGCTTCCTATTGCGATTGAGTTGAATAAGGATTCTTTGGCGGCGAGCCCGGCCTTCTCTAAAATTTCGGGAGCATAGTAAAGAATAAAGTTGATACCCGAGAGTTGATTAAAGAAGGCAATCATAAACGCCAGCCAAATAATTTTGCTGTGTTGTGGTTTAAAGATGGAGGCTGAATGGGTTGTTTGTAATTCTTGTTGGCTGCTCGCTAGTATGGAGGCTATTTCGGCATCAACATCTGCAACACCTATTTGCCGAAGCGTTTGTTTTGCCTTTTCGGGATTATTATTTACGGTGAGCAACCAGCGTGGGCTTTCGGCAACGCCAACTACCAGGATTGTATAAATAAGTGAGGGGATAGCGAGCACACCCAACATCCAGCGCCAATCGTTCTCGCCCCCAAAGCCGGCTAATAGATAGTTGCTAACGAAGGCAACCAGAATTCCGAATACGATATTGAATTGATAGAGCGCAACCAATTTTCCGCGGGTTGCGGGGGTAGATATTTCAGAGATATAAATGGGAGCAACCACCGAGGAAACGCCAATCCCTATGCCTCCGATAAAGCGGAAGAAAGAAAAAACGTAAGGGTTTCCTGCCAGCGCGGTACCGAAAGCAGAGATAGCAAATAGGATGCCCACCCAAAGGAGCACTTTTTTGCGTCCAAAACGCTGTGTGGGAATGCCTCCGAATAGGGCTCCTACCACGGTACCCCAAAGTGCCATCGACATAATAAAGAAGCCGTGAAAGATGGGAGAAGTGTGCCAAAGGTCTTTAATGGGTTGGTTGGCCCCGGAGATAACAACCGTATCAAATCCAAAAATAAATCCGGCCAGCGAAACCACGATTGACCATTTAACGAGCATACTTTTTTGCATACCAACTATTTTATGGAGAAAGGTAATAAAAATGGGAGAATGATGGAGCGTTATTGAAGTAATTGTTCTGCTTTGCGCAGATCTTCGGGCGTGTCTATTTCCACACCCATATATTGGGTAAGGATCATTTTTATAGGAACGCCGTTTTCTAAATAGCGGAGGCATTCAACTTTTTCGGCGGCTTCGAGTGGACTCATTTCCCAGCGGGTAAAGTTCAGCAGGGCTTCTTTGCGAAAAGCATATACTCCAATATGTTCGTAATAAATAGTTTCGGAAAGAACAGCTCGTGGATAGGGGATTACGCTTCTGGAAAAAAACAAGGAGAAGTAATTTTTATCTACTGCAACTTTTACAAAATTAGGGTCGTTGATTTGTTCTGGGTTGGTTATTTGTTGCATAAGGGAGGCTACCTGCACACGCTCTCCTGCCGGACCCTCAAAAGCGGCCAGTAACTCTTGTAGGGCGGATTGGTTTACAAAGGGCTCATCGCCCTGAACATTAACCACAATGTGGGCGGGCATATTTTCTACCGCTTCTGCAATTCGGTCGCTTCCACTTTCGTGTGTGCGCTGGCTCATGATGGCTTTTCCGCCGTAAGTAGTGATTTCTTGGTAAATGATATCGCTGTCGGTAACAACAAACACATCATCAAAAAGTCCGGTTGCCACTGTATTATCGTAGGTATGGCGGATTACGGTTTTGTTGCCGAGCGGTTGCATCAGTTTAGCTGGAAATCGCGTGGCGGCATAACGAGCGGGTATCATGGCAATTCTTATCATGCGAGAAATTTGCTCAGCGATCGGTGGCGATATTTTTATTAAAGGGGATGCCTAGTTGATAGCCCATGTTCTCGTCGGCGCTGTTGTCTAATACATCCAATCCGAATTTAATTTGGTCCATGGGGGTGTAATGGTAGGTGCCAAATAGCCGATCCCAGATGGAAAAAATATTTCCATAGTTGGTATCGGTTTCGGGTCTTTTGTAATGATGGTGTACTTTATGCATATTGGGAGAAACCAGTACCCAGCTAATGGCCTTATCTAGTTTTTCGGGTAGCCGGATATTGGCATGGTTAAATTGGGTGAGTACAACGCTCATGCTCTGATACATCATAACTAACCAGATGGGAGTGCCAAGCAACAGAACGCCTATAAGAGTAAAGATAAAGCGGAATACACTTTCACCGGGATGGTGACGATTGGCGGTGGTGGTATCAACATGTGTATCGGCATGATGAACCATATGAAACTTCCACATCCATTTTACTTTGTGTTCAATGTAATGAATAAACCAGGCGCCCACCAAATCTAATAGTAACAGGCCTGCAATCATAAAAAGCCAGTTAGGAAGCGCTACCAAGTAAAGCAGGCCAAAGTGCTTTTGCGCTACAAAGTCTCCAGCTGTTACCAACAGGAATGCCAAGGCAAAGTTCACCAGGATGGTGGTGAAGGTGAAGAACAGGTTTACGCCGGCATGTTTCCATTTATGATATGAGAAGCTAAAAAGGGGAATAGCAGATTCAACTAGCCAAAAAAGACTAATCCCGCCTGCCAGTATCAATGCGCGATGCAGGCTAGGGATGGTTGAAAAGTAGTGTATTATTTGATCAATCATAACAGAAAAATATGAACACAAGTTACGAACAATGCTGATTCTGATTTCGTCTGTTTAACTTTTACGGCAAAATGAAATCCTTGTTTTGAATGGAAAAGCAGAAAGAGTCGGGGATAGAAAATACGTTTGGAGGGGAATGTATTGGAAAATATATCTAATAAATCGAACTGGAGGGCATAAAAAAATCGGGAGCCAGCGTCCCGATTTAATAATAAAAAACATTAATGTATTAACTGTTCAGCATGAGCGGCATAACGAGCATCAGCAAATCTTCTCCCTCAGCTTGTTCGGAGGGTTTGATAAGTCCGGCTTTGGAGGGGGTAGAAAGTTCGAGGCGAACTTCTTCTGTGTCGGCAGCGTTCAACATTTCTATCATGAACTTAGCGTTGAAAGCGATTTGCATGTCTTCTCCATTGTATTGGCAACTCATGTGTTCATTTCCCTCGAAACTAAAATCAACATCCTGCGCAGCCATTTGCAGTTCGCTTCCGGTGATACTAAGGGCAACCTGGTTGGTGCTTTTATTACTGAACACGTTTATCCGGCGCAAAGCATTTTGAAAATCTGTTTTGTTGATTGACAAGTGATAAGGATTGTCGGCAGGGATTACCACTTTATAGTCGGGGAAGCGTGCGTCTATGAGTCGGCAAATCATTTGGGTTTCGCCATGACTAACAAATAGGTGGTTGCTATTATAGCTGATATTTAGGGGTTCGTCGTTGGCGGGCAGTGCATTTTTCAGCAGGTTCAGCGGCTTTTTGGGAACGATAAAGGAGTCGTTTTTGGTTGCACCCGTATCGGTTCTTTTGTAGCGAACCAAACGGTGAGCGTCGGTGGCTACAAACTGAATGCTCTTAGGAGTAAGCTCAAAGAACACGCCCGTCATGGCTGGCCGAAGGTCGTCGCTACTAACTGCAAACAATGTTTTGTTGATTGCGGTAAGTAGGGCGTTGCTCGTCATGGTAAAACTGGTGGTATCATCTGCTGTAGGCTCTTTTGGAAAATTGTCGGGGTTTTCTCCCATCACTTTATATTTACCGTTATCGCTGGTAATTTCAACAGAAAAGTTTTTATCGATATTGAAAGTAAGCGGTTGGTCGGCGATATTTTTTAATGAGTCGACTAATATTTTGGCAGGGATACAAACCTTTCCGTTGGTTTTGCTTTCTACATCCATCTGCACCCGCATAACGGTTTCGAGGTCGGTAGCTACCACGGTAAGTTTTTTGTCTTGAATTTCGAAAAGAAAGTCTTCTAATATAGGCAATACGGTATTGGTATTGATAACGCCGCTGATTTGTTGTAGGTGTTTTAGCAGGCTGGAAGAGGAGACGATGAATTTCATTCTTACTGATTTAGATTGGGAACAAACCTACTGCAAATTGTTAACATTTTATCGGAGTTTTATACCCAATTCTACGCAAACAGATCGATTGTGAAAAGATGGGAAGCGTATGTGGATTAAATGTTTGTCACCCTGCTTTTTGTAGTTGCCGGGGGATAAGTATCTTGCCTGATAAAATTGGCATATGTTGCTTATAGGCGAAGAAGAAAAGATACTGGCTAAGTTGAAGCGATTTTGTGCTTATAGGGAACGTTGTTGCAGAGAAGTTCAGCAAAAATTACAGGGGTTAGGGGTGCCTCGAGGGCTGATTGGCGGATTTGTACAAACCCTGCTATCGGAAGGCTACATCCATGAAGAACGTTTTGCAAGGCTGTTTGCAGGAGGATATTTTCGGCAGAAAAAATGGGGAAAGCGCAAGATTGTTGCAGCCTTGCGGCAAAAAGGAATAGCAGAGGCCGATATTAGAAGGGGACTACAGGAGATTAATGCCACCGAATATCTGCAAGTATTGCACCGGCTAGCTGAAAAAACCTGGAAACAATATACCCACGAGGAGAAAGATAACAGGACTTCAAAGGTTCGTGCTTCCTTGATGCGAAAGGGTTTTGAGCCGGAGTTGGTTAGTAAGGCAGTTACCCAATTAGCGAATAGCATGAAATAGTTAACGGCGATGCTGAAAAATAGCAGTAATATTATCTAACAAAAAGGCATATATGGCCCGATTACATTGTACGCTTATTCAGGCAGATTTGATTTGGGAAAACAAGGAAGCGAATTTGCAGAAGTTGGAATCAATGATTGCCGGAATTGTTGGTGCAAGAGAGCTTGTGATTTTGCCGGAGATGTTTAATACCGGGTTTAGTTTGCGCCCCGAGTTATTAGGGGAAACTATGGAGGGGCCGTCGGTTAGTTGGATGAAACAGATAGCCCAGCAATATCGGATTATATAAGTGGGCAGCTTGATGATTACTGAATAAGAAATGCATTATAACCGCCTGATCTGGATGCAGCCGGATCGTAGATATGGACAATTCGCTAA
>Ga0114976_10001080_pt1 | contig 16927 bp, 11 predicted proteins | sample S_130805_EF_Meta_FD_87319 | JGI IMG/M metagenome (GOLD analysis project Ga0114976, IMG submission 87319) | Freshwater microbial communities from Lake Simoncouche, Canada to study carbon cycling - S_130805_EF_MetaG | ecosystem: Environmental > Aquatic > Freshwater > Lake | place: Lake...
CAGCATGCTCGTCGCCGTGAACGGGCGGTGGTCGTCAAGATCCCATTGGGGGCGATCTATTGCCGCGAACCATGATCGCATATACGTCGTGACAATCAATGCGATGAAGAAGAAAACTCCGGCACCGCTGAGCGTTGAAACCAAAACGGCCCACGAGCCCTGCGAAGTTACCTCGACGAATTGCGGCCACGACACCACGAGACTCACCGCGATTCCGACAAGAACACCGCACGCTACGACATAGAGCGGTTGCCGCTTGACTGGATGCGCTGCGCGGCCCCATTCGACAAACCCACGCACGATGAGCACGAAGATGAGTGCGAGCCACGACGCTATCGACTGGGTGTAGACGAGTGTGGCCAGCGCAACGATCAACCAGATATATGCCCAGCCACGCCACACGGTGCGCTCGGCGAGTTGCAGCGGCAACACGATCACCAGAGCGAGTGCGGCAAAGCTCAACATGTCTCGATGACCTGTGAGCGCCCACAGCGGAGCGTGAGTGATGAACACGGCAATAGCCTCGAGGGCGAAACCAAGGCCAACAACCCATCGCAACGCGGTGCCGAGGGCTTTAACGAGTGCCGGCCACGGCAAAAGCATTGTCATACCAATCGCAGCGCCCGAGGTAGCGAGGGCAATCGCCCAGGCAATCGCCGACGCGGGAAGGTCCGCTGACCAAAAAAGTGACACTCCGGCTGCGCACAGGAACAGGACGAGCATGAGCGGCATGCGCATCCAGCGGACGGATCGCCAGTTGCGCAGCAGTCGAAGAGAGTAGAGAACGCAAATGAGCGTCGCCAGGGCCACGCCCAGCGCGTCGCCAAAGACGGCTCGCAGGGCGTCTTCCGCAAATAAGACAATGAATGCGAGGGACGCGAGCCCGGTATCGGCCAGCTGGATTGCCTTCTGCGTGCGTCGCGCGCGCGCGGTTTCTTGCCGTTTTTTTTCAACGCCGGCGAGGTCAGTTTGCGACATAGTTCTCAGGCTAGACGAAGGCAGATTCGCCGGTGAGGGCGCGACCCACCAGCAGCGTGTTGATTTCGCGGGTTCCCTCGTAGCTGTAGAGCGCTTCCACGTCGGCGAAGAATCGTGCGACTCCGTAATCGAGGACGATGCCATTGCCGCCAAGAATTTCCCGCGCCATCGCGACGGTTTCGCGAGCCTTCGTGGTCGCAAAAGCTTTTGCCAAGGCCGCATGCTCGTCGCGCTCGTCACCTTGGTCTTGTTTGCGGCTGGACTCGCGAACCAGAGTCAAGCTGGCCGTGATGTTTCCCATGCACTTCACGAGCAAATCCTGGACCATTTGGTGCGCCACGATTGGCTTGCCGAACTGTATGCGGTTTTTTGCATAGGCGAGAGCCGCCTCATAGGCGCCCATGGCTGCACCCACGGCGGCCCACGCCACTTCAGCGCGCGTGGCGCGCAGAACAGCAGCGGTATCGGCGAAGGTTCGTGCACCGGGTAGTCGAAGGGATTCCGGCACTACCGCATCCGTCAGCGTGATGTCAGCGTTTTGCACCATGCGCAGTGACATTTTTCGCTCAATCTTTGTCGCACTGTAACCCGGCGTGTCGGTGGGAACAATGAAGCCTTTGACCATGTTGTCGGCGAGGTCTCGTGCCCAGATCACACAAATGTCGCTGAACGTGGCGTTGCCGATCCAGCGCTTTGCCCCGTTGAGAACCCATTCATCACCGCGACGTTCGGCGGTCGTGCGCAGCCCAAGCGCCGCGTCGGAACCGGAGAGCGGTTCGGTGAGACCAAATGCTCCGATAATTTCTCCGCGACCGAGCAGTGGGAGCCAGTGCGCGCGTTGCTCGGGAGACCCGCACATGCCAATCGCACCCATTGCCAAACCCGCCTGCACGCCGACATAGGTCGCCACACTGGCATCAACACGGGCGAGTTCCAGTGACACCCAGCCACGAAACTCCGCCGAATTAGGAAAGGGTGCGGTCTCGGGCCACGTCAAACCGATGATGCCGGCTTCGCTCAAGGCCGAAACGATTTCGCCGGGGAATTCGGCGCGCTCCCAGAGGTCGTCTAATTTTGGCTGCAACGATGCGAGGTACTTCCGCAAGCCGAGGATTAGTTTTTGCTCCTGCGGGGAGAGTGCGGATTCGAGCTCGAAAAAGTCTCCGGTGTGTGTCGAGAATGCCACGATACGAATCTCCTGCCTTTCTTTTGACATTACCTCTCGAGACCGCGCCGAGGCGAGGGCAAAAACCTGTTCATGACGAATCACTTGATAACGTAATCGGGGCTGGCTGAAGGGCGCTCATGTTCATAGAAATCGACAATTCGCCACGCAATTATGCGTGGGGGTCGGTTCACGCGATTGCGGATTTACGCGGCGTGCAGCCCAGCGGAGCTCCGGAAGCAGAACTGTGGCTTGGGGCTCATCCGGGCTCTCCTTCGCGCATCGTTGATCCGCGTGACACCGGCGGTGCGGCAGACCTCGCCGCGTGGATTGCAACAGACCCGCGAACTGCACTTGGTGATGCTTTAACTCTGCCGTTCCTGATGAAAGTTTTGGCAGCTCAAACGCCGCTCTCGATTCAAGTTCATCCCTCGCCGCAACAAGCGCGCAGTGGGTATGCGCGCGAAAATGCGCAGGGAATCCCCATCGATGCGGCGAACCGGAATTATCGAGATGACTCACACAAACCTGAGCTGATTTTTTGCTTGAGCGAGACATTCCACGCGTTGTGGGGAATCCGCAAAATTTCCGACACCGTGAGCGTGCTTCATTCCTTCATTCGGGCCGGGCAGACTGCGAAACTGCCGACCGAAGAAATTGAGTGGCTGGTCACTCTCGTCGATGCGCATCATGACGATGTTCGGGATGCGCTTGCGCTGTTGCTCGAGCCGCAGCGTTCGCGCTCGCGGGACCTTGCTGCGCAACTCGTGGCCATCGCAGCGACAATCACCCCGGGGAGCGCGCTCGCCGGTGAGGCGGACACAATCCGGCTTCTCGGCTCCGCGTACCCGAGCGATCCGGGTATTGGGGTTGCGCTGCTCATGAATCGAGTGGAGCTTCGTCGAGGCGACGTGCTGTATGTGCCGCACGGAGTTTTGCATGCCTACTTATCGGGCCTCGGAATGGAAATCATGGCGTCGAGTGACAACGTGTTGCGAGGAGGACTCACAAGTAAACACGTGGATGTCACCGAACTTCTCACTGTCGGGGTTTTTGAGCCCGGAAATCCGATCATCATGCCCGGTGAAGCCGTGATGAACGGAGTGACACGCTATTCTCCTGGCGTACCCGAATTTGAACTTTTGCACGTCGGCGTGCCAGACGATTCGTCGAGCGTAACGATTGACACGCACGGCCCGGCAATTGCTTTTTGTGTCAACGGCGATGCCCGCTTTGTCGGTCGTCATTCGTCGATTGTCGTGCGTCGCGGCACGGCCGTCTTTCTCACCCCTGACGAAGGCCTGGTCACCATCGAAGGGCATGCCGAGTTGTTTTTTGCCCTCACAGGACATTAAGTCATCTTTTGGCTGGGTGGGCATAAGTAGGTGAAATCTCGTGTGGGGGTTGAACTTTTTTCACTCTCAACTTGACGAATGGAGAATCACACCGGTGTAATTAGGTAACGAACGCCACACTGGTGTGTCGCGAGAACAGAAATCGGATGGTTGCGATATGGCCACTGGATATCGTCGAGAAGTACCCGACAACTGGGCAGTAGACCCCATCAACCTCGGACTCCCCGGGATTCGCCGCATCGACGATGACATTGATGACAACCCACTTGCGTGGCAAACCGATGCATTGTGTGCGCAGACTGACCCGGAGTCGTTCTTTCCCGAAAAGGGTGGCTCCACGCGCGACGCAAAGCGAATTTGTGAATCGTGCGAAGTTTCCGCCCAATGTCTCGAATATGCGCTTGCCAATGACGAACGCTTCGGAATTTGGGGCGGGCTCAGCGAGCGCGAGCGCCGTCGACTGCGTCGACGCGCCTAACACGTGCGAGTAGTTGCGATCCTGGTCGCCCATTCCGCGGGCGAACATTTTGCGACCACACTGCGTGCCGTGGCCGCACAAACTCGGCCCGCTGATGAGGTCATCGTCGTTGACAATGGCTCGGCAGGCGCTAATCCCGTCGATGCCCGTGCGGCGCATCCGTTTCAGGTTGTCGCAACGGGTGGACGCGTGCCGTTTGGTGAAGCCATTGCTTGCGCGACTCGGGTGACGAACCTCGAGGCGTTGCCCGCGGATGTTCTCTGGTTACTCGGCCAGGACAGCGTCCCGACGCCGACGGCGCTCGAGAATTTGCTGGGATCGCTCGAAGTATCCCGCTCGCGGGGCATTGTGGGCCCCAAGCAGTTTGATGCCGACGAATTTGAACTTGGTAAGCCCGGCACGATTGTCGAATTTGGCATTTCGATGTCACCCGGCGGCGCGACCGTCAATTTGGTCGACGACGAATTGGATCAGGGTCAATACGACACGATGAGTGACGTGCTGGCGGTGGGAGCCAACGGCATGTTGGTTCGCGATTCTGTGTGGCGTGACCTGGGTGGTTTCGACCCCGGGTTGCCGGACGTTGATAACGCACTCGACTTCTGCATACGCGCTCGGCTGGCGGGACAACTCGTTGCCGTGGTGCCGGCTGCCGGGGTACTGACCAGTGGTGATGGAGTCACGGCTCCGCCGCGGGTCACGCACGATCGAGAGCGTCGTCGTGACGCGCGTGTTCGTCGCCGAGCCCAACTTTATCGACGCATCGCGTACGCCCGAGGAATTGCACCGGCGCTTATTTGGCTGACATTGCTGCCCTGGGCGCTTGTGCGAATGATCGGGCAAATGTTGGCTAAGCGCCCCGGGTTGGTGATGGGTGAACTTTTTGCCGCAGTGTCGGTCGCGTTTTCTTTCGCAGATCTCTCCCGTTCGCGGTCTAACTTGCGCCGTCAACGAACTGCACCGTGGTCGAGTTTGCAGCGAGTTTTGCTCACTGGCGCCGAAGTGCGCAGGCGACGCTCGCTCTATCGGGAGCAGTTGCGCCTTCTTCGTGAAGGCGAAAAGCGTCCGATGTACTTCTTCTCTGGTGGGGGCGCGTGGACCGTCGCCTTCTTGACTGCTGCCTCGTTTGCGATGCTGCTACCGCTCATCGGTGCCACCTCGTTGGGTGGCGGGGGCATTGTTCCGGTAGGGCATGGTCTGGGCGAAATGTGGAGTCTGATCGGGTTTGGTTGGCGAGCTGGCACACCTGGACTCATTGGCCCCGCTGATCCATTCACGATTGTGATTGCACTTCTGGGAACGCTCACGTGGTGGCAGCCATCCTTCGCTCTTGTGCTGGTGTGGTTTCTGGCAATTCCCTTGGCGGGTTGCGGCGCGTGGATGTTCGTCGCCCGATTAACGGAACGTCCGGTGATTCGCGCCTTTGCCGGGCTGGCCTATGGATTGGCCCCAACCCTCCTCATCAGCCTCACGGAGGGTCGCCCCGGTGCGGTGCTCGCGCACATTATGTTGCCGTGGCTATGTTTTGCCGGATTGCGCGCTGCGAGGTCGTGGTCGGCATCAGCGGCAACGGCACTGTTGTTTGCCGGCGTAATCGCATGCGCCCCGGCGCTCGCCCCGGCGCTCGTGATCATCTGGCTTGGTGCGATTGCGCTCAACGGCCGCCCCACGGCGCGACTCGTGACCATTCCGGTTCTGGGGGCTGTGCTTTTCGCGCCACTCATGGTGGCTCAGTTTGCGCATTCGAATCCTTTTGCGTTGTTGAGTGACCCGGGCATTGTTCTCGCGAGTGCCGTCGTTCCGGCGTGGCAGATCGCATTGGGCTTCCCGTCTTCAGGCTTGGGCGGCTGGCTCGACGTCAGCAATTCGACTCCGTTGGGACTCAACGTCGCGGCCGGTGTTGTGGTGCTCGTGCTGGTCGGGATACTGGTGACCTTGGGAATTCTTGGGCTTTTTTCGTCGCAACGCGTTCGAACTCAACGGGCGTTACTCGTGACCGCGCTTGGTCTGGTCACGGCGGTTAGCGCATCCAATATTCGCTTTGAATTTGACGGATCAATTCCGATTGCGACCTGGAGCGGGAGCGGCATGAGTCTGGCGTGGCTCGCGCTGGTGGTGGCCGCCACGTCAGGAATTGCCGTGGTGCGTCGATTCAGCTTCTATCCGGCAGCCGCTGGCATGCTCGCGGTTATTGTGTTGGCCATTCCACTTTCAGCGTCGTTCTATGTCGGGAGATCGGCGGTTCATGCGAGCGATGATCGAGTATTTCCTGCCTATGTCTCTGCCCAATCTGCGACGGATTCTCGCATTGGCACAGTCGTGCTGACCGCGTCAACGGACGGCGGGATTAACGCATCTTTGCAGCGAGGCGTGGGCCCCACACTCGCCTCCGCGTCCACACTGGTTTCCACAAACACGGTCGCGACCGAATCATTGACCGCGTTTGCAGACCTGGTCGGCAATCTCGTATCGACTAGTGGCAGCGACAGCAACGAATCGTTGCGGGCACTCGGTGTCGGATTTGTCTTGTTGACCGCACCTCAGTCGACTCTGGGGGGCGATGTGACGGCCGAGGCTCACGACGCGGATTCTCGGGCAATCTCGGCGTTGCGCGACAACCCGGCGCTGGAGGAGGTGGGCGTCACCGACGTCGGTCTTCTGTGGCGCATCCCAAATCTTGATACCGCGGTTGTCGACGCCTTGTATCCGACGTCGGCCACCGAACCTTGGCGAACCATTGTGGGGATCCTTCAGTTTTCCGCGCTCCTATTGACACTCCTGCTTGCGATACCAACCGGAACCCTCTTGCCGGCGGGTTCGCGCCGCGAGATCACCGAGCGAACCGAGATGACCGAAGCAGAATTTGAGCCGGTGGATGCGCTGAGAGGTGACGATGAGTCGAACATCTAATCGCTCGCTTTCCGCTCTTGTGAACATCGGAATCTCGAGCGCGATCGTTGCGGGTGTGTGCCTCATTCCCTTTCCCGTTCTGGCCGGTGTTCCGGTGGGACTGACCGTCAGCCCGACGGCTGCCACGTCAACGCGGGTGTGTCCGGGTGCGCTATTGAGCGTTCAGACGAGGGATGGTGATGCCACGTCGTTCGTTCCGTTTCAAGCCCCGTCGACGGTCGACGCCTCATCGTCCCAGCCCATTTCGAGCGCTCCGCTCACGATCTCTGGCGACGCTCCGGTAGACGGATTGACACCGGTCTCGTTGACCGTGCCGCCTCCCGGAGATGGCTCGCCCACGCTCCTTGCCGGTGCGCAGTCGCAAACTGTTGCGCAGGACGACATGGCGGGTCTCGCTACGGTCGCGTGTCTGGAGCCGGACGCCGAGAGCTGGCTTGTTGGCGGCGCATCGAACCTGGGGCAGACCACTCTCATTCGTTTGGCCAATGGTTCGGACACCGATGCGTCGGCGCACATCGAGGTTTATGGCGAGCATGGACGTATTTCACCGACAGGTTCCAACGATGTCGTCGTGCCGGCCGGAACGGAGCAGGTGGTGAGTCTTGCTGCCTTGGCACCCGATTTGACGATGCCCGTCGTGCATATTTCCACGTCGGGTGGATCCATCGCTGCCACTCTCCAACAAACCCTCGTGCGTGCGATTGTTCCCGCCGGTGTCGAGATTGTCGAGCCGGGGGCGAACGCGAACAAGGTACAGGTCATCCCCGGGGTTCGCTTGGTCAACATGGCGCAATACTCTGATGCCGAGGGTGGCGCGATTGCTTCGGATGAAGAACCGACGGTGCGTGTTCTCGCCACTTCAGCGGAGCCAAGTGAGGTCGTTATTTCGACCATTGCTACTGATGGCACAACGACGCAGGTCAAGTCCACCGTGGCTCCCGGAACCGTCGCGCAACTGCCGTTTAACAACGTTCCCGATGGTATTTATACGGTCATCGTGAGTGGCACGACGCCGGTGGTTGCGGGAGTTCGATCGGTGGTTGCAGCGGATGTCAACCCGGCACGAGTCCCCGTGGTTGACTCGGCAACACCGACCCCCTCCTCCACGGCAACCACAACACCGAAGTCGACGTCGACGAGCTCACCTCGACCCACGCCCGCTGCTCCTGCGGCCGGGGAACCGATGGATGGGATTCCCCTCGAGGGCGGTGATGGAGTCTCGGGTGGAGCCGCACCTCCCTCGGGTGGTTCGTCGGCAAACCTCATGCCATTGCAAACCGGGGGAGATTTTACCTGGTACGCGCCGGCGACCGCGCTGGGTTCCGCCACTCTCGTCGCCGTTGCGATGGCCCCGGTTGCCGAGCTCACTCTCTACAACGGTTTCGCGAAAAAGGTGTCTGCCGTTCTTAGCGCCGACGGTCAGCCCGATGTCAATCTTGTGGTCGATGCGGGTGGTGTGACGTCACTGGAGGTCACACCGAATACCGTTTACCGACTGGAGGGGGAAGTTGGGCTCCGGGCTGCGGTCACGTATTCCGGTGATGGTTTGTCGAGCACGTCGAGTGTTCGACCACCCTCACGATTGGGATCGACCATTTTGGTCTATCCGCACTAGGGCACGCCTGCGCTTAGTGGCGAAATCTCTCGGGTCCAAGCTCCCATGGCTCTTTGCCGATGAGTTCGGCAACGGCGGCAAAAACGCATCCCTCGATTGCCATTTGTCGATGAAGTTCGTCGTCCCGGTGCAGTCGACTCAAGCGTTGAATTGGAAGTCGAAAGAGAACGATTCGACGCCGGGCGCGATCGACGCTCCACCGGGGAACCGCATCCGCATCGAGGCCTTTCGTGGGCCCGCTTGCCACATCAAAGTGAACACCCTCGAGTTCTTTTGGCCAGAGCGAGCGCAGGTAATGCGCCGTGTGCGCCACGGTGACGTAGAAGGTCTCGACCCGGCTTCGCGCATCCGGTAGATGGGGGCCCGTCACGGCGGCCCGCATTCCGCGACCGTGGCGATCACGCCAGGCCCCACGCACAGGAATTTTGTCTGCAGAAGGGTCGGTCGAAGTCACGACTCCATGTTACGTGTGAGTATCCTGCTGACATCATGAATCGCCTGTGCACCACGCCCACCTGCACGTCCGAAGCCACGGTAACCCTGACGTATGACTACGACGGTCAAGCGGCTGCCATCGGCCCGTTGGCACCGATGAGTGCCCAGACGGGATATGACTTGTGCGATCGTCACGCGTCACGCTTCACCGTGCCCGCGGGGTGGACTCTACTGCGCCACGTAGAATCGTCGGGTGAGTTCTGAGACTGCCACCTTGCTGACGAGTGCCGTGAAGGCGTATGACGTTCGAGGTGTGGTCGGTGAAACCTTGACTGCCGAGATGATTGAGGCGTTGGCTGCCGGTTTTGTGGACGAAATTGGCGCGGAGGGCCTCGATGTCGTCGTCGGCCACGATATGCGCGACTCGTCCCCCGGTTTTGCGAGAGCATTCGCGCGTGGCGCAAACGCGCGTGGCGCACACGTCGTTAACATCGGACTGTGCTCGACGGATGAAACGTACTATGCCTCGGGTGCCTGGAATGCTCCCGCCGCGATGTTCACTGCGAGCCATAATCCGGCCAAATACAACGGCATCAAATTTTCTCGTGCTGGGGCCCAAGGAATCAGCCTCGACACCGGACTCGCATCGATCCGTGACCGCGCCATCGCGTATCTCACGAATGGCGTTGTACCCGTTTCGATACCGGGAACCTATCGTGAGCAGGATGTGTTGGCCGACTATGCGGGTTACCTCCGATCGCTCGTCGACTTATCCGGCATTCGCCCGCTCAAAATCGTTGTGGATGCGGGTAATGGAATGGGTGGAATGACGGTGCCCGCAGTGCTGGGCACGGCAGCAGGTTTGTCCGGGTTGCCGCTGGAGATCATCCCGATGTATTTCGAACTTGACGGAACTTTTCCCAACCACGAAGCGAATCCACTCGAGCCGGCCAACTTGGTCGATCTGCAACGTGCCGTCGTGGAACACGGCGCCGACGCCGGTCTCGCTTTTGATGGCGACGCAGACCGATGCTTTGTCGTCGACGAAAAGGGCGACCCCGTCACGCCGTCGGCCATCGCGGCCATCGTGGCTCTTCGAGAAATTGCACGCGTGCGAGCGACTGACCCCGACGCCGACATCACGATCATTCACAACCTCATTACCTCTCGCTTCGTGCCCGAGGCAATTGTGGCCGCCGGAGCGACACCGGTGCGCACGCGCGTGGGACATTCGCTGATCAAAGATGAGATGGCTCGTACACAGGCAGTCTTCGGCGGCGAACACTCTGCCCACTATTACTTTCGCGAATTCTGGGGTGCCGACAACGGCATGCTCGCCTCCATGCATGTGCTCGCCGAGTTTGGCACCCAGCCACTGCCGCTTTCCGAATTCGCGCGCGCGTTTTCTCCGTACGTGTTGAGCGGTGAAATCAATTCCACGGTGACATCCGTCGAAGATGCCACCGCGAGGGTGCGCGCCGCGTTCGCTACTCGAGGCACGGAAGATTCGCTCGACGGACTCACAGTAATCGGAAGTGTCGCCGAAGGAGAGCCATTCTGGTGGTTCAGCGTGCGGCCTTCCAACACGGAACCCCTGTTGCGTCTCAATGTCGAGGCGGCGGATCACGCCACCATGGAACGCATTCGCGACGAGGTGCTGTCGCTCATTCGCATGGCGTGAGGCGACAACCCAGGTCACTGCGAGTGAGAGAATAGGGCGCATGACTTCGCGTACCATTCTCGCACCCGATTACCGCGTGGCAGATCTCGCGTTGGCGGCCGCGGGTCGCCACCAAATTCGTCTCGCCGAAAACGAGATGCCCGGACTGATGGCCCTCCGTGAGGAATTTGGTCCGACCCAGCCCCTTGCCGGAGCGCGCATCGCTGGTTCACTGCACATGACCGTGCAAACCGCTGTCTTGATTGAGACGCTCGTCGCTCTCGGCGCTCGCGTGCGGTGGGCATCCTGCAATATTTTTTCGACTCAAGACGAGGCGGCGGCGGCGGTCGTCATTGGACCGCACGGAACGCAAGCGAATCCTGCTGGCATACCAGTCTTCGCGTGGAAGGGCGAAACGCTCGACGAGTATTGGTGGTGCACCGAACGCATTTTTGATTGGAGTTCCGAGGCGGCCGCTGACGGCGCCGAATACATAGGGCCAAATCTCATCCTTGATGACGGTGGAGATGCCACGTTGCTGGTGCACAAGGGTCGCGAATTCGAGCTCGCCGGTTCGGTTCCTCCGGCGGCACCGGATGACTCGGCCGAATACCGCGTCATTCTCGAGCTGCTCAGAACCACCGTGGCATTGACACCGTCGCGCTGGACGACGGTGGCGGCGCAGGTTCGTGGCGTGTCAGAGGAGACCACCACAGGCGTGCACCGACTCTACGAACTGCATCGCGAAGGTGCCTTGTTGTTCCCAGCAATCAATGTGAACGATGCGGTCACCAAGAGTAAGTTCGACAACAAATACGGCATCCGTCACTCACTGCCCGACGGACTCAATCGCGCCACCGATGTGCTGATGGGTGGCAAAATCGCGCTGGTTTGCGGATACGGCGACGTCGGCAAGGGATGCGCGGAAGCCCTGCGCGGCCAAGGCGCTCGTGTGATTGTCACCGAGATCGACCCCATCTGTGCCCTGCAAGCGGCCATGGATGGCTACCAGGTCGCAACGGTCGAGGACGTGGTGTCCGACGTCGATATTTTTGTCACCGCGACCGGCAACAAAAACATCATCACGCTCGACCACCTTCTCGCGATGAAACACATGGCCATCGTCGCGAATGTCGGTCACTTTGACAATGAGATTGACATGGCGTCACTTGAGGCGCTCGCCGGAGCCGAACGTGTCGAAATAAAGCCTCAGGTGCACGAGTGGCGGCTTCCGTCACGTCGTAGTGTGCTCATCCTGAGCGAGGGACGACTGATGAATCTCGGCAATGCAACGGGGCACCCGTCGTTTGTCATGAGTGCGTCATTCACGAATCAGGTTCTCGCTCAAATTGAGCTTCATGTTCGCAACGAGAACTATCCGATTGGTGTGTACGTGTTACCCAAGGAACTAGACGAGAAAGTTGCTCGCCTTCATCTTGATGCGCTGGGCGTGAGACTCACCACACTGACTCCGGCTCAAGCTTCGTACATTGGTGTTCCTGAGAATGGACCCTACAAGGTCGACCACTACCGTTACTAGAGTGTGGAGAGCGAAACGAGCGACACGAATCGAGCACACATGACGCATCGCATCCTGGTTGTTGATGATGAAGACATCATCCTTGAGATGGTCGCGATTGCGCTGACCGACCGGGGCTATGCACCCGTCGTGTGCAACAGTGGCACGGATGCGCTGAGCATGTTTCGTGACACAAAACCCGACTTGGTGCTCCTGGACATTCAGTTGCCCGGGAGAGACGGTATCGAGATTTGTCGCGATATTCGTGCCGAATCAGGAACACCCATCATTATGCTCACGGCAAATGGTGAGACCGAGAGCCTCGTATTGGCACTCGAAGCGGGAGCCGATGACTACATCGTCAAGCCCTACAAAGCCGAAGAATTGACGGCGCGCATTCGCGCACGCCTGCGACCTGCGCTTGACTCGTCTTCGAAGATCCTGGGAATAGGTGACCTGACGATTGATGTCACGGGGCACGAGGTGCGTCGAAATGGTGAACTGCTGTCACTGACTCCGTTGGAATTTGATCTTCTGGTGGCTTTGGCATCGCAACCGGCTGTGGTGTTCACGCGCGAGATGTTGCTTGAGCAGGTGTGGGGTTACCAGTACAAGGCCGATACACGATTGGTTAACGTGCACGTGCAGCGCTTGCGCGGAAAGATTGAGGAGGACCCCGACAACCCGCGCGTGGTGATGACGGTTCGAGGTGTGGGGTATCGCGCGGGCTCTGTGGTGTAGGTCGAACACGCACTCATGAACCAATTGTGGCAACGACTGCTTGCGACGACTCCTTCCCAGGTATGGGTCGGACTCGTACGATTTTGGCGTCGGTCCCTCCAGTTTCGAACCGTGCTGATCTCGCTGGGTTTGACCACATTGGCCATCATCAGTGTCGGAATTTACATGTCGGTCTCGATTAGTAATGACCTCTTCTCGTCGCGATTGACACAAGTGCTCAACGAGTCGCAGCGCGCACAAGCCGCCGCGCAGCGGGTTCTCGACACGTCCGAGGCGACAGACCGCATTGGTGCTCAATCCGTCATGAATGCGGCCCGAATCGCGATTCGAGACGCCACATCATCGCCGTACATAGCGGTCTTCCGCGTGCCGGGCCAAGATTCGAGCGTTCTCGCCCCCCAAGATTTTTCTAGCCCCGAACTGACGGGCGACGTTATCACGACGACGCTCCGGAGTGACGTGCAAACGGATTCGTCGGTGCAGTTCTGGCAATCCGTCGCTCTTAATGCATCCGCCAATCGCGTTCCGGGCGTGGTCGTCGGCTCACAACTGTCGCTCCCCGGCGGCGGAAACTACGAGCTCTATATCGGATACGACTTTTCTCAGGCCGAATCGACGCTCGCGTTCGTCCAATCCGTGTTGTGGTTTGCCGGTGTCGTGCTCTTGGTTCTCTCGGGAATGGTTGCGTTCTTCGTCGCACGATTGTTAGTGCGTCCCATTCAGGTCGCGGCGGAGACGAGCGAGCGATTGTCGCAAGGCGATCTCGATGTGCGTATCCCAGAGACCGGTGAGGACGTCATGTCGACCCTGTCGCGAAGCTTCAACAGCATGGCCAGTAGCATGCAGCGGCAGCTCACGGAGCTCGCCGACTTGTCGTCAATTCAGCAACGATTCGTCGCGGATGTGTCACACGAGTTGCGCACGCCGCTCACCACAATTCGCTTGGCGAGTGACCACCTCTACCGACACCGAGAGGAGCTGACGCGCGACAACCGGCGCTCGGCGGAGCTCCTGCAAGCGCAGCTCGACCGGTTCGAGAGCCTGCTGTCGGATCTTCTCGAAATCAGTCGGTATGACGCGCGCACCATTGAACTTGAGACTGAGCCCACGAACGTGGCGGTACTCGCGTCAGATGTTGTCGGTCTCATGATGTCGCTCGCCGTCGAGAACAAGTGCGAAATCACGGTTGCCTCGCCCGGTGGGCACTTCGATATTGAGGTCGACCCGCGACGAATTCGTCGCGTGCTGATCAACCTCATCGGAAACGCCATCGAGCACGGCGCTGGCTCAGCCATTGACGTTCGAATTGACAGCTCGCCCACGGCGGTTGCCGTCGCTGTTCGCGATTACGGTCACGGGATGACGCCCGAGCAGGTGACACAGGTGTTCGGGCGTTTCTGGCGCGCAGACTCCGCGCGAAAGCGCACGATTGGTGGCACGGGCTTGGGTCTCGCCATTTCGCTCGAAGATGCCCGCGTGCACGGTGGACGAATCGATGTGTGGGCACAAGAAAATGCGGGAGCAAACTTCGTTCTGACACTGCCGCGCAAGTCAGATGTTGAAATCGGCGAGCTGCCCATTGACCCGCGAGAAGGGTTTGACTCGTGAACTCACGGCTGAGGTTGGTGGCCGGGTCAATGGCGGTCGCGGGTGTGTTGGCGCTCTGCGCATGCTCGGGCATCCCGACGAGCGGGGCCGTGCAACGCAGTGATGTTACCGTCGAACCACCGGCTGCCGACATTGAGTTTTTACCCGCATCCCCTGTGCCCGGGGCGAGTCCCGAGCAAATCTTGCGAGGTTTCATTGACGCCGCGTCGAGCCCACAGAACGATTATGCGGTGGCTCGTGAATTCTTATCACCGACGCTGAGTACAGATTGGAAGCCGAACGCACGCGTTATTGTCGATGGCGGTTCACGTGACTACGTTGTCACGAGCGACGGAACCATCACGCTCGTTACACAATCGCAGGCCGTTGTGGATGAGCGCGGCGATTACTCCGAACGCGATACCCCTGACCGTGTCTCGTTGACCTATTCCTTTGTGCAAGAAAACGGGGAATGGCGAATCGCGTCGGCGCCGGAGGGTGTCCTGTTGGAGCGGTACACGTTCGACCAAATCTTTGGTCAACACGCTCTGTATTTTTTTGACCCAACGTTCACCTTGCTTGTGCCGGACGTGCGGTATTTTCCGTCGCGCGCCTCGACCCCGACTCGAATCATGAAAGCCCTTCTCGCGGGCCCCTCGCCATGGCTCGCCAGCTCTGGGGCCGTCGTGCCGGCGTTTCCGGAGGACACGCAGCTCGTCGCAGAACCCGTTCCCATCACCGGCACGTCGGCCAGCGTTGACATCACGGGTAACGCACTGAACTCAACCTTGGAGCAGAAGCGTCTCATGCTTCGACAAGCGGCCGCCAGCCTGTCCTCTCTGAGTTCAATTTTCACGGTGCAGTTGTCGATCGCCGGAGTTCCGCAAGACATCTCCGCGCAATCGGAGGATGTGCAGAAGGGTTACCCCCAGGTGAATGCGCGCCCTCTCGTCATAGCCGACACAAAGTTTGGCTACCTCGCTCCGTCGGGGGTCATCGAAGAGATTCCCGAAATCAGTCCGGTCGTTTCGACCTTCACTCCGTGGTCGGCGGCGTACTCCGACGTTCACAATGCAGCCGCGTTGAATGTGGATGAGGGCGTCATGCTCGTGCGGTCAACGGGCAGTGCCACCCTCATTGACGCTCGCAGCAATCTCGCCCCCGCGGTTTTTGACTATTACGGCTTTGTCTGGTCAGTGCCGCGAGACAAGCCGCGTGACTTACTGGCGACCACGACCAGCGGGGTCAAACGCTTGGTCGAAAACGTCTGGCCTGCCGACGGCCGCGTCGTGTCGATGTCGATTTCGCGGGATGGTGCGCGTATTGCGGCACTGCTGGAAACGGGCGGGGTTACCAAACTTTTGGTTTCCGGTATTTCGCGGGATGGTCAAAACGGGCCGGTTGCCGTCGGCGAGCCCCTCATACTGTCGGTCAAGTCGGGGAACTCGACTTCGGCAGTGTGGGTCGATCCGCTGACGGTGGGCGTGCTGACCACTCTGGGTGACGGAAGATCCGCACTCTCGCTGAACACGATCGGTGGAGGTGTCCGACCGATTACGCCGTCGTCTTCGGGAGTCTCGCTCTCCGCTGGAAACAGTGTGAGTGAGGTGTACATGCGCTCCGCTGAGAACGAGCTCTTTAGTTACCGCGGGTCGGGCACGTGGCCGATGGTCGCTCGAAACGTGCAAGTACAAGTTCAGGTGCAGTAGCACGCGCAGCCTGTCCACAGTCAATGCGGATGCGCTCACGCTGCGGCCGCGCTCACGCAACCCTGAGGGCATGCAACTTCGGGATGGTCTGCGCAACGTGTTGCGGGAGACGCGAGTTTTCGTGTTTCCGTGCGAGTGCGCCGGATGCGGTGTCGCCGACGTTGCGCTGTGCGCATCCTGCGCGGAGGAGCTTCGCGCGCAACCTCAAATTGTTCCGACTCAACACGTGGCGGCACCGGGTTTTGGTCCCGTGATGTCGGGCGGTGATTACGGTGAAACGTTCGCTCGGGTACTGCATGCCATCAAAGATGGCGGCCGCGCAGAACTCGCGCGCGCTTTCGCACCGCGGTTGGTTGATTCCCTGCGCGCATTTGAAATCCGTCACGACGTCGAACTCGTCACCGGACGAGCCGCGGGTGCGAGCACGTTTACGAGCCCGCGGCTCGTCGCGCCACCGTCCTCTCGCGCCAATCGCCAGTCGCGAGGTTTCGAACCGCTTGAACTCGTCGCGCGTCACGCGCGCGTCACGCTGTGGCAGCCGCTCGTTTCAGCGCGACGTCGCGCTGATCAGTCGCAGCTCGGACTCGTGGCGCGCGCGGACAATATGCGCCAGAGCATGTCCGTGCGGTTGCGCGTGGCGGGCGTATCCGTCGTTCTTGTCGATGACCTGATGACCACGGGCGCAACGTTGACCGAGATGGCTCGTGCCTTGAATGACGCGGGTGCACACGTGCGAGGTGCCGTTGTGTTGGCCCACGCTCTGCGGAGGTGGCCG
>Ga0114976_10001083_pt1 | contig 16880 bp, 9 predicted proteins | sample S_130805_EF_Meta_FD_87319 | JGI IMG/M metagenome (GOLD analysis project Ga0114976, IMG submission 87319) | Freshwater microbial communities from Lake Simoncouche, Canada to study carbon cycling - S_130805_EF_MetaG | ecosystem: Environmental > Aquatic > Freshwater > Lake | place: Lake...
CGAGTATTTGTTGCAGATAGGAAAAGAGCGCAGGTACTCGCTGGGCTTCATCAAAAATAGCGCCATCCGGGTAATTTGACAAAAAACCTCTCGGATCTTCTGTTGCAAATAATCGCGTATCCGGATTTTCAAAATTAACATACACTTTTTCCGGGAAAACAAACTTTGCCAGCGTCGTTTTACCTGACTGCCGCGGTCCAATGATCGCTACTGCTTTAAATTGCTGAGCCAAAAATTGAACTTTAGACGTTGCTGTTCGAAAAATCATGGCATTTTTATGCAATATAGGAATTAGATTCCCGAATTGCAAGCTTTTAAAGATTTGAAATGGCCATTTAATGATTAGAAAAAGAAACAAGATGTGTAACTAAATTATCGTGCGGATTAAGGTTCATCTTTTTTCGAATATTCGCTCTGGTTGACTCTACGGTACGCATACTCCTATTCATTATTAGTGATAAATCTTTGGTAGAGGGATTAAGTCTAAGATATGCACATAATTTAAGTTCTGCGGGGCTAAGATCCGGGTATTTACTAAGCAGAACTTTGAAAAAATCTTCGTTGTTAGAGCTTAGCCTTAGTTCAAAGTTATTTTTTAATTCCATAATTGGATTCTTGTAAAACAATGTATTCATATACTTTATTTTGTCCTGTTCTGGTATATTTTCAATGATAATTTTGGAGGCGTTCAACCTTAAATCCTCCATTTTTTGTTGCAATTGCACTAATATGGCAACTTGTGAGGTAAGTTCCTTTTCTTTAATTTCTAAAGTTTCCCTTAAAAAATATTCGCTTAATTGCTGTTTCTGCTTTTCTTTCAGTGCTAAATTATGCTTGTTACGCCACCACTGCACAATCAGCAGCAAAATAAAAACCGTCAATATTAATAGTAGGATGAGATATTGGTTATATAATTTTTGTTTAGAAAGGGTAAGAATTTCTTTTTCCTTTTTTTCACTTTCGTATTTCTCTTTCAGTTCATTCCCTTCTTTTTTAACTGCTTCATTCACAATACTATCATTCAAAACATGAAATGTGGATTGATAATTATATGCCAGTTTATATTCTTGCATATCTCTGGCAAGCCAGGATAATCGTTCAAAAGTTTGCGCCTCTTCCTTCCTGGTTTTTAATAATTTAGTAAATTTTAGTGCATCATTCAATCGCTCGTTTGCTGCTATATAATTTTTCTGTAAGCGATAAAGATTACCTAGGTTTAAACTTGAAAGCATTTGACCATAGGGTATATTATATGATTTACAAATATTTTCACATTCCAAAAAAAGTTTCTCCGCTTGGAGATAATCCCCTGTTTTTTCAAAAATATTTGCCCTATTCGTAAGGTTTTGAGCTAATAAAAGAGGATAATTTAACTTTTTAAGAGCTTGGTAAGCTAAATCGTAATAATAAAGAGCTTCCTTAATGTTATTTTGTTGCTTATAATTACTTCCCAGGTTATTGTAGTTTTGAATAAGATGGTAGTTGTGTCCGAGTGCTTTATTAATAATTAATGCCTTTTTGAGGTAATATTGCTGATTTTTAACATTTTCAATTCGGCCATATAAATAGGCAAGATTTGTATAAGTTGATGCAAGATTTTTTTCATCCTCATCGGATTCAAATATGATTAAAGCATTTAAAAGCTTCTCAATACCCGTTGTATAGTTCCCGTTATAATTGCATAAGTACCCCTCAATACTCAGATATTTTCCATAGAATGGAGAATTTGGCTTTATCAAGCGGCTAGTTTTATTATGCCAATATAACAGAGAATCATAGTTCCCTTTATAGTGAAATGCCGAGGCCAGATATAGATAAGTAGGGATAATCTCCATCTCCCTTTCCTGACTTAATAATTCCCGAATTTGGTGCAAGGTCCTAATCATTGCATCGTAGGAATCGGTCTCATATAAGTAATCTACATGGAAAAAATAAAGATTTGTCAGATCCTCTTTTTGTCCTTTCTTTATTAGATTTTTTTCTGCTGCTAAATACTCTTTTAGATAAGAATCCGGATTATCCTTAAGGATACTTTTTAATTTACTAAAAACAAATAATTTATTATTTCTTTCTTTTGGTGACTTATTTTGGGTAAGAGCTGGAGATAAAGCAATAAAAAAGAATAAAAAAGTAAATACACCTTTTAAATATGACTTAAGCATTTTCCCAAAACTAAGATTTAATGAAATTTTATTTCAATGGATAAATTTTAAAATTACGAGAGTAACACTATACGAATATACTTAATTTTAGGTAGTTATCCTAAATAATGTAAAGAAAATTATTGTTGGGAGGGTAGTTCCCTTGCGTTTGCGCATTCCTCGACCGTGTGAATATAATTGACCCCATAGGGGGCGCATCTTAATAGCATTTGATGCCGCCACTACCAAAGCACCTTAAAATTCGCCGAAATAACGGCCAACCACAATAGAACTACCCCTAAAGTACCTGGTTGTCCCTAAGGCAATAATGCCGGGTGAAAATCTCCTTTTAATCCTATGGGGGTGCCATTTCTTATCGCATAAACGGTGTCGATGGAACTGCGAGTATCTTCGAGACTGAAACCATTTCCGGCTAAAACCTCCTTGTAGCTGATGGTATGTAAATCGGTAAATCCTTCGCTAAATTCAAATTGCTCTCCTCCAATGGTTATGGCCCTGAAAGTGCGCATTCCTTTTGCTTTAAATTCCTCAGGAATGGTATTGTAATCGACACTCAAAAACCAGCGAACCCGTGCATTTTCAAATTCTAAAAAACCAGCAGCCGTATTATGTGTTTGAACATGAACTATATTTTCTTGAACACTGCCAAATATCCAGCTTAACATGTCGAAAAAATGGACGCCTATATTGGTTGCAATACCACCCGATTTAGGAAGCTCGCCCTTCCAGCTTGTAAAATACCAGTTTCCCCGAGATGTTATATAGGAAAGGTCAACCTCCCATTTTTTATCCTTTGGCTGTTGGCGAATTCGTTCCCTTAAGGCAATAACACTTGGATGAAGTCGCAATTGCAAAATGGTATTGACCTTTTTTCCCGTCTCTTTTTCTATCTCCTGTAAGGCATCAATATTCCAAGGATTTAACACAATAGGTTTTTCACAAATCACATCAGCACCTACTCTGAGTCCAAACCTAATATGAGAATCATGGAGATAATTTGGAGAACAAACACTTACAAAATCTAATTGTTGCTGTTCTCTTTTGAGTTTTTCAACGTGTCTGTCAAAACGCTCAAACTCAGTAAAAAACTGAGTATTTGGGAAATAACTATCTATAATACCGACAGAATCAAATTTATCCATTGCAGCGACCAGATCATTTCCCGTTTCTTTAATGGCTTTCATGTGTCGTGGTGCGATGTATCCCGATGCACCTATGAGCGCAAATTTTTTCATGTGTCGAAATTTAGCCTGCAAAGTTATTCCTTTTCAGGAATAAATGCGGCCGTTATTTCGTCCATCCGCTTCAATTTGACGGAAAAATCTCCTTTTAATTTGTTTCTCACAGCATAAAGGGTTTGCAATGAGTCGTCTATTTCCGCTGGAATGATTGCTTCCAGCCATTCTCTCATTCTTTTAGCAAATGTGGGTGATTTCCCTTGTGTTGAAATGGCTATTTTTAAATGACCTTTGGTTACAATTCCACCTAAATAAAAGTCACATAATACTGGCGTATCCGCTATATTTACTAAAATTCCTTCCCTTCTTGCGTCCAGGGAAACTTGCTTGTTTACTTCCTTATCGTCTGTGGTGGCTATCACTAATTGATGGCCTTTTAAAAAGACCAATTTGTATTTTTCATTGATAATGGTTACCTCTTTGTCTTCAATAAAATTTAATGTTTCTGGTCTAATCATGGGCGACACTAGCGTGACAACTGCCTGCGGACTGGATTTATATAAAAAGGTAAGCTTTTCTAAGGCTACATTTCCACCCCCAATGAGTAATATTCGTATATTTTCTGGTTTGATGAAAATGGGATATAAGGTATTCATGCTTGAACGTAATCTAAGTTAACCTGATTTTTTAATGCTACGATGTCTGAATGCAAAACAGGACCAAATATAAAAAGAGCGGGTGCCTCCATCTCATTTTCTTCTATTTGAAAGGAAATATTTTCTATGGTAGATAAAATCGTTTTTTCCTCTGGTAAGGTACCCTTCGATATGACAGCAACTGGATAATCAAGCGGTTTGTGTTTCTTAAAAATAGCGCATATTTCATTTATTTTCCCAAGTCCCATAAACACAATAACCGTCGCGGTCGATCTGGCTGCATGTACCATATCACCGGAGACTTTTCCGTCTGCCGTTGTACCCGTAGTTACCCAAAAACTTTCTGCAATGCCTCGTTGGGTCAGGGGTATTTTATGACTGGAACTTATGCCACTAAAGGAAGAAATTCCTGGGATAACCCCTGTTTCTATCCCTGCCAGTCTGGCCATAGTTAATTCTTCACTTGCTCTGCCAAAAACAAAAACATCACCCCCTTTTAGTCTCACTACCCGCTCTCCTCTACCAGCTAATTCAACCATTTTCAAAGAAATTTCCCTTTGTGAAATAGAATGAATACCAGCTCTCTTTCCTACGAATAATTTGATTGCACTTCGATTATATTTTAATAAATCTTTGTGGATAAGTGCATCATATAATATAAAAGTAGCCTGTTTAATTGCTTTAATTCCCTTTAATGTAATTAATTCAGGATCGCCTGGGCCAGCTCCTACCAAAAGAATATTTCCCCTAATTAACTTGTTCATTTCTTTGATTTTTTATCCAATGAATCGATTCTTTGGAAATATTTAAATAGGTTGATGCAAAATTTTCACTTGGTTCTTCTTTATTTATTTTATCTATATTTTGTAAAAAGGTAATGCCTTTTTCGTTCGAATAATCTGGAAAATAATTATCAAAACTTTGAATTATGGATTCATGGGAGTTAGTAGCTGCGTTTTTAGTTGTCAAAATGGCTTTTGCTGCCCTTATTTGACCTGAAAAAGCATGGTAAATGGAATCGCTCCAACGCTGATCTTCAAATGCAAGAATGGCACATTCCAATAATTCGTCCGCCTCAATAAGTAATGTTTGTATTAAATCGATCATTACTCCCGCACATTCTCCTACCCCAATGGCTTTTTCATATTGGGCTTCATTTCCCCAATCAATAAAATCAAGGGGTTGCAACTGCGTGATATCTGAAAATAATTTTAAGTTCTGGAAAAAATAATCCGTTGATTTACGATCATAATAAGGATTAAAATCTTCATTTTCAAGGCGATTTGTCTTAAAATCATCTAGAATCCAACGTAAAACGTTTGGAACTCTTCGGGATGGAACCTTAAGCACCTTATCGGCAAATCGTCCCAATCCGTTACCTAAAAGTCCTCCACCAAGAAGCACCTGAGTGGCCGGTGCAACATGATCCCCTTGCTGAATGGTCATTCCTTGAAAGCCAATATTTGCGATGGTATGTTGCCCGCAAGCATTCATACACCCGCTTATTTTTATGGAAATATCATGGTCAGTGATGACATCATCATATTCCTCCTCAATCACATTTTTCAATACTTCAGCTAATCCCATGCTACTCCCAATACCTAAATTACAGGTGTCTGTTCCCGGACAAGCAACAATGTCATTGATTCTATTAAACCCAGGCCTTGCTAAATTTATCTCTTTCAATGCATTGTAAATAGCAACCAAATTCTCTTCCGGAATATGACGAAGCAAAATACTTTGAGAAGGAGAAAAACGACTGTCGTCTCCTGCATACATTGAAATAATATCGGCTAGTTTTCTCGCAACATCAGAAGAGAAATTTCCATTTTTTATGGGAATACCCACGGCAAATAAACCCGCTTGTTTTTGTTTAAAAACATTGGTCTTTAACCATTTTTCATATTGTAAATCGATTGGGGGTAATAGGGTAAAAAGATTAGATACAGGAAAAGTTTTTTCCTTTTGTCTTATAATTGCTGGAATTTCCTTCATTGCTTTTCTTTCGATAGCAACCCATTTCATAAACTGGGCGATCCCAACTTCTTTTATTAAAAATTTTAATCTGGCTTTATTTCTCTTGTTTCGCTCTCCATATCGATCGAATACCCTTATAATTGCTTCAGAAATAGGTAAGAATTCATCTATTTCTATAAAATCATATAATAAATCCGCACTTCTTGGTTGTGCGCCAATACCGCCACCGAGTAACATTTTAAAACCCATTTTCCCTTTTTCAATCACTGGGATAAATCCTAAATCGTGAAAAAAGGTATAGGCCGTATCATCGTTTGAACAGGAAAAGGCTACTTTTATTTTACGCCCTAATTCCTGACAAATTGGATTTCTAAGAAAATGGGTAAAAAAAGCTTCCGCAAATGGAGTAACATCAAATGGCTCCTGGGGATCAATACCAGCAAAAATGGAGGCAGTTACATTTCTAACGGTATTGCCACAAGCTTCTCTCAACGTTATTTCATCCTTCTCTAATGCTGCCCACAATTCAGGAGCTCTATTTAACTGAACGTAATGTAGTTGAATGTCCTGACGAGTTGTAATGTGTAAATTCCCTGTAGAAAATTCATCTGACACATCAGCTATCCTCTTTAACTGCTTAGCAGTAAAGCGACCCATTGGAATTTTTATACGAATCATCTGAACGCCAGGCTGCCGCTGACCATAAACTCCTCTTGCCAGCCGGAGACTTCTAAACTTTTCCTCCCCTATTTTACCATGCTGAAAGGCATAAATTTTTTTCTCTAAGTCAATGATATCCTTTTCAACGATCGGATTTTCCAGTTCTGTTCTAAAACTCTGCATGTGATTTATTTATCTTTTCAAAAGCAAAAATAATTATTATATCTATATATCCTATATGATTAGTAGAATATTTATTTTTATTTTATATTTAGCCATAAAACATAACCCGTATCATCGTTTTGCTGGAATGGAAAGCATATTTTACTATATTTACTCTTTGAATTCTAAAAGACTTTGGTTCTTTTATATATGGGAAAAGCAGGCCATTACTTATTATATATTTTTATCATCTGTATAATGCTGAATGATAGACTATATGCTAATGGCTGCGTAGAAAGTATACAAGTTCCCATGCCGAATGCCTGTAGCAGAATTATTTCATTAAATGAATTAATGACAGGCCCTATTCCAGTTGGCGCTTTCATTAGTATCAATGATAACAATCCTTCAAATGGGGCAATAGTGGATGGAATCAGTCCTGTATCAGGATGGAAATATGGTGTTTTTTCCTCATCTGGTATCTTAATTTGCTCAGGAACTCTAATTACAAAAGACTATACTCCACCAAACTGGTCAGCAACTGATTCCTTAACCTGGTTAAATTTCGATACCTTGGTCTTATGGAGGCATGATATGTCAAAGATTGAAAATGTTGCTTCAACCTGGATGGATATATATGAATTTTATTACACAGGTAAACCCATAATGGCCCCTGATAGTTGTGGGGGATTACAGCGTATTTCTGTAACGGATCGGCTTGATTTTACTCCCTGTGGTGAATTTGAAAACACCTTGTTTCGCACCTTCTTTTACACCGACGAAAGAGGTAATATCCGCTCTATTACACAGATCATTTATTTTCGAAAACCATTATTAAATAAGGATTGTAGTTATGTAACTCCGCCAAATACCTTCAATGATTTTGGCCCCTCAAATTTAACCTCGTTTGGTGTTTTGGGCTCCTATTTGGGTCTTGGAACTTGTGGCATTCCGGATACTATTGTCTATAATGATTGTGGGAATTATTCTGAAGCTGACATTATTTCTTTTACCAAAGACCACTATTTGGCAGACTATTATTTACCTAATGGAAATGCAAGTCAAGTAAGTTTATTCGATTTAAGTGCTGATTTTTCGTGGGCATTTGCTGTAAAAACTTTTCAGGGTTGCCCAGGAAGTTCTCTCTCCGAAATAGTAGTGCATATTACGGATAAATGTAGCGCTGCCATTTTAAAAGATACCCTTTATCTAACCTATAAAGATTCTTCACCTCCTTTTTCTATTGCTTTGGATGGCTCTTTACCGATTTTGGGACACAGTAAGCCCACTACCGACGATGAATATTTAGCCTTACCCGTGCTTCCCTTTGATTCATTATCTCATGGTTGTTATGGGGAATTATATTTACCCGATGGCGGTGATGACAAACTTTTAGGAACCCTTTTTAATTGGACAATTAGTGATGATTGTTCCTCCAGATACGATCTAAATTTGCAATTTAAAGTACAAACTGCCTGGGAATTTAATAGCCCCTATTTTAAAACTTATCCCGATTTCACCGATGTAAATTATCCGGTTTCACCGATGCCCTCAGGAGGGGAAATGATTGATAAAATTCCAGTTGGATATCATAGACTAGTCATTTCTGCACAAGACGGTTGTTACAACACCCTGCATGATACCTTATATTTCTTGGTTTATGATAAAGTTAAGCCAAGATTAATTACCAAAGGACAGCTTAATATTTCTCTCCCCATCACAAAATGGAATGTTACGGGTGAAAACAAATATAATGGGGAAAATGGAGAAGCCAGGATTTATGTTCAGGACATAAATGATGGTTCCTATGATGCTTGTTTCCTAGATTCTTTATACATGCGCCGGAGTATATCCAGTGAATATATTCAACAGTATTTATTGAAAAATATGGATTATGATTTATTCAGCCATAGTGGAAAGCCTAATGGAATAGTTGATTTAGAAGATTTTGAAATCACTTCGGACGGTTCATTTTTTACCCCAAGGGGAATGCCTTATGTTTCATTTCATTGTGACGATGTTGGAAAAAAAGTTGCTGCTGAGCTTTGGGCAGCCGATTTTATCCAAATTCTGGATTTAACAGGTACAAGAAGGCTTACTTTAAACCCAAACTGGGATTGGAATCATACCATAATTATCGTCGAAGATAATTCTGCACCTAAAATAAATCCTCCCACTTTACCTTCTATTACAAATCCTTCTTGGGTAAATTACATAGATGGAACGGATAAAGAAAGAATTAAAAAACTGGAAGACCCCATTTCTTCCAATGCCTTATTTGGATTTCCTGAAATAATCAGTGGTAGTTGCCAGCCTGTTGTTTTATATCATTTAGAAAAAAATCTGAGTTGTGATACTGGATATATTGATAGAGTCTGGACACTGGTTCAAGTTAAAAAAACGGGAGATACCCTCAGGCACATTGCCAAACAAAGAATAACAATCCGGGCAAATCATTCTTTTTCATTTACCGTTCCTCAAGACGAAACAACTACCTGTTTAGCCAAGTTACAACCAAAAAATGAATTCATCTGGAAGGAAAATGCCTGTGATTTAATTGCAATTAGTTACAAGGATAAATCTTATTATTCTGATATCACATCGGATAATTGCTTTAAAATATATAGAACTGCCACTTTTATAAACTGGTGTATGCTTCCAAATCAGTTTCATTGTGAGCAAGCAGATCCAATGGAATATGCTAGAATTTTACCAAGATCAGGCGGAAAAGAACAAACATTTCGATTTGAAAAAATGCCTGTTGATAATCAATTATATACAAATACTACTAGAAATTTAGATCAAATTCCTCTTTCGTCTTTCATACCAGTAAAAACAGCATCCTGCGCAGGAGAACAGACTTTTGCCTGGCAGTACACCCAAATTATTTCGGTAACAGACGATATTCCGCCAACAATCATAAAGAACAACCAAAAAGATTTTAATCTAAGACCGTCCGATTGTAAGGCAAACATTTCATTTTCATTCACTTGTAAAGATGATTGTTCAAATACTATTTTTAAAGGCAAAAAGGTTCAAATTAGAACCAGGCAGACAGGTCAACTAATTAAAGAATATGTAGATTTTCCAGGAATTTTCAAAACAGACACCTGTCAATTAAGTTTAGGTGATTTTTCAGAAGGCCCATACATAGCAAGCATTACCCTATCCGATGCCTGTGGAAATGCCACAACGGACACCCTTTCATTTTCCGTTAACGATAAAACTATTGTACCTTTTATATGTGTACAACAATTATCTACACCTTTAGTATTATCTAATTTGAATTTACCGACGGCAACAATTCATTACTCCGATTTTCTTCAAGATAAAATGTTAAATAATTTAGATTGCTCCGGTTTATTGCATTTTTATCTCGTTCGCGATACCTTTCCGTTATCTTTTAAACCACTCTATCAAAGTGAGGAAAATAAATATATCACACTGAATTGCAATGATTACAATCAACCACTTACGGCACTTCGGTTATACCAGGTTGATAGCAAAGGGAACACCACATATTGCAAAGTATATGTTAAACTTGAAGATAAATTTTCACTATGTAAAGCGGAGAACATTAGTATTTCAGGTAAAATATCCTTGAGTCCTGGCCATAATTACAGTGGATTTCGCATAAAACTAGCCGGGACAAATGAATTAACCACATCTACCAATAATGAAGGTGATTTTAAGTTGGATGGAGTAAAACCAAACACTGCTTACACCCTTCAAATTTCTAAGGAATCGCAATATTTAGCGGGTATTAGCACCTATGATTTGTTACTAATTAACCGGCATATATTGGGAATTCGCCCATTAATTTCAAAATATAGTTTTGTAGCTGCAGATGTAAATAACTCAGGAAGTGTTACCACCTTGGACATGGTTTTACTCAAAAAAATGATTTTACAAATTGAAAAAATATTTCCTAATAATACCAACTGGCATTTTTTCGACAAATTAGGACAAGAAAAAATATCAATTTCAACTTTGACCCCCCTAAATTTAGGTGAAATAATAGGTATCAAGACGGGCGATGTGTCTGGTGCAGAGCAAATAAAGTAGGAATCGACCAAATTATTAAAAATTATAATTAGAAACTAAATATTTCAAACCATTGAATTACAGTTATTTAAAATAGGGGAATAAAAATACTTAGATAGGGGAAATACCAAACCTTTTATAAAGATAAACCAAAAAAAACCTCTTCACATCGGTGTTCCATTTTCCATCCTCGTAAAACTTGGTTTTTACCACAAATCGTAGAGACGAAGCATGCTTCGTCTCTACGGATTACGAATAATTTCAAATATTTCTCTAATCTATTATACAGATAAATAAATAAAAACCTCTTCACATCAGTGTTCCATTTTCCATTTCAGGTATTTTAATTTTTGACAAATGGTAATATTCCTACTTTTTTTCCATTACTACATTGGACAAAATAATATCCAGGTGCCAACTGTTGAATAGCGATTTCTTCTGAAAAAATCGATTCAATTCCATGATGGATGGTTTGTTGGTGCACTATTTTACCATCTGATTTAATTATTTTAATATGAACTGGATGGCGTTCCGCATTTATTTCAAGGTGTAATATTTCAGATGCAGGATTACCCAATATGCGAAAAAACGGGATATTTGCTGATGTTATTTGTTTAATTGATGTTTGAACGTTGGCTGAGTTAAACCGACACAACAATGGATAATGGTCAGAAGTCGTGGTCGCATATTGTGGAATCCAGGTAATTATATCTTCTAATATTTGTACACTTCCTTCCAAATAACGGTTTTCTAACTCATTGGATATGATGACGTGATCTACTACATCGGCATATCCTATAACAGAATTATATTTTGCACGACTCAATGGCATACTTATCGAAATATACCTGTCTGAATCAGTAGAATCTTTGACAATATCGTCGTAGGAAGATAAATTGGATGATATATCTTTTGAAATGGTGGCATCTAAATCATCATTAAAATCGCCTATTATGATTAGCTGTGATTTACTAAATTGATTGTCTAAACTATCCTTCAATTCCTTTGCCGCAGCTTTCCTTCTCAAATAATCTTGCGATGTATCTCCCGATTTTCCATGCAGGCCAATTAAAAACAGTGGCTCTTGAAAGCCAGAAAAAGTATTTGAATTTTTAATCCTTGCCTCCATCATATAAGGAAATCTTCCACTTGCCCAATTCCCGTAAGCATTGCTGCTATTCCTTAATAAACCTCGAAATTGAATAGCCTCAACCATCGTTTTTCGATATACATAAGCAATTTTTTGCCCCGAAGCATAACTGGCATTTAAAGTATCCGTAGCGTTAGAACAGAAATCAGCAATGGATACCCCATAGCCTCCAATTCCATTTATCATTTTTCTAAACCTCTGTACATCAACTACTTCTATAAAAACATAAATATCAGCATCTAATCTATTCATTACCTTTTTTATGTTTTCTTCAGCTAAATCATCATTTGTAGGTCCAAATCCACCGGATGGATTTCCAAACCAGTTAATATTCCAGCTAACAATATCTAAAGTGCTTTCAGTCGATACAGAATTACCAACGGTACTTACGACCAATATTTCCGAACTATCTGATTCAATGACCACTTTACCCTTATCTACTGCATTTTTTATCAAGGGATTATATCGAATAAACAGGTTAAGTAATTTACCCTTCACCCCAAGGTTATTCAAATTAATAATTTTTGAAAATTGTTGATTGTCAAGAGAAATTTCAAAGTAAGACGTTGATTTAATGGTAATATTTGATTGGATATTCAAGAGCTGAAATGGAATTTGCTTTGCTTCTGATGGTTTTCCCGCTAATGCATTATCAAAAACAACCAATTCACTTCCTTGCAAAATTCCCGCTGGCTTTGAAGGTTTTACCAGATTATTAATGGCTATCTCATCTAAGAATACTTGTGAAGCACCCATTTCAGATGAGGCGTTATATTGAAAGGCAATAAATGTGTTGGCCGATTTAAATGCGGATATATCAAGATGAGAAATCAATATCCAGTTTTCATTTTTAGGATTTGGATAAATGACTTCCAATTCTTTCCATTCGTTAGACCCAGCCTCTGGTCTGATAAGCAGATTTTTAGCAATATAAATCTTAAAAGGAAGTCCCTTAAATCTGGTCTTTATAGCAAAAGACAGAGTCGGAATGGTATAATATGATAAATCTAAAGCTGGCGAAATAACCCAATCCTGGTTATCTCTTCCTCCAATTCCGGGTGTAAATCCATTCATTGAAAGTCCTCCATCTCCATTATACCCTTCTGAACTACATCGCCAGGTACTATCTCCTTTTACGCTAAATGCAGACCAAGTTCTTGAAAAATCATTATTACACTGCTGAAAAGAATATTGATAAATCGGCCATGCATTAGTGGTAAAACTCCAGACATCTTTATTGTTTATTCCTGAAAAAGGATTTCCAGCAATATCTGTAACATATCCTTCCGGCATTTCAATGTCGTAAGTTGTTGATAATTTCAGATTTTCAATTTGAAATGTTGCCGTGTTTCCTGCGATGGAAAGGCGGTTTGCAGGAATAACCAAAGCGACCTCTCTATCGTCTGTTTTACGAACAAGCAAATTTCCATTCCCGATTTTGATAGACTTAGAGAAAGAGATATTAAAAGAAGCGCTGGAATTTATTCCAACCGACTTATTTAACGGAGAAAGAGTTGTTACTTTGGGCGGTTCACTTTCAGATGCACCTAAGGTTACTTCCAGTTTAAAATCATCTAATCCCAATCCATCGTCAGCGCCTGTTGCATTAAAATCGCGCCACCTAAAATAAAACATTTTCCCCGGTTCAATATTTAATCCACTGATTACAAAAGAAATAGATATTTTATTCGTTGGTCCATTCCCATTTATGGGCCCAACGGTACCACTTGAAACTGGAGCAATTAAATCGAGCGAATCTATATCTTTCCAGGTTCCATTTGATAGGTTAGTTGCATCGGTACTCATTTGAAAATCAAGTCTGTCTGGCCTGTTTATTGCGCCTAACCGCCATTGTTCGCCAATATAAGTTATTTTTAGTGCTGAAAAAGCTGCGTTTGTGGTGTTTGTAAATCCTACCCCAATGGCAGGAATTAATGAACCAGACTGTAAACAGCCAAATGATCTATCCTCATCATCTGAAGAACCAAAACTGTAAGTGTCACCAGAATTTGGAGTTCCATTACTAGCCGTGTAGAGATTATTTGCATTTGTACCTGTTTCTTCCATCAACCAACCAAAAGGCAAAACTTGACTGTTTCCGGTTTTAGCCAGCATATTAAAATTTTCAGTATAGGCAGAACCTCCCAATTTTACCTGAGCCATCAAGGAGAAACTACAAAAAAAGATTAATCCATTAATAATCAGTATTTTTAGGTAAAATGTCATAATATTTTTTCATTTTTTTAAACAATTGCCCAAAGATAGAAGATGTCCTAAGAATAAACATAGTCGAAAGGAATGATTTGCCTGAAAAAATTATTATGAATTAATAAAATAAATTATTTTTAGGTATAAAAATTAAAGTCATGAGAGGACAATTTATTCTTTTTGCTCTTTTATGTATGATTAAAATGAGCGCGCAGATTCCTGAAAAAGCTTATGCTAAATTTGATTTTATCCCAGGTGAAAAGGTTTTGTTTGAAGACAACTTTCTGAATGAAACACCAGATGAAATTCCTTCCTATTGGGAAGTTTTAGGAGGAAGAGTAGAAATATCCCAATTAAATGGTGAAAAAGTAATGGGTTTTTTAGATGGAAATGGGAATACTAATCTCAGATTGAAGAAAAATACCGTTATAGGGAATCGTACCACATTTGAATTTGAATATTTATGGCGAAACAATAAAACATCCTGGATCGATGCTTATCATGCGGGCGTTTTTTCTGGTGAAAGGATTTTAATCAATTTTGCCAGTCCAGATGACCGATATAATCTTGTAGAAGAACTTGGAGATTTATATAATACCCTTTACATCTCCAACAAAGGAGAGATTGAGTTTGGCAACTTTTCTGGAAAATATAACACTGGAAAATTAATGCCTGAAACCAGTGATATGTTTGAAGATCTTTGTGATAAATGGGTACGGGTCTCTATATCGATAACAGAAAATTCATTAAAAATTTATCTAAATGCACAACGAGTTTTAAATGCTCCTGTAAAAAGTGGGAAATTGAGAAATTTTCATATCGAAGGTGATGGGGTCTCCGTTGAGGAGAATCGCAGTCAACTTTTTATCAAGCAGGTCAGATTAGCGGAAGGAGGAGCAGATCCATATAAAACATTATCTGTTGAAGGTAAAATTATTGCCCGAGGTATTAATTTTGAATCTGGAAAATCAACGTTAAAACCAGAAAGTATGGGGGCAATAAATAATATAGTTCAATTAATGAATACTCATCCAGAAATCAAATTTGAAATTTCTGGTCATACTGATAGCGATGGAAACGATGCTTTAAATCTCAAGCTTTCAGCAGAAAGAGCAGATGCTGTCAAAAATAAATTGGTCTCACTGGGAATTACTTCCGACAGATTATCAACTAAAGGTTATGGAGAGAGTAAACCCATTTCAGATAATACCACCCCAGAAGGAAAAGCTAATAATCGCCGTGTTGAATTCTTAAAAACAACGCCATAGTAACTTTTTCCTCATTCTGGTTCAATATGAATGAGCACATGACCAAGTTGCGGTATTTCAGCCCTTAAGGTATCTTTTAATTGGTGTGCTAAAATATGCCCTTCTGTAACAGAAATGTTTCCATCGACTTTGGCGTGTAAATCGACGTGATAAATCATTCCTACTTTTCTGATAAAACATTTTTCGGTATCAATGATGCCGTCCACCGTCAGAGATATCCTTCGAATATCCTCCACAAGATCATCATAAAAATGCTCATCCATTATTTCTCCTAAGGCAGGTCTAAATATTAAATAGCTATTATATAAAATAAAGGCTGATGCAAATAAAGCTGCCCAATCATCGGCAGCTTCATATCCTTCACCTAAAAATAGGGCGATTGAAATTCCCATAAATGCTGCAATTGAAGTTATTGCATCACTTCGATGATGCCATGCATCCGCTTTTAAAGAGGAACTATTCGTTTCTTCACTATTTCGAATAACAATCCTGAATGATATTTCTTTCCAGATTATGATCATCAACAATACAATCAGTGTCCATTTTTCAGGCAATTCGTGAGGTCTTTGTATATTTTGGATACTCTTGTGCGCAATTACCGTTGCCGAAACTACTAAAAAACCTACCAATAGAAAGGTTACCAAGGGCTCTATCTTACCATGTCCGTAAGGATGATTTTCATCTGCTGGTTTATTCGCATATTTTAAACCAAATAAAACTAATATGGAAGAAAAAACATCCGTTGTCGATTCAATGGCATCTGCAATTAAGGCATAAGAATTTCCAAAAAAACCAGCTAAACCCTTTATTATGGCTAGAAATCCATTTCCAACGATACTGAATAATATCGTGTTTATGGCCTTTTTTTCATTCGAAATACTTGCACTCGTCATAGAAGAAATGATGATAGATTCCTAACAAGGGATCATTATAATTACTTGTTTTCCTGCTCAGGAAAAATTCCCCCCAAAGAAAAGGATAATTCCGGGAAAATACGAGAAATAAGGGTGTCTGGTGAATGCACGGCAGGAAGACCAACAAATTTTCCCTCTTCATTGAGTAAATAGGGTAAAACAAAGGAATCAATGGGGTGAAAAATCCAGTATTCCCTAACCCCTGCCAATTCATACACCTCAAATTTGTCCTTCATATCCCTTCGACTATTTCCTGGTGATAGAATTTCCACCACCAAATCAGGAGCTCCTTGTGCTCCTCTTTGATCCAATTTTTCCAGGTCGCAAAATACAGACAAATCAGGTTGAACCACCGTAGTATATTTGCCTTTCTTGATACCAACCGGCAGTCGGACATCAAAGGGCGCTGGATAATATTCGCATGATTTTGATTGAAAAAAAATACCAAATATGGTATTCAGGCTTCTGATAACCGTTTGATGGAGCCTATTTGGCGCAGCC
>Ga0114976_10001084_pt1 | contig 16856 bp, 9 predicted proteins | sample S_130805_EF_Meta_FD_87319 | JGI IMG/M metagenome (GOLD analysis project Ga0114976, IMG submission 87319) | Freshwater microbial communities from Lake Simoncouche, Canada to study carbon cycling - S_130805_EF_MetaG | ecosystem: Environmental > Aquatic > Freshwater > Lake | place: Lake...
CCACCTGTTAATACGTTGCCACCCGTGATGTTGGCAGCACTGGTAATTGTTGATGTGGCTGATATTAATCCGCCTGTTAATACATTTCCACCGGTTACGTTGGCAGTGGCACTTACTGAACCACCAGTCAACAAGTTGCCACCTGTGATGTTAGAAGTAGCAGATATCAAACCACCAGTCAAGACGTTACCACCAGTTACATTACCACTTGCTGTGACAACAGAGCCGATCAAAGTTGAACCGGTAACAGTACCGGTTGCTGAAATCAAGCCACCTGTCAATAGGTTACCACCTGTAGTGTTCCCACTTACACTTAATACGCCGGTGATATATTCGCCTGTGGTGGCAAACACTGCCACGTTTGATGTGCCATCAACACTGACTGCCACGTTGGCATTGGCTGCATAGATACTGACATTTGATGTGCCATTGTTGATGTTAGCAACGCTAGTAATGACTCCACTTAAGAAAGCACCATTACCTAAAATATAGTTACCGGTTACGTTACCGGTCGCTGATACTAGACCAGCAGTTAATAAGTTACCACCTGTTATATTGGCTGAACTTGTGATTGTGCTTGTGGCAGAGATCAATCCACCTGTGTTGATGTTACCGCCAGTTACATTGCCACTTGCTGTGACAACTGAACCAATCAGGGTTGTACCAGTTACTGTACCGCCTGCACTTACTAATCCACCTGTCAACAAGTTAGCACCGGTTACGTTACCGCCTGCACTTGCTGTGCCACCTGTTGCTAAATTACCACCAGTAACAGTACCGTTTGCACTTAATACGCCGGTGATATATTCGCCTGTGGTGGCAAATACAGCCACGTTGGCAGTTCCACCCACTGTAATAGCAATGTTACTATTGGCAGCGGCTGCAATATTTGAAGTTCCAGCCGAGATCGGAAAACCAGCACTGGCAGCCGCAACACCGGTTAACTGTGAACCATTACCAAAGTAGTACCCGGTGGTGCTTATGTTCCCGGTTGCACTGATTGTGGTACCAACTGTGAGCGCACCATTTACAGCAATGGTGTTGGCTGTGATAACGTTGGCAGTGGATAAGATTCTAGTCCATGAATTGGTTGCACTAGAATACTGGTATGATACCTGGTTTACTACGGTTACTTGTCCATTTGTGGGCGATACTGGGAATGACATATAAAAATTTCTCCTGCTATACTGTTACTTATGTCAAACTGAAAATTTTACTTTGACACATTTGTTAATTATTTTATTTTTGTTTGCTCTGCTAACCACTGCTCTCGGGTCATTTGCGGCGGTTGTACTGCGGTTTTTTGCTGTTCTAACCACTGTTCTCTGGTCATCTTTTGAACACTTTCCAAAGATGCTTGCTCTCTCAACCACTCTTCTGCGGTCATGGTACGAGTGACCGTGACCATATTTGTTGGTGTTGCAATGGGCACAGTTTTGACTTCAACTTGCGATGCTAACCATTCTTCTCGTGTCATTGGCGTTACTGACTGTTGTTGTGCTAACCACTGTTCTGCAGTCATCTTTGTTGTTGCTTCTTCTGCCAACCACTGCTCAACTGACATTGTTGGCGCCGACTGCTCTGCAGTTTGTGCATGGTTCGGAGAATATCGTGGGTATTTTTGCTTTACTGCCCGTATTCTGGCGGCCATCTCTGCTGGAAATACCCCAGCATGGTATAGCGCATCCAATTGTTCCTGGATACTAGGATATTCTCTAGCACGATTTCTTTGATATTCATTCCAGTCATAGGCCTGTTGCAAACGCTGTTGTTCTGCCTGTATTTGCTCTATGGTCACCGGAGCGACTTCAGGGTTGTGCCAAACTATTTCTTGATTGTATATGCCCACGCTGACTTCTGCGCCGGGCACCAAACTTTGGATAGCATGAAATACAGTTATCATGATGCGGCAATCTCCTGCACTATCAACCAAATATTTGTGCTGGTCAGTGTACTGCTGGCGTTAGATACCTTTTGCTGTAATTTGTAGGTCACAGGACTTGTGGTTCCTGGTGAATCCATATAACTGTAACTCACCGCCCCTGTTGCGCCAACCCCTGTTGCGCCAACTGTTTGTATCTGTAAACTGGTGCTAGGTGATCTAACTAACTGAGTGTCAGCACTAATGTCTTGTCCTACTACCGAAGTGAAACCACTTGTGCCTGTGGCTATAACAAGAATTTTACTGGTTGCACTAGATGGTGTAATTATCACGTTGGCATAACTGATATCAGCATAAGATGTACTGTTAGTTGTACTACCACCCAGACTTGAACTCATTACCGTTTGCACCACAGCGCCCAAAGGCATGTTGTATGCAGGCAGTCTGTTGTTGGTGTAGAGATTTTGTGTGTAGGTGTTGCGGAAATATGCAGTGCTATTTCCCACATCATAACTGACATTGGCAACTGGCAACAATGTACCAGAAATTGCCACATTGGCGACCACTCCGCCGGCAAAGGCAGGACTGGTAGTATCGATCCAGTAATTACTTGTGCCATCATAAAGGTATTCGTATAGAACATCATTGGCGGTATCATACCACTGATCAGTTACTTTGGGTGCTGGACTCACAGGAGGTGCGGTATTGGCTGTGTATACAATGCCCGGAGGAACTGGTGTGCCATTGGCGTAATAGTAATTGTTTGAAAGTATGTTGCCACCAGTGATGTTACCACTGGCACTCATCGCCCCGGTAATGTATGCACCTGTGTTGGCCACAACTATCACATTGCCTGTGCCGTTCACACCCATGGTAATATTGCCATTGGCGGTGGCGATGTTCACATTACTTGTGCCATTGCTGATGAATGTGGTGTCTACTCCAAACTCACCAACGTATCTGTAACCCACAATATAAATTACGTTGGCTGTTCCTGTACCAATAGCAGTTGGTATGGTTGCGCCATTAAAGTTTAGAACACCAGACTGGTAATCAAAGAACCAGGTGTCATCGCTGCCAGAACCGGCACCAAATAACTTGGTACCTGCTGTCTGAGGATTGCTTATGTTTGCGGCACCAGCATACACTTGTACCAGGTAGTTGTCGCCAAACTGTGTAGGAATCCAGTTGATTGAGTTTGTCTTCCAGGTTTGATTGTCAGGTGCTGTTAGGTCTTCGGTACATTGTACAGCAGGACTGTATCCAGCGCCGCCACCATCTTTGTATACCTGTACCAATGATGTGGTATTAGCCGGAGGCGAAGCAGGTATGCTTCCACTCTGTGTCCAAATGAGATCGCCACGATACAGCAGTGGACTGGGTATGGTTTCGTTGAAGGCTTGCTTGGATTCAGGCTCGGCTGTTTTGGTCACGCCATAGCCGACCTTTTTCCAAAGATAATCAATCTTTTGTGATTCGTTAAACGAGGCGGCCATTAAGTTGCTACTCCTATCGACAAGGCTGTAATGGACTGTCCAGAAGCCAATGCAATTCTAATTAAAATGTTAGTCCCAGTACTATTGGCAGCGTTTTGTCCTCCCAAGGTCATTGTGTATCCTACGTTGGCTATTGCTGTATTTAACGGTATCACATCCGCACCGGTTAATGCACATCCGTTTGAACCGTTGCCACCAGTACCGCTGGCAGCACCAGGAACCCCTGCTCCGGCATACTGTGTAGATGCTTCCAGCCATCCGTTAATGGTACTAGTAGGGCCTGGGAATCCCGGTGTGGGCGATGAGAATCCGCCGGAATCAATTGTGGTTCCTGGTGCTGCCACCCAAACACCTGCAACACCTGTGGTTGTGGTCAGTCTGATGTCAAAGTTTGCTAAACTTGGTCTTGCAAACGCAAAAGTAAAGTACTGTGTGGTGGTGCGATTTCCACCAATTGACAAGTTTGGTCCTACTGGCAAATATCCTGTTGACAAATCAACTGCATATCGTTGGAGTACCCCATACCGCACAACTGCTTCAGGCGTGTTAGCAATGGTTTGTGCTCCAGACCAAGCATTAGATGTATAGTAGTTTATGCTGTTGGCAAACACAGGAGTATTGCCTGCGGTACTCATCACAATACGTATGGCTGCTTGTGTGTTGGCAGTGGGTGTGCAAGTGATTGACTGTTCGTTTATGCCAGAGTTTGCACCAGCATACATCTGTATGTTAGCAGGCAATTGCACTGTGGTACTGGTTCCTATCACGTTGAATATGTTGGCCTGCAACGTAGCCACTACGTTGTTGGCACCTGTTAAGTTGGCGGTCATGTTGCCAAGTGTGTAATTTGAACCAATGCCCACATTGGCATTCAAGTTTGAACCTGTTAAAAAACTGTTGGCGGCATTGTTGATTGTGCTGAGTGCTTTGGTTTGTGTTGCAGATACCAATGCTCCTGATCCTTCTGACACTGTTCCACTGGCTAAAATAAAAGGATCAGCACTTCTAAATGTCTGTCCAGACAAGTTTGCCACTTCCAAATTGGCAATGGTAATTGTGGGCGATCCTGTGTTGTAGTAAGGAATACCCGAAATGTATCTGTAGGTTCCTGCAGTGGCTTCGACCATTGCGGTATTGGCGGTAACAATACTAGGTGCCGAATTCAAATTGTCTTTGACAAATCCCACATAGTTAGTGTTGCCTGTTACTGAGTCTACCAATTTGTAGTTGTTGTAACCAGTGCCCAAACTACTCAAAGCACAAGCAATGTTGGCATTGAATACTTTGTAGAAATAACTGGGCACCGCGGCATTGGCCACGTGCAAATCTCGATCTTGTGTTACAACCAATGCTCCTGATGTTCCAACTGTGTTACTCACATTGCTGAATGTCACATTACCGGCATTGGCATTGTTGACATAGGCAAACAAGTTGGCCGTCAACTGACTTGAACTTATTCCTGTATTGGCGTTTATAATATTGGCTGCGGTAGCAATAGTTGTTGTGGTTGCAAAGCGTGTGACACTTACACCGTTGGCCACAATGTTGCCACCTGATGCATCTCTTGCGCCGGCTGCCAACAAAGGACTGGTTCCTTCACTAGTGTTAGCAATAGCCAAGTTAGAGAAGCCACTGAGGTTTGTGGGTGCTGTGGGGTTGCTGGCAATAAAAATATATCCAGTGGTAGTCAATGTATTGCTTTGTGCTGTGCTAGTTATACCGTTAGGTGTACCATTGGCTGTGAGCGCCACAGTAAACGCACCAGTGCTGTTGTAGGTATGAAGGGTGTTGGCCACATTTGACACACCATTGCTAAATGTGCTGTCACCCCAGGACCAGTTGGCCAAATTGCTGTTTTGGCTGGTATTCTGGAATGTAAAGGTAGAACGATTGGAATTGTTATAGTCGGTATACAGATATCCAACTCGGGCATTGCCTGTGTTGGCTGTGGCATCTGTTATGACGTTGGCTGTGGTTCCAATATAGTTGGCACGAGTCTGTGGTTCAACAGTGATGGTGATGTTACCACTCTTGGCCGGGCTGGTACTGTAGCCAGTGTACAAGAACAAGTTGGCCGTGAACTGTTGATATGCATTAGCAGCCTGGTTGGCAGCACTCAGTGCAAATGTGTTGGTGACGTTGGCGGCACTTGGGTTACCTGCAATACCTGTTCCCACGTTAACGTTACCAACATTACCATCACCATAATTGAAGTTGTACAATTGTTGTGCGCCAAAACTGGCTGTGTTTCCAGGAGTACCATTTGAATCATTACGGAAACTTATGCCACCAAGTCCATTGATCACGTTGGCTCGATTGGCAGTGACAAACACATTGCCTGTTTGTGGCGAGTAAACTTTGACGTTGCTGGCTGATGATACAACAGTGACGTTGCTGGGTCCGGCTGTGTTACTAGTACCACTCAGGATCACGCTGTACAAACTGTCTGCGTTGGCTGAAACAGAATTGTACTGATGAGTCACATTGGTAAACGATGTATTGCCTAACCCAGGTCCGGCAGTAAAGTTAGCAGTACCGTCGCCAAAACTCAAATCATACCAAGTCACATACTGACTGGTGTTGGTTATGGTTATAGTGTTGCCAGTATTGAAACTGTTGCTACTCAGAGTAAATGATGGTATTGGACTTGGAGTGTACAACACAATGTTCGAAATGTTGGCGGTACTGGTAGAACCTTTGGCACCATTGGCTGCATTGCCGTTATAGGTTCCATTGGTATTGAAGGCAGTGAAGGTTACTGTGTAAGTTCCGCCCGAAGCATTACTAAATGTGTGAGTGGCATTGGCTGTGGTAACATTGGCTGTACCATCACCAAATTGCCACAAGAAACTGTTAGGATTACCAATATAATAACTGGTGAATGCCACCGTTAATGGACTGGGTCCAGAATAAACATTGGCAGTGATGTAAGCATTGCCCACGTATGTGCTGTTGGCAATGTTTAATGACACTTGATTTAGATCATCTAAGCCATCTGTAACAAAAGTTGCTGTGGTCCACCCAGGATATGCAACGTTGACTGTTAGGCTACCATCTGTGGGGGTTCCCAAAGTGATTGTGTTACCTTGACCGCCGGATGCAATAACTCCAGTGAGTTGACTACCGTTACCAATAAAGAAATTACCAGAAATGTTACCAGTTGCCGAGACTACACCAGCAGTTAGCACATTACCAAGTGTAGCATTGCCGGTTGCGCTGAGTAACCCTGACGTGAGTACGTTTCCGCCAGTGACATTACCAGTGGCACTTACCAGGCCGCTTGTGTTGACATTTCCACTGTTGATGTTGCCTATTAAACTTAAACTTGTACCTGTTGCGGCACCAATGTTGGGTGTGGTTAGATTAGCGCCTGCTTTGACAATGATGTTACCAGTGACATCAAATGCAGTGGTGTTGTTGTCTACCTTGGCATTAAACTGTGTACCTATTAGGCTTAGACCAGCATCCACATTGGCCGTGTAGGCTGTTGTTTGACTAAACAAGGCAAAAGTAATATTGCTTGTGCCAAACGTAATAGTACCTGTAGGTGCGTTAACTACAAATGCTGAACCAGCATTAACGTTACCGTTTGTGGTAAAGAAGTAATCGTTTAGACTCAGTTGATTAGCACTATCTGGGCCATATTCGTCTGCATCAGTTGAACGAACTATAACAGTGGCATTGCTCCAAGTATACACACCATTGTATACCGCATTACCTTCGTTCTTGACAAGAATACGTGTGCCTGCTGTTTGCACATTGGCTGTGTCAATTAGATTAAATGAACCAGTAGTACTCAAATATGCGCCAACACCATTGCTAACACCATTGGGTTGTGTGTAACTGATTGTACCACTTGTGGCCACTGCTAGTGTGGTTGTGGTGGCTGCATACACCGGTGAATGGAATGACAATGCTGACGACACCATGTTGTCAACATACAATTTTGTTGCGGCGTCAGTATCTTGTGCTGGATATGCTACACTATTAATAAACGTGTTGGCCAACACAATGTTGCCAGCAGGTTGTAAATTCAAATTACCTGAGGCTGTGGTGATTGTTAGTTCGCCGCTTGTGGGACGAATATTACTGGTGTTTACGTTTCCAGCAATTACATTACCTGTGACGCTTGCAAATCCCGTAGCAAAAACATTGTTGCCTGAAATATTACCAGCGGCGCTAATTAAGCCACCTGTTAGTAGATTGCCGCCAGTTGTATTTCCTGTTACTGTTAAGTTGGCCAGTGTTCCAACTTGGGTTAGACTTGAATATAAAACATTTGAACTCAGTGTGTTACCAGTTAATGCATTGGCGTTTACACTAGATGCTGTAACACCTGTTAACTGACTGCCATTACCAATAAAGTAGTTGCCAGAAATGTTACCGGTTGCCGAAACAACTCCACCAGTTAAGACATTACCACCTGTGATATTGCCACTTAAAGATGCTACAGATCCTAACAAACTGGAACCAGTGACTGTACCAGTTGAACTAATCAATCCACTAGTTAAGATGTTACTGCCTGTGATATTACCACTTGCACTTAACAACCCTGTGATGTATTCCCCTGTGGTAGCAAACACTGCTACATTTGATGTTCCACCAACACCAACTGTGACATTGCCGCCCGAACTTACTACTGTAACATTACTTGTGCCATTGTTGATATTAGCCACACTTGTAATAACACCAGTTAGTAATGCACCATTACCAAGAATATAATTACCAGTTACATTGCCGGTTGCTGAGATTACACCACCTGTTAGTACATTGCCGCCGGTGGCATTACCGGTTACGCTCAAGTTGGCTAAATTACCAACCTGAGTCAGGCTTGAGTACAAGACATTTGAACTTAGTGTGTTACCAGTTAATGCATTAGCATTTACATCTGACGCAGAGACTCCAGTTAATAATGAGCCGTTACCAACAAAATAGTTGCCGGATATGTTAGCCGTTGTTATTACAGGTCCGGTTAGGCTGACCAAGTTACCAGTATAAGTTGGCAAGTAATTGGCCACATCAGCATTGCTGTAGCCTGCTGGCAGTCCGGTAATGAATGCACCATTACCCAACAAATAACTACCGGTAACGTTACCTGTTGCACTTACCTCGCCAATGATATAGGCGCCAGTATTGGCAAAAGATGCAATGTTGCTTACGCCTGCTGAACTTATTGTAACGTTGCCGTTAGCGGCCACAACAACATTGCTGTTTCCGTTTAAGATCGAAGTACCAGCACTGACTGTAATACCAGTTAATTGCGAGCCGTTACCAATAAAATAACTGCCTAAGACATTACCGGCTGTGAGTAGATTTCCACCTGTGATATTACCCGTAGCACTGAGAGACGCGGCGCCAAATGTTCCCGAAATAGAAACATTGCCTGCAGATAGATTGCCAGTTACTGATATCGAAGAACCAATAAGATTATTGCCATAGACATTGCCTACAGCAGAAATAATACTGTCAACGTTGATATTGGCCGCATGTATATTGCCAGTATCCACGTTACCGCCAGTAATATTACCAGTGGCCGTAATAAATCCGGTAGTAACAAAATTGCCGCCTTGTACCTTTCCAGTAGCACTGACAATGTTAGATGTTATTGTACCACCAGGTGCATTGACATTACCACCTTGTATATTGCCTGTTGCTGATACTTGACCACTGGTTGTGATATTACCCCCAACTATATTGGCAATGGCTGTGACAGTTGTGGCCGTGACAGTTGTTCCAATTAAATTGTTACCTGTTATATTACCGGCTGCAGAAATAGTTGATGCAACTGTGACTGTGTTTGCATTGACTCTGCCAGTATCAACATTGCCACCTGTAATGTTACCTGTGGCTGATATTTGACCTGCGGTGCGTAAATTACCACCGGTGATGTTAGAAGTGGTTGTTACTGGGCCTGTCAGACTGACTAGGTTACCGGTGTATGTGGGCAAGAAAGCCGCCACGTTGGCATTGCTGTAATTACCGGCTGGCAAGTTTGTAAGTTGACTACCATCACCAATAAAGTATGCACTGGTAGTGATGTTGGCCACTGCTGATATCAATCCACTTGCAGTGATGTTGGCCGCATTGACTCTACCTGTGTCAAGGTTGGCCGCAGTGATATTACCTGAGGCCAGTATTGTGCCCGATGTTCTTAAATTACCACCTGTTACGTTGGCAGTGGTTGTTACTGGTCCTGTCAGGCTGACTAGATTACCAGTGTATGTGGGCAAGAAAGCCGCCACGTTGGCGTTGCCATAATTGGCATTTATACCTGTGAGTAAACTACCATCACCAATAAAGTAACTACTGGTGGCAATATTGCCCACAGCACTTATGGTAGTACCTGTGGTGATGTAACCTGCGTTTAATCTACCGGTGTTAATGTTACCGCCAGTGATATTACCAGTGGCTGATATCTGTCCTGCTGTTCTTAAATTTCCACCGGTTACATTGGCTGTGGTTGTGACCGGACCGGTTAGGCTAACTAGGTTACCAGTATATGTAGGCAAAAAGTCTGCTACATTGCTGTTACCATAACCAATGTTGATACCAGTTAGTAATGCACCATTACCTAAAATATAATTGCCAGCGATATTGCCGGTGGCACTAACTGTGCCGGCAACATATGCTCCGGTGTTGGCAAATGTTACAACATTGCTGGTACCGTTAACAGTGACAAAGATGTTTGATCCAGCGGCAGGTATATTAATATTGCTGTTACCATTTGTAACTTGACTACCAGTTGTGGCCACAATGCCAGTGAGTTGACTGCCGTTACCAATAAAATACCCAGCAGTAATATTGCCTGTGGTTGTTATACCTCCAGTGGTATTAATACCACCGGTGCCCAAATAGATGGAGTTAAAACGCAAACTAGGAGTACCAATGTCGTAAACATTGTCAAGCCTAGGAAATAAAGTATTGTTGAATTGTACACGTCCAATTCCTGATGGACTTAAGATTAAATTGCTGTTGAGAACTGTGGTGGTAATAGTATTATTACCAATTTGAATGTTGCTGAGCACTGGCCCTGCGGCAAAAATCTGATTGAAGTTTTCATTGGTATAGTCAAATGCTGTACGTAACGGACTGCCCTGCCCATCATCTGGGTAAGCACCAATGTCAATGATATACTGTGTCATAAATTAGAGTCTCTGATTGTATTTACCGCAATCAAATATACTCCGAGATTGAGCAGGTGCTAGAGATCTTGACCCGTTGACACACGATCTTGAAACATCTGCATGGGTATGTGTAGGAGATTGTTAAAGACTTTTAGTTCTCGGATGTCTGCTGTGGTTGCTCCACACACTCGTACGAATGTTATATGAGGGAAATCCCGTACAATAGTACACAATTGTTTTACCCAATTGCCGGTGTATGTGGGCGCGGCATCTTGTTTTTTGTAAAAATCTGTGCCAGCATACACATTATTGAACTTTTGATTCACAGTAGGCCCCATGTCAAAGCCCAACATATACACAGTTTGATGCTGGTCCAAGGCTGCAAGAGCAACAGCAATAGGCCCTGAACTGTTGCTGTGATACTTTTTGGGCACAGGTAAGGCACCTAATTTGTGTATGGGTTTGCGGGTATGAAATCTATGTGTGGCACTGTACCCAGACTTTTGTATACTTTCAGCAATGGGTTTGTCTGTGGCCACGAGACAGTCGGGCTCAAAATCTCTGTAGAGTCCGTTACAGCCGTATATCTTGCCTAATGTTTTTAATTGAATTAAATCTACTGCTTGCCGGCTAATGCCATTGCCACACACAAATGCTCTAGTCATAAAAAATCCCCCTTGTAGTTAGCAAGGGGGATGTTAGGGTGTTACAAATTAACTTGTAACGTTGACCACTTGAGCCAACTGTAATGAACCGTTGTTTGCGTCTACACCGTTGATGATCTCTGCACCGGACCATGTGACTGTGCCTTCGTCTGTGAAGAAGTTGGTTACATAGAAGTTTTCACTTGAGTAAATGTTTTCGCCATCATTGCTGTTGCTGTAGTTGCCATAAGTCATGCCGTTCCAGTCACGGATCCACTTGTTAGTGATGTAACTGGCATACACAGCGGCCGAGTCGCCTACTTAATATTCAATACTCATGTTACCGGCTGTTGGTGAGCCTGTGTTTGACAACACACATTGACCAACTGGGTACGCAGTACCTGTTCCTGATCCAACTGCTACAGCCGTAAATATATCACCAACTGCCGAATCAGCACCACCACCGCAAGCCTGCCAGTCAGTTGTGCCAAGTACAGCAATTTGATATGCTTGACCAATAATTAAACTTTCGTCAGCAGTGGTACTGGCTGTGTAAGCAACCAAGAACTTGTGCGCACCTTTCTGGCGGATCAAACGTCCAGCGCCGGCAGTGGTGCTTGTGCCATCTGCTAAACTGATATTGACTGCTGCCAACACTTCAGGAAACGTAGCACTAGGAGTACTAGTAGCGGGTGAACCACCAACCACGCCCACAAACTGATCTGAATTGAGTGTGTCGGCTGAGTTATATGGAGTTGCCGGTGAGGTCAAACTACCAAAGTTTGGAAAACCAGCATCAGTTAAGATGGTTTGGTTGTATGTTGTTACTGGAGGTGTACCGGTTACAGTAGATCCAGAACCAACGTTGTTTTTTTGAATTTTAAGTGCTCTTCCCATTTGATTTCTCCTTAAAGAAGCCCCATGCGGGTTCTAGCCGCTACGCGGTGGGTATTAATCGCCGCATAAAACGCAGAATTGCGTTGACTAGTATTTATGGACAATTGGTTTATTTTAGCCAACATGACGGTTTTCTTAAATATCACTATGAACACTGAAGACTTGATTGCCAGCGGTAACCTGGCCAGAGAAAAACACAACCCCGAACAGGCCATTGCATTTTATGCACAAGCATTTGTGCAAGATCCCAACAGTTCGGGTGCCTTTAACAACTATGGCAATGTACTGAGAGAGATGGGTCATGCACAACGTGCTATTCCATTTTTAGAAACAGCACGCCTATTAGATCCCACTAGTGTCACAGCAGAATTTAATCTAGCGGTGGCGCATCTCATGCTAGGCAACTATGAACAGGGTTGGCGACTGTACGAAAGTCGCTGGCGTTATGAGCACCTAGATGGAACCAAGCCCCGACTACCTAGTCCTGAATGGTCAGGCGAGGATCTACGCGGAAAAACTATCCTGGTCATTGGCGAACAAGGACTTGGTGATCAGATTCAGTTCTTGAGATTCTGTGGTAATCTTCAAGACATGGGTGCAAAGATTAGACTCCACGTGAGTCCGGGCATTAAACCTTTGTTGATCAATACTCCTCCAGCAATTGTGGGCATAACCTGCAACACAGAAGATGTAATCGGCGAATTTGACTACTGGGTGGCCATGATGAGCCTGCCTAGACTGTTAAACATGAAGTTAGAAAATGTTCAACACTATTTGCAGTATGTGCAACCTGAACCAGAACGTGTTAAAGTATGGGCCGAAAGACTAGGTATTCCTAAAAATCGCATGAGAATCGGTGTTGCTTGGTCAGGTCGCAAAGATTCCTGGATCAATCAACACAAGAGCATGCCAGCAGAAACCATGGCTGCTCTTGTGCGGAAGTTTCCTGAACACCAATGGGTTAGTTTGCAAGTTGATGCATTGCCTGAAGATGAAGCAGTGATCAAGGCCGCAGGTGTAGAGTGTTATCCTGGCACTATCAATGACTTTGCTGACACAGCCGCATTAATGCACCATTTGGATCTTGTGATCTCTGTAGACACGGCGGCCGCACACCTAGCAGGTGCTATGGGCCGTCCACTTTGGATTCCACTCAATGCTTATGGTCCATGCTGGCGCTGGATGCAAAATCGTGATGACTCACCTTGGTATACTACCGCTCGACTATTCCGTCAGGAAAAATATGGCGATTGGTTAGCACCAATGACCAAGATTGAAAAGTTCTTAGGCTGGTTTAAAATTTAAGTGGTGTTTGATTGCATTGGCAATTGGACCAAACCCCCAACGCTGATCTTTTACCAACTTACGATTGTGTTCAATTACTGGTTGCATTTCTAAACAGGCCTGTTGACGTTGAGAATCATTTAACTGTGAAAATTGTTTAACGCTGTCAACAATAGCGTCTATACGTTTGTCAGTATCTGTCACAAGATCGTATGTTTCGTCCAACCAAGGTGAGAATGTTTGAAAACCCAAATCACGCAAACATTGTAAGTATCCTGTACAACCAAATACCACAAACGGATGTCCTACCAACAACGGCCTAGTGATCTTTTCGCTGATAAAAAAAGTATCCGGTGCTACCACAGTTTCAGTTTCAGCAACTATGCTGATATAGGCTGAATTGTAAATATTTCTAGGAATCAATTGACTAACCCAACCGTGCTGGTAAGGTCGCATGTTTGGGATTGGTCGACATGTGTTTATTGTTGTCGATTGTGATTTTCCTGAAGTTTCATCGTCAAACGCTATGCTTTGAAATTCAGGATTATCAATTTGATATAATATTGGTGTCCTCATATTAAAATATAGGTCAGGATGTTGGAGCCGTAGTTGATTTCTACGATCCATTGATTCTTGAGATCGTTCGTAATAGTTTACTAAACACTGATCAATTAATCCTTGTTGTTTTAATCCTTTTAATAGTAGTCCTCGGTTATACATCCACCCTCCTAATAATGCTGTCGCCAGGCAAGGTTTATGTCCTAGATCCAATGCTGGTAATTCAGAATTGACTCTTACAGTACTTGTGAGATTTGAAAAATATTCAAACCATTGGGATAATTTCCAATTATCTATTTTTCCGTGCCCACTTACTGCCCACACGGCATTAGTTTTACTTGCAATTTGTTTAATATAGATCTGATCAACACAATGTATAGTAGGTTCAGGTTGTATTAAAATAGTTAGTTTTTCTGACTGTTGAAAACTTTCTGGGCACAAAGTTGGTAGCACATCAACATCAGACCTGATCGATTTAGTAAACTCAGAAAAGTTTTCAAACAGTTCTGGAATCAAATCATAAGGGTCATTAACTAATATCATTGAATACTTAGCCAACAAAAAAGGCTCCGAAGAGCCTTTTTGTTTTTCCTTCCCATCCCTGAGAAAGTTGAGTTCTCTGATTAGGAGAATGACAAGTTAGATACAGCGATCTCACCAACATAGTCACCAGCATTGCCGAATGAACTGGCAGTGTTGGTTAACTCGATGAAGCCATAACGTGTCATGAAAGACACGACTGGTTCAAAGGTTGTTGGATCCAACACAACACCACTTGACATCAAAGGAATGTATGGGCAGTAGAATGCTGGAGCGTCTGCTTCGCTAGAACCCTTGTAACCAACTAACACTGGTGTAGTGTCACTTGCATAAGAGTCAACGAACACACGCATAGCGCCGTTCAATGTACCAACAAACTTGGTGTTTGTGGGTGCTTCGAAAGTACCTTCTGTAGTACGTGCAAACGCAGAAGTAGTTGCAGATTGCAACACTGTCAAACTTGCAGAACTAACAACAGCGTAGTTACCTGCGCCACGACGTGTGCGTTGGGCGATCAAGTTAGCAACACGATTGATCAAAACAGCCAAAGCGGCATGTTCGTCACCAACGAATGTAGCAGTACCTGAAACAGTTGCTTGGTTGTATGTGTACTCAGTTGCGGCCAAACTACGGAGACTCAAAAGAATCTCTTGGTCAATTTCAGCAGTAATCTCTTGAGCCAAAGCAGCCATGATTTCGGCTTCTACGTCGATACCATGCATTGCTTGTGCGTCTTGAGCGGCTTCAAATGTCCAACGTGCTTGCAACTTGCGAGTCTTGGCTTCAACAGCCTGCTTCAAGATTTGCACGGAAATTTGACGACCACCAGAACCTTCTAAAACTGATGTATTAGCACCAGAGTAGATGTTCTGTGTTGCGTCAACAGTACCAGCAGTTACGCTAGATGCTGAAGAATATGCTTGAGCAATCAAGAATGGGCTCAATGCTTCTTGACCAGCGGCAGTGCTTGTGGCGGCTGCTGAGTTGTCAGTCATGCTGTTGGCATAACGCACACGCAAAGTGTGGATCTGACCAACTGGGCCTGTCATTGGCTGAACGCCGACCAACTCGTTAGCAATAACTGTTGGCATTACACGACGGATAACTGGCAAAATCACACGGTTCAATGTGGCAATGTTACCAGAGCCTGTTGAACCAGAACTTGCGTTTTCCTTCAAGTACTTGCGAGTGTTTTCGAGGATAACACTCATGCTGTTGCGCTTGGAACCGTTCAAACCTTCAAGCAATGCTTCTTTGGTTTCGCCCCAGCGGCTTTCTAATAGTTGTTCTGACATTTCTGTCTCCTTTTTCTTTGTTTAGAGGCCTGCCAGGCGCTTGATAGCGATAACGTTGCTGTTGTCATCAGCGTTATCTTCTACTTGGCTACGGGCAGTTTTATCACCAGTTACTTCCGACACACTTTCAACAATCACTTTACGGCTACTTGTTGATTTGCCTTCGGCCAATACGGCTGGTAGATACTTTTCAAATGCGGCATTCAGACGGGCTGTTTGTACGCTTTCGAGTAAATTACGCATTGTTTCACGCTTCTCTTCATTTAGAGGTGCGAGCAATTCTTCCAGAGTGTTTTGACGCACATTGGATTCCTTGATAATACGTATTTCACGTTCTTTGGACTCAACTAGAGTTTTTGCTCTCTGTGTGAGTTTGATGGCTTCACTCAATTGATGATCTTTGTTGGCAATCATGTTGTGCAGTTTACGAACTTCGGCTTTCTCATTGAGGTGAGTAGCACCAAATTCGGCTGCGTATGCTTCAAAGATACGACGACCAAAATTGTTCTCGCGAGCAACTTGGATGTCTTCATGTAATTGTGTGAGTTCAGCCTTTAGGTGACGGCTAACAGCCTGGCTCATCTTCTCGGCACTTTCCTTAACGAAACGTGTCTTGAGACCTTCCAGTTGGCTACGTGCTTCACGGACCAAACGAACCTTGGTTTCTACCACGTCACGTTTGTCTGTTGCAAATTCTTGAATTTCACGGGCCAATGCATGTACCACAAATGACTCTAGTTTACCTAGGCCTTCTGTGTGCATCTTACGATCTTTACGCAATTCGCTAATTTCTTCTGCCAATTTTGTGACCATGAAGTTGTTAAATTTAGTAGCATCTTCTTTGATCTTGACTTGGAACTTAACGCGGTCTTCTGCCAACGCCTGCTTTTCAGCAGCCACGGCTTGAACTTCTGCGGCAAGACCTTCTGTTACCATTTTGTCTAAGGCTTCTACCATCACTGACTTGTCATGTTCATAGCGTTGCGCAAATTCCTCGCGGAGTTCTGCACGTACTTGTTCACGAGCTTCGTTTAACTTGGATTCCCAAGCCTCAGAAATTTCTTGCTGAGCAGCTTCGCTTAAAAGTTCGCTATCTAGTAACGGTTTAATAGCATCTAGCATATTATTTCCCTTTA
>Ga0114976_10001085_pt1 | contig 16854 bp, 12 predicted proteins | sample S_130805_EF_Meta_FD_87319 | JGI IMG/M metagenome (GOLD analysis project Ga0114976, IMG submission 87319) | Freshwater microbial communities from Lake Simoncouche, Canada to study carbon cycling - S_130805_EF_MetaG | ecosystem: Environmental > Aquatic > Freshwater > Lake | place: Lake...
AGCCGGGGGACGCTCTACTACGCCTCCCGCTCAGTTCCGGCTGCCGATCTGGCTTTTCAGCGGCGAGAATTACCGGCTGAAGGATAAACGACGCACAGGCGTCATGGTAAAAAGGCACCGGAGATGAAGAATAACACCCTGCGATGCAGCTAGCCCCATCCCAGCGTAAAAAGTGGGTCAGATTTCAACCGGCGTTGGCACGCTCTCAGATAGTGTCGGCCCAGGGGTGCTAAGGCTGCCGCCTGGTGGGTGGCGATAGGGGGCATTCCCTTGCCAAACCCGCCTCTAGTTGCTGGCTCCCGGTCAGTGGTAGGACGCTGGCGAACATGCTAGCGAGCCTTTATGTCTGCTCCATCAATGCCTAGACCAGAACACATCTTGTCCGTCGACGCCGCTAATCCCCGCCATACTGAAAGGGCGCTGGCCGATCTGAAAGATGGACTATCCCAATGGCGGCTGGCGCTTGCGCTGGCGCGGCTTGACCTGCGCAACCGCTACCGTGGTTCCGTGCTTGGGCCACTTTGGATGTCGCTTTCCAGCTTGGTAATGCTCATTGGGCTTGGGCTGCTTTACGGCGCATTATTCAAGTTTAAGCTTTCAAACTACCTGCCGCACCTGGCCGTAAGCTTGATAGTTTGGCAGTGGATGGCGGGCTTCATTAACGACTCCTGCGCTACGCTTACTTCGGCTGAAGGCGTGATCCGCCAGATGCGCCTTCCCTACACCTTGCATGCGCTGCGAGTCGCTTTTCGCAATACTTTCGTGGCGGCCCATTCCCTGCCGCTGATACCAATCGTGTTTCTCATTTTCGGCCAGGTGCCGGGGCCTGAGGCATTGCTCGCCATCCCAGGCTTGGTGCTGATTGGTATCAATATGCTGGCCGGCGGGCTGCTTCTTGGCATGGTTTGTGCGCGCTTTCGCGATATTCCACCCATTGTCGCCAATGTGGTGCAATTGGCCTTTTTTGTATCGCCCATCCTTTGGAAGCCGGAGCTTCTGGGCGATGCCATGGTGTGGATGGCCTTCAACCCTTTCTATGCACTGCTGGAGACTGTGCGCGGCCCCTTGCTGGAAGGGGGGGGGCCGCCTTTGGCGTGGCTCGCGGCTATTTTCTACACCACGCTGCATGTTGTGTTGGCCGGCTTTTTGTTCGCGCGCTTCCGTTCCCGCATCGCATTCTGGGTCTGACACCATGGCACGTATTTGCGCCGAAGGGCTGCGTATTGAATTCCCCCTGTATCACCTTGGCGCGCGCAGCATGAAAAAGCGCCTGCTTGGCGCAGCCAGCCGCCGCGTGAAGGCGGATGCCCAGAACAGGGTGGTGATCTCTGCCCTATCTGACCTGAGCTTCACGATTGAAAGCGGCGAAAAGGTAGCGCTGGTAGGCCATAATGGCGCGGGGAAGTCCACTTTGCTGCGCACCCTCGCCGGCATTTATGAACCCGTGGGCGGGCGCCTGACCGTTGAAGGTGAAGTCGGGAGCCTGATTGACCCGGCTGCCGGCCTGGACTCACTTTCAACGGGGCGGGAGAATATCCGGCTTCGCGCGCTGTATCGCGGCTTGAATGCCGAGCAGACTGCCGCGCTTGAAGCCGAGGCGGGCGAATTTTCGGGCCTAGGTGAGTTTTTGGATGTGCCCATTCATGGTTATTCCGCCGGCATGTCCATCCGCCTGGCCTTCGCGATGGCAACTGCCGTTCAGCCGCAAATTTTACTGATGGATGAATGGTTTAGCGCAGGTGACGCCGATTTCATGGCCAAGGCCGAAATACGCCTTGAGCAATTGGTGACGGCGTCTGAAATCCTGGTGATTGCGACCCACGATATGCATGTGGTCAAGCGCTGGTGCAACCGGGTGATCAGGCTGGAAGCGGGACGGATCGTGGAGGATGGGGGGCGAGAATGTCTGGTGTAACATTCATCCTTCTTTCAACCTATAATGGTGCAAGTTTCCTGAAGCAGCAGTTAGAGAGTATTTCTGCGCAATCCGATAAAGATTGGCACCTTCTCTGGCGTGACGACGGGTCAAACGACGATACGGCCGCTGTTATTGAGCAGTTCATGCAGGATACCGGTGTTGAGCGGTACCAGAGAATATTGGAGCCGCAGGGCAACGTCGGCGTTTCAGCCTCATTCTCTGCTCTTTTGCGGGCTGTCCCCTCTGACGCCACGCGTGTGGCTTTCTGCGATCAAGACGATGTCTGGCTTCCTCAGAAACTAGCACGCGCATCGGAGGCCCTCTCCGCTATTCCCGATACCATTCCGGCACTTTATTGTGCACGACAGCTTCTGGTCGGTCACGACTTGCGGTCTATTGGGCTTTCTCCCAACGCGCCCAGGCCAAAAGAATTAAGGAATGCACTTGTCCAAAATATAGCCACCGGGAACACGGTTGTTCTGAATTATGCGGCGATTGATCGCTTGAAGAAATCACGAATTCCGGCGGATACCATGCATGATTGGTGGGCGTATCTGGTCGTTACGGCGACAGGTGGAAAAGTTATCTTTGATCCTTCACCTGTCATTCTATATCGGCAACACAGGCATAATGTCATTGGGTCAAAACAGGGCTGGTTTTCCCGTATCTTTAATGCATTAAGGAGGGGGCCGCAGCGCTTCCTTTACTCGATTTCCGCAAACGCTAATGCCCTCTCCTTGCATCCCGCACTAACGCCTGCGGCGCGAAATCTTCTGCGCGAATTCGAACATTTGCACGAGAAAAATTTCTTGACGCGTTTCCGTACCATTCGGCATATGAAGTTAATTAGACAAAATAGATTAGAAGAACTAATGGTCATTGCCATATTTTTGGCCTGCAATTTGCGCAATAATCATCCATGTCCAACGGAGGTCTAATGTCACGAAAAGCTGATTATTCCCTTATTAGGAAGGGTCTTGTTCGCTCCCGCGCACCGCTGCGCCTTGGCCTTGCAGGCGGGGGTACTGACGTTTCGCCATATATGGAAATGCACGGCGGCGCTGTTATGAACGCCACCATTGATCGATACATTTATGCATCAATTGAAATGATAGAAGGCGAAGATATTGAATTCGAGAGCCATGACCTTGGGTTGCAGCGCGGCGTGCGAGCGGCGCCCTCATTGGCCCTTGATGGCGTACTCGACCTTCATGCAGCCACCTATAACCGGATAGTCGCGGACTATCTTGGCGGTCAGGCGATGCCGCTGCGCTTGACCACTTATTCCGAGGCGCCTGCGGGTTCGGGCCTTGGTTCGTCATCAACGCTTGTAGTGGCCATGGTCCAGGCGATGGTTGAGCTGTTCCATTTGCCTCTCGGTGAATATGACATCGCTCATCTTGCCTGGGTGATCGAACGGCAGGATCTTGGTCTCGCCGGTGGCCAGCAGGACCAGTACGCAGCGACCTTTGGCGGCTTCAACTTCATGGAGTTTCGCGGGCGGGACAATGTGATCGTCAACCCACTGCGCATTCGCCAAGATGTCATAACCGAGCTGGAGGCACAAACGCTTATCTGCTTTACTGGGGTGAGCCGCGAAAGCGCTTCCATTATCGCAGAGCAGTCGCGCAACGTGGAGCAAGGTTCGGTCCGCTCCATTGACGCCATGCACAGGCTGAAGGACGCCGCCTTGCAAATGAAGGAAGCGTTGCTGAAAGGTGATCTTGATGCCCTAGCACGCACACTGGACGCCGGCTGGACCAGCAAGCGTGATATGGCGAAAGGCATCAGTAATTCTCAGATCGAAAGCGCGCTTGAAGCGGCACGCGCCGCCGGGGCATCAGCGGGCAAGGTCTCTGGCGCGGGTGGCGGCGGCTTCATCATGTTCCTCGTCCCATTGGAGCGGAGGCGCGCGGTGATGGCGGCGCTTGCCGAACGCGGCTACCGTACTGAAACCGTGAGTTATACCGCGCAAGGATCAATAGCATGGCAGACATGACGCAACAGGTACAAGCAGCAATCACCGTGACCGCTCGGCTGCTGGATAAAATGGCGACGGACCAGGCTTTGTGCGCCGCGACTGCACAGGCGGCTGAAGCCTGCGTCGTGGCGTTGCGCGCCGGTTGCAAACTCTTGTTTTGCGGCAATGGCGGGAGCGCCGCGGATGCCCAGCACTGGGCTGGCGAGCTTGTTTCCCGTTTCAACTACGACCGGCCGGGCCTGGCGGCCATTGCACTGACCACAGACACTTCAATCCTGACCGCCATTGGCAATGATTATGGTTATGAAAGGCTTTTCGCCCGTCAGGTTGAAGCGCTTGGCGTCACAGGCGATGTATTGATTGCGATCTCTACCTCTGGTAATTCGCCGAATATCGTCGCAGCGCTTGAAGCTGCTCGCGCTCGCGGCATTACCAGCATTGGCTTTACCGGTGAGGCCGGCGGAAAGATGGCCGCCTTGTGCGATATCTGCCTGCGTATACCAAGCAGCAGCACACCGCGTATCCAGGAAGGCCATGAAGTACTGGGCCATGCAATCTGCGGCATGATTGAAGCGGCAATCTTCCCACGCGACGCATCATGAAGGCGCTGCCATTGCCGCAGGAAGCGATTGTGCTGGCCGGCGGCTTTGGAACCCGACTTCGCGCGGTAGTCAGCGATGTGCCAAAGCCACTCGCGCCCATTGCTGGCAGACCCTTCCTGCTTTGGCTGCTGGATGGCCTGGCGCGGCAGAACATCACGCGTGTGATCCTTGCGACTGGCTATATGGGCGACCTGATACGCGACAGGCTGGGTGACGCCCATGGCCGCATGTCATTGGTGCATGTGCGTGAAGAAACACCGCTTGGCACTGGGGGGGCGCTATTTGCCGCGCTGTCCCAGGCGAAATCAGATCGCGTTTATGTGCTAAACGGGGATACTTGGCTTGGTGTCGCACTAGCCCCCTTGGCGGCGGAGGCGCCCGCAGCAGACCTGGTTCTGGCGGTTCGCCCAGTGGCAGACCGTGCCCGCTACGGAAGCGTCGTGGTAGATGGAAATCGCGTGCTTGGCCTTGAGGAAAAGGGTCCGTCGGGACCGGGCCTGGTCAATGCTGGCGTTTACCTGGTCCGGCGCGACCTTCCGGCGCGCCGCCCAATGCCAAGCGCCTTTAGTCTTGAAGCGGAAATCCTGTCCAAACCGGGCAATCTGAACATCCATGCCTTCCGTACAGAAGCGCCTTTCCTTGACATTGGTACGCCTGAAGACTTTGCCAGGGCACAGAGCCTGATCCCGGAATGGGCGGGTTCATGAAGGGCCGGCCTGCATTATTCCTCGATCGCGACGGTATCATTAACCACGACGGCGCTGGCTATACGCATAAGATCGAGGATTTTGTCTTTCGGGATGGAATTTTCAATCTCTGCCGCCTTGCTCAGGCGCTTGGGATGGCGCTGGTGGTGGTGACCAATCAGGCGGGCATCGGCCGGGGCTACTATTCAGAAGCCGATTTCCAATCCCTGACCGCTTGGATGCTGGCGCGCTTTGCCGAACATGATATCCAATTCGCATCAGTCGAACACTGCCCTGATCACCCCGTGCACGGTATTGGACCCTATCGGCGGGAGAACCCGCGCCGCAAGCCAGGCCCCGGAATGATCCTGGATGCGAGTGCGCGGTATGGTCTGGATAGGGAGAATTCCGTTATGATTGGGGACCGCGTGAGCGACATGCTGGCGGCACTGGCCGCGGGGGTGGGGACTCGCATTCTGCTCGCGGAAGGTGCTGAGGCCGCAGCGGCCCCATCGGGTACGATTATTCTACCCGACGGTGCGCTGGCTGAGGCGGCCGAGATTATTTTGGCCCTGCCGCATCTGAGGGAAAGGAAGCGCGCGTGATGAGTGGATTGGTCTGCGGCGTCTGCTTGTGTTCCGATGAAAAGCAATCAACAAAAGTACTTTTCCTAAGTAAAATAAATCGCCTTGCAAGATCTTGAGACACCGTCTCGGTCCTCAACAACAGAAGGAATTGCCGTGATGCCAGCCGGAGACGCGAGCAAACTAAGCTCCGTATTGCAAATCAAGAGTTCATTTGCGGCTAATGCGAAAACTTTTGTTCAACGCGCGCTTGGGCTCCTCGGCTACGGCTTGCACCGAACCGAGACGCTAGAAACACTGCGCCAACAACTACAGAATCAGGAGGTGTTGATTTCAAGCTTTCGGAGGGCGCCGTACGTTGCACAATCCGCTGTCGATCTCGGAAGTGTGCCTGCCGCCGACGAGAAGCTAGCCAGTCTAGAGGCCCATATTGGAACACTGGAGGAGGAAAGAGACCGCTATGCCCGGGAGGCGCGCTTCAGGCACCACATACAAGTCGATATGATCAGATACTTCGTCCAGGGGCGGAGAGAGTGGCTTTCAATTGAACCGAAGGATGTTGAGTACGAGGTTCTTGATGTGGATCAAGTTCTTGCGCATCCCCCGATCGAGCCAGATTTTTCCGTGTTTTCTTGTTTTGATGATCCGTTGGAGACAATCCTCGATCTTGGAGCAAATACTGGGCTGGCTGCGTCTTCTATTTTCCAAGCTGGCTGCCGGGCGGCGGTACTTTCATTCGAACCAAATCCGCTGCACCACAGAGTCTTAGCCCAGCTTCGTGTGCGTTTGCCGCATCGGTTTGATTTCGTACCGTTTGGGCTTAGTTCCTCACGTGCATCGCTTCGCTTTTTCACGCCAGTTATTGAAGGACGAGGGCTGGACACTTTGACCACAGCAGCCCCAATGGCGGAACTCGACTGGGGTATCCCGGAAAACATATTGATCCACTGCATGCAGCACCTTCCTAATGTTCTCGTACCTCGGATCCAGTTCTGCGAGCAGGATTGGCACGTAGATACTCTTGACATGCTCCTAAAGGAGGATCGCTTTGGCGTTCCGGTTAACAGAATTGCGGCGCTAAAAATGGACCTAGAAGGCCACGAGTCAGAAGCGATAAAAGGTGCGCGCAAAACGATCGAATATCATACTCCTCTAATCATGATAGAGGGGGCAAATCGGGTTGAAGTCGTTGACAGGTTCCTTCGCGCGCAGGGTTACATCTATGCTGACTTCCGAGACGGACAGCTAGTGGTCACCGATGCTGCTTCTCCCCGGGCGAACGGCTTCTACCTTCATAGTGTTAAATTAGACATGTACGCGGCAAAGGCACTCCTTGCCCCGGCTAAAAGCAAGCTCAGTAGCGGAGCCTGCAACCCATGATGGAAACCTCAGCGGCGCAGCCAAGATCAAGCCTTGAATTCATATCAAGGAATGAAAATAGTTGTTTTATCGACCACCAATTACTCCAAAACCTCAAGAACTTACTGCCGAGCGGGTTGGACGCAACGGTCGAAACAGGCAGCGGTGCGAACGCAGCCAGTTTCTCGACCCTTGCCAATTCCCATACTGTTTTCGCAGCCACATCCGATTCTGAACGGCCGGCTTCCACGCTGGCTAATGTGACATGGGTACCTGGCCCTACGGCCCTATCCCTTCCGTCCTTTACAGCCCACCGTTCCTACGATCTGATCTATCTTGAGGGCGCCGATGCGCACCCCGTGCCAGAGGCCGAGTATCTTTTTCTCCGTCCATATCTCAAGCCTGGCGGTTTTCTCCTGTTGGGAAATCTGCATCTTTCAACGTTATCAAGGCTTGCCGACGTCATCGCAGAAGATGAACGGTTCCGCGTTGAGACGCTGATTGGCAACTGCGCCGTTTTCCGCCGTACTGACGAAACCCTTCCACCGGAAGCATGGCGTTCAGATCGCTATAATCGGCGCCGTCTTTCACCAAGTCATCCGGATTATTTGCCAGGCCGTCCGCTTGCGGACATTTTCTCCGCCCTTCGGCTGGACCAGGCAGCTTCGGCCCCCAAAGACCTTTCGCGCCTTGCGCTTGTTGATATTGGCCATTTCCTCGGTCAAACGCATCCGGCTTGCAGTGCGGTACGTGCGCGCCTCGGCAGTCTTGATGTCGGCAGTCCAACCAGCACTTGGCTTAAGATCCTGGATGATAGCGGCGCAGACTTGCAAGATGTCCAAGTGCCCCCCATCAAGCCAGACGGCGTTCTGGTTGCCCTGGACGTACCTGCTGACCGGATCGATCTCTTTTTCCGTCTTCGCTTGGAACAACTGCTTCGTGCGTCACCTGCGCTGCATGAGGCGGCATTCATCCTTATTGCCCCGCCGGATGCCGCCGCGCCACGCCGCGGCTTGCCGCCGGCGGGCTTTGTTTCGCGCGCAGGTTCGTCCTGGCCTTTTGAAAAGACCTTCTTCGCCTGCCCTGACCGTGCCGGCGCAGCACTGCTTACAAGCACGCTTGGCGTGCCGGTGCACTACATTAGCCCTGCCCATGCGGAGGATATCGCCCGCGCGCTTGCGGAAGGACGGCTGCCGGAACAGGGTTTGTTTCGGTCGGGTGCCGCACCGGACCAGCGCCTGGCCGCCCAGATACAGCCGATGTGGGGCCGCTGTGGCAGTTCTACCGCCTTTGAGAATGAGCTCGGGGCGCTTGTGGCAGAGGGATTTTTTGTCCTGCATTTGACGGTTCCGGAATTATCCTGGGCAGAATTCAGCCCCAGCCTGGATGCTAACTTCCGCCAGCGTCTTACTGAAACAACAGTGAACACTGCAGGGCATGTAGCAGCCTATGCTGGTTGTGCACCTGAAGACCGGTTCATACCGAACCGCACGCCAGACTTCGCAGAGGCATTCGCTGTGGAAGTGGTAGGCCGCGCGCGGCTCTCCGTCTCCGATTCGCTTGTGGCAATGGGCCTTGCCCAAGCCTCAATCGTTATTGTCAATCATATCACCAATATTCCCTTGGCAGTCACCCAAAGTCCGCATGCCGCTATCCTGCTTGACGTACACGATGACTTCACGCGTTCAGGTTACGAAAAAAGCATGCTGGATCCGCCGCTTACTGATCCGGTTAGATGTGCTGATCTTCGCTGGATGCGGAAGGCTGAAACGGCGCTCTGGCGCCTGGCTGATGTCTGCACCAATGTGAACGAACATGAGAACAAGCGCGTAGCCCGCTGGAACGACGCCTCGATGCTTGTCTTGCCCCGCCCCTATGTCGGCCGCATTGACACAATCAGCCCGGAAGAGGCTGAATATGATGCTCTCATCGTGGCAGATATCCATCCCTTCAACATCCGTTCATTGGAATGGTTCCTTGAGGAGGTCTGGCAACCCAATGATGCCGTTCGATCATTGCGAATTGCGGTAGTGGGCCGGGCCTGCAACGCCATTGATTCCCAGCGCTATAATCATCCAAACCTTCATTTGCTTGGCTTCGTGGAGGACCTTGATGCGCTGCGGCAGCGATGCCTGGTCAGCTTGGCGCCAGACCGTGCGGGCACGGGTGTCGCAGTCAAGGTTCTTACGGCGCTTTATGCTGGCCACCCTTTGGTTGGCACCAGCATTGCTTTTCGGGGATTTCCGCCCAAAGTCCGCGCCGCGGTTCCGGTGCATGATATTCCGTCTGCATTTGCTCAGGATTTGCTGGCCCTTGTTTCCGATGGGGGGGCACGGCGGCAGCGTATCGCGGAAGGCGATCTGGCGTGTGAGCTTCTGGCAAGCGCTGGGTTTCCTGCCGCGCTCCGTCACGCTCTTCAGCATCCGCGTCTGGACGCGGTGGCGCGCAAGCTAGCCACGCAAGGGCTGCTGGACGCCTTAGGCCCTATCCATGAACGGCTTGGTGGACTCCCAAGCCAGCAAGTGAAGGTGTCGTCCCGCGAGAGAGAAAATCGTAAAGTGGTGGCGGAGGTGTTTGAGCCGCCGTTCATGAAAGGCTGGGGACTGCCCGGGGCCTTGGGTCGCAAGATGACCGGCATGAGAGCTCAGCTATCCTTCGGCGCTGATGATCTTCCCGGTCGGAAGGCCATTTTGCAACTTGCTGTCCATTCGGATGAACCGGGAAGCCAAGTCGTGCTCTGCAGCGGGGGGCGTGTTATTGGAAGCGGTGTGCTCGCTCGCGCGCCAGTCCTCATAACCGCTCCGTTACCGGAACAGGGCGCCGATGTGGGCATTTCGGTTGATCTTTTCTGCGTGCCACCGCCACATGCTTGGCAATTCAGTGCGCAGTCTGCCGCCGTATTGCTGAGTTGGAACATCAACCTGCCGCCGCAGCTTATCGGCTCGCGCATTGATTTTGCATCTAAGGCCGCCGAGCCTCTGCTTAGGGAGGGATGGTACGCAGAGGGCGATGGCTGGGGGCGCTGGACGTCTGGGCGACGCGCGGTTGTTGCTCTACCGATCCCTTTCGACTACCAGGGTGGTTCGCTCGGGCTTAACATGTCAATTGTCCCCCATGCCATGACCGGAAGGACAGTGGTGCGCGCTGGTGGTAAGGAAATAGGTCAGGTACCCGCCACTGGCGGCGAACTGAGCGCGGTGATTGATGAAGCGTATCTGCGCCCTGGCGAATGTATGGAGATAGAGATCTGTTGTGATGGGACTAGGCAGCCGACTGAGGAGCAAGGTGCTACGGACCAAAGAACATTGGGGGTAGGTGTCGCATGGATGTCCCTCGCCCCAATTGTACTGCCTGAGGCACCTCCGGAACCCACCTCGGCACGCCGAGTAGTCCGAGCATTGCGTCGAAGGTTAAGTTTTAGCTGACCCTAGCGGATTGAAAACAGAACATAATGACAATGAATCAGACAGAGCTGGCGGTCGAAATCCTGGGAAGACTCGCGACTCCCTTCGAAACACCCACCCGCTGTGATTACCTGACCCTGCCGGAAGCGGAAGCCATCGTGCAGGCTACGTTTAATGAAGTATTGTCTCAGGGCGATGCGACCGCAGCGGACTATCTCAGGACCCATATGCGGCGTATGGCGCAGTCTCTCAGCATGATCCCGAAGGCGCCGCATCCCAATGCGTCCTGCATCGATATTGGGTGTTACGGCTTCATGCCCCTATGGATGAAGGAGTATCTCGGCTATGCGCGTGTCGAAGGCATTGAAATGGACCTCGGTCGCGCCCCGGGCGCGTCGTTACGCCGGATTGAAGCGGCGGGCCGAAGCCTAGAAATCACGGTCCATAACTTCGATATCAGCGAGCCTAAGTGGCCGCCACTTCCTTCCTTCGATACCGTGCTTTTCTTCGAGACTTTGGAGCATAGCTGTTCCGATCCCGCTGGCATCATGGCAAATGTGGCGCGCTTGATGACAGACACATCCATGCTTGTCATGTCAGTCCCAAACGCGGTTTCTTACAAGACTTTCCAGGAATTTCTGACAGGCAATCCTCCGTGGGTTTATTGGTTTTTTCACCCCGATCTCAAGCATGAGCCACGTCATTGTTTTGAGTATACGCCGTTCATACTGCTGGCGCTGCTTCGTTCAGCTGGCTTCACCGAGGAGTCATTTCGTACCATATATGCCTTTACTGACCCAGAGACACTCGGTGACCTATTCGAGATCGCGGGAGAGCTATCAATCCAGCGCCGTCTCTTTGGTGAGGTGCTGCTGGTGCAAGCGCGCAAGACAGCGGATGAAGCACCCATCCGGTACCCAGACTGCCTATATGATGCGCCAGCCTATTATTCATCTACACATCCCGTGCTGTGGCCGGTTCTGAACCGGGCTGTGCGCGGCTTTATCGAACGCCGTGAGCAAACCGCCACAGAAGCGCGGAACACGGTTGCTGCAGCCGCGGCCGACCGCGAGCAGGAAGCTAACCACCGCAGGCGGGCCGAGGCCGACCTGGAGCAGGAAGCTAGCCACCGCAGGCAGGCCGAGGCCGACCTGGAGCAGGAAGCTAACCACCGCAGGCAGGCCGAGGCCGACCGCGATGATGCCCGGCGCCAAGCGACTGAGCTTATTGCGCAGATCGAGATGATCCGCAGCAGCACCACTTGGCGCATTACTTGGCCTTTGCGTGCCCTTGGCAGGCGCTTACCCGGCCTGGCGCGGTTGGGCAGGCGGGCCGTGCGCCTGATGGTCTATGCCCTACGTGGCGAATTACCACAGCGGCTGCGCGAATTGCGCAGCGCGCGTGCGGTACAATCCAGCATGCGCTCTGAAGATCTTCTCCGCGCGCTTGGCCTTCCGGCGCCAAGTAACACCATACCCGATCCAGCTTCCATCGTGCTGCCGGTTACCGAAGCGCCACGCGTTACGGTAATCATACCAACCTATGGCCATGTTGATCACACGCTGCGCTGCCTGGCATCAATCGCGGCCGCACCGCCGTTGATACCGTTTGAGGTATTGGTGGTTGAAGATGCCTCCGGCGACCCCCGAGTGGCCGAGCTTGCGAAGGTTGTGGGCTTGCGCCTTGAGCAATGGCCGCAGAACCTGGGCTTTCTGCGGTCCTGCAACGCGGCCGCAGAATTGGCGCGCGGTGATCTGCTATTTTTCCTGAATAATGATACCGAGGTAATGCCCGGCGCCATAGATGCACTTGCCGGGCTGCTGGATAGGCGGCCCGATGCGGGCATGGTCGGCGCGCGGCTGCTCTATCCCGATGGCGTGCTCCAGGAAGCTGGTGGCATCATCTGGCGTGATGGTTCCGCCTGGAATTATGGCAATCGTGACGACCCCAGGAAACATCAATATAACTATGTGCGAGAGGTAGATTATTGCTCTGGTGCGGCGATCATGCTCCCGCGCGCCCGCTGGGAAGAAATGGCGGGCTTTGATGAACTCTTCCTGCCCGCATATTGTGAAGACAGTGATTTGGCCTTCCGGCTGCGGTCTGCCGGGTGGAAGGTTCTCTACCAGCCGCGCGCAACAGTGATCCATTACGAAGGTGTTTCCCACGGCACCGATACCGGCACGGGTATCAAGGCACATCAGGTCGAGAATACCCGGAAACTAGCTGCCCGATGGGCCAATACGTTGGCCACGGAGGCGCTGCCAAGAGGCCCACATGTCATGCGCGCGCGCGACCGCGCCGCTGGCCGCAAGATCATCCTGGTAATAGATCATTATATTCCCGAACCAGACAGGGATGCTGGATCACGCACTATGCTCGCATTCATGGAATCTTTGGTCGCATCGGGGCGGGTTGTAAAGTTTTTACCAGACAATCTCTACCGGACGCCTGTTTATTCAGATGCTCTGGAAAATCTCGGCATCGAAGTTCTACACGGTCCTTGGACCGAAAGCCTGGCTGTCTGGGTTAGCGAAAATGGCGCAGATGTGGATGAAATTTTTGTGTCTCGGCCTCAAATAGCAGCAAAGTATCTGCCTATACTGCGTCAGCATTGTCGCGCACCAATTGTGTTTTATGGTCATGATCTACACAGCGCGCGGATGCGCCTTGAACCAGGTGCCTTGCAAGATTCCCAGCGTTTGGAAGAGGCCGCTCGGATGGAAGCCCTTGAACGGAATGTCTGGTGTCTTGTGGATATGGTGCTCTATCCCTCTGAAGAAGAAGCGGAAGCAGTTCGGCGAATGGAACCGAAAGCCAATGTGCGTCCTATCCAGGCCTATGCTTTTTCGGCCCCGAAGTCGCTGGCAGAAACCGCACCTGTATCAAGCAATATCATTTTTATCGGAGGCTTTCGCCATACCCCTAATGTGGATGCCGCCGTCTGGCTGGCGACTGAGATTCTGCCCCTTATTCAACGAGAGCGAGCCGATGCGAAGCTGATCATTGCGGGGTCTAATCCAACGCAGGCCGTATTGGCACTTGCCCGGCCCGGGGTTGAGGTGCGCGGTTTCGTGAGCGATGAGGAACTGGAAACGATTTATGCTGAGGCGCGTGTAGCACTATGCCCGTTACGCTTTGGTGCCGGCGTAAAGTTGAAGGTGGTCGAAGCAATGCACCGTGGCGTCCCCGTAGTAACAACAACTGTGGGCGCGCAAGGGCTGCCTGACCTGTCGGCACTTTGTGATGTGGCCGATGAAGCCAAATCTCTTGCCGCAGCTACGTTGCGGCTTCTATCCGATGACAGGCTGTGGTTGGAAAGAGTATCAGCGCAGGCGAATTACGTTCGGTCACGATTTTCAATAGGGTCAATGCGTTTGGCAGTGACGACCGCCTTGGCGGATGCAGAGCGATCTCGGTAAACGATCACTTTGCAGCAACTTTGCAACTATTGTCCGGCCATACTTGAAACTGGGCATGCCCCCATCCCCGTTGCCATAACTTCAACCATCAGCCATCAAGGCAGGAGGCTCGCCGTCTGAGTGGATACATTCAGGGGGGCACGTCACAGCGGGCACAGGATATCAGGGAATATTTGCTCGATTACTGATCGGTACTCCACAAAATCCTAGACGGTAGGTTACCGGTCGGAGCCGCGTTGCCCGGCCAACAAGAAAGCAAGTCGCTTCATTTCGCGACGGCTGTGCGTAACTGAGTTGAGAATCAGCCCCACCGAGAGTGAGAGAAGGCTTGCGATCATAAGAGCCGAAGCGAGCACGGCGGACGGTAAGCGCGGCACCAGTCCCGTTTCGAGGAAGTCGTCCACAACTGGCAATCCGAAGAGGAGTGAGAGCAGGACTAGTAGGCCTGCGATGCCGCCGAAGAACTCGAGCGGACGCTCGCGCTGCACAAGGATACCAATAAGCGTCAGGATAAGTATTCCATCGCGCCAAGTGGCGAGCTTGCTGGTTGACCCTTCCGGCCGCTCGCCATAGGGCGCGCTTATTTCGTTGACTGGCAGGTTGAGTTCCAACGCGTGGATCATCAGCTCAGTTTCGATCTCGAAGCCATTGCTCATCGCCGGGAAACTTTTCACAAAGCGACGCGAAAATGCCTTGTATCCCGAGAGCATGTCGGTGGTACGGCTGCCGAAGATGGCCCCGACCAGACCAGTCAACACGCGGTTACCAAACCTGTGTCCTGCCCTGTAGGCTTTCTCGCCGGCCTTCGCCCGTGCGACATTGACCATATCGAAGGGGCCAGATCGAGCAACCGCGAGAAGGTCCGGTGCCACGCTCGCGTCGTAAGTCGCGTCACCATCCACCATAATGTACCATTCGGCGTCTATGTCGGCGAACATGCGACGTACAACGCTACCCTTACCGGGCATATTCTCAAAGCGCACTACAGCGCCAGCCTCACGAGCGGCATCTGCCGTGCCGTCAGAGCTGTTATTGTCATAAACATAGACGGTTGCAGTTGGTAACGCGGACCGAAACGCGCGCACGACCTCAGACACCGTCACGACCTCATTGTAGCACGGCACAAGGACGGCTACCGATGAAGTCTCGCTAAAATGGGGTTGAGCCAAGATACATTCCCTATTGCCGCTGACACGATTCTGTGCAACCGAATATCGCATGAAGTCAACGTCGTCACTAGATTTCTCGCATTGGCGCCTCCTCAACTTTCTTTTGTTGTCAGCTTGTTTCGCAGCAGCCGGAGCGTGGTCGGTGGCGGCCGGGACCGATCGTAACTGGGATCTACAAAATTACCACCTTTACGCCCCGCATGCTTGGCTGCACGGCCGACTATTCCGCGATGTGGCTCCGGGGCAAATGCAGGGTTACTTTAATCCCTTACTACACATGCCCTGGTACGGTTTATTCTGGCTACTCTTAGAATGGCCGCGTGTATTTGCCTTCGTATCCGGACTGCCGGCGGGGCTGCTAGCCATCCTTTACCTACGTATTGTTTATGCACATGCCGCAACGCTACTTCCGTCTCGGCGCGCACGAATAGCCGCCACTGTTGCTATGGGCGCGATGGGACTCACGGGCGTTGCCTTTGTTCCCGGAATTGGGCTTTCCACGGGCGATATTTGGGTGGCCGTGCCTCTGATGGGCGCCTACGGGATAGTTTTGCGGTCCGCTATCCGCAAGGATGCCGGCGAGGCACCGAATCTACGCGCTGTAGCCATTGCCGGACTACTCGCTGGGCTGGCCACCGGGCTAAAGCTAACCTCTCTGCCCTTTGCAGCCGCCATCGGGCTTATGCTCTTAGCCACCCTCGGGTTGCGTGCCGGCGTCGTCGCTGGGCTCGCCATGACAGTCGGCTTTTTGGCCGGTTTTGTCCCGCACGCTTTTTTGCTCTGGCGAGAGACTGGCAATCCTACTTTTCCACTTAACAATCACATCTTTCGCTCGCCCGATTGGCTTGGTACGCCGCTTTTGGACAGGCGCTTTCTGCCGCGAAGTCTATTGCAGGCGGTATTTTATCCGTTTTGGTGGCTTGAAGCCAATTCTAGCTTAGTCTCAGAGCTTCGGATGCGCGATTGGCGCCTTGCCATGGCCTTTGTCGCTTTGCCGCCGGCCTTAGTGGCGCTGGCACGCGGAGAGGCGGGCCGCGGTACTCGAGCAGCATGGTTGCTATTGGGCACTTGCATCCTTTCCTATTCCGGGTGGGTCATGCTTTTCGGCATCTACCGTTACCTTGTCTTCCTGGAAATGCTGGCTGCACCATTGGTGCTAACCGGCCTCGCGCTGCTATTTTGGCGGCGCGAGATCCCATCTGTTTTAGGTATCGTTACGGCAGCCGTGCTGGCCATGGCGACCACGATCCATATGAATTGGGGACATGGTCCGCATGGATCTCGCATTCTGGAGGTGCCATCACTGCCAGTCGGTCGCGGTTCCATTGTAATTACAACCGATCCGGAACCTTATGGATATCTTGTACCCTTCCTCCCGCCTGACGCGATTGTGTTAGGCATACGAAACAATTTTCTGGCTCCAGGACAAGAGCATGGGCTGGCTCGGCGCATCCATGAGCGCTTGACTGCACATGATGGGCCAATCTGGGTGATCCATGCACCAGGAGACGAGGAGGGCCGAGACGCCGCACTTTTAGTGCTGGGTCTGAAGACCGAGGCCAAATTATGCGAGGTCGTTCAGACAAGCATGGCCAGGCATTCCTTTTGCCCGGCCCAAAGGATAAACTGACGGCTCTATCTATGTTCCAATCCCAGCTAGATTCCCTGCTCTTTCTATCGCCGATTCAGCGGTACCGTGAAAGGGCTCATACCTGCAGATACCGCCATC
>Ga0114976_10001086_pt1 | contig 16852 bp, 20 predicted proteins | sample S_130805_EF_Meta_FD_87319 | JGI IMG/M metagenome (GOLD analysis project Ga0114976, IMG submission 87319) | Freshwater microbial communities from Lake Simoncouche, Canada to study carbon cycling - S_130805_EF_MetaG | ecosystem: Environmental > Aquatic > Freshwater > Lake | place: Lake...
CAAGGTATCAAACTCACGAGTTATGTGGCCAAGAAATGCCGAGAAAAGAACACGCTCATGCCCGACCTAGAAAAGAAGGGTGATGGAGATGGTTATGAAGGAGCCATCGTTCTACCGCCCAAATGCGCAATGTATATGGATAATCCTGTAGCATGTGTAGATTATGCATCTCTCTATCCATCCTCGATGATTAGTCAGAACTTCTCACATGATAGTGAAGTATGGACCAAAGAATATAATCTTCGTGGCGAACTGATAGGGACAACTGGCGAGCGCGATGCCAGTGGAAATTTCATCTATGATAATCTGCCAGGATACCAATATATCGATATCGAATTCGATACGTTTAAGTATATTCGAAAGGCGGCCACGTCCAAGGCCGAAAAGACCAAGGTAGGAAAAATCATCTGCCGTTGGGCGCAATTTCCCGACAATAAAAAGGGTGTCATGCCCGCTATTTTAGAGGAACTATTGAAGGCCCGCGCGGATACGCGTAAAATGATCAAAACGATAAAGGATCCCTTCATGCAAAATATTTTGGATAAGCGTCAACTCGGTTATAAGGTAACTGCGAATTCACTTTATGGACAGTGTGGTTCTAGGACTTCGACATTCTATCAAAAAAATGTGGCTGCATCTACAACCGCTTATGGTAGAATGTCGATCACCTATGCAAAGCGTATTATCGAGGAGGTCTATGGAAATCGGATATATGATACCGAAGTCCATGGCCCCGTAAAATGCAATGCGGAGTATGTTTATGGTGATACAGATAGCGTGTTCTTTACCTTTAATTTGGAAGATCCGAAGACGGGTGAGAAAATCAGGGGCAAGCCCGCGCTCGAGGCGACCATCGAAATTGCCCAGGATGTGGCTAACTTATGTACACACTTTCTCAAGGCGCCGATGGAACTCACCTATGAGAAGACCTTGATGCCCTTTATTCTGCTTTCGAAGAAGAGATATGTCGGAATGCTTTATGAGACGGATGCGAATAAGGGGAAACTCAAGTTCATGGGTCTATCTCTAAAGCGACGCGATTCATGTGATTATTTGAAGGACGTTTATGGCGGCATCCTAAAAATATTGATGGATACTAAACGTGAGAATACGATTCAGGGCGCCATCGAATATCTAAACGCATGTCTCAATGAACTCGTATGTGGTAACGTGAGCATGGATAAACTCACGATCACGAAAGCGCTTCGTAGTGATTATAAAAATCCGGGCGCGATTGCCCATAAAGTGCTGGCGGATCGCATCGGCCAACGCGACCCAGGAAATAAACCCAAGGCCGGAGACCGTATGAAATTCGTACATATTGTAACAGCAAATCCTAAGTGTCTTCAGGGCGAGAAGATCGAGACCACGGATTTCATTCTGGCCAATAAATTGGCCATTGATTATAATCACTATATCACGAACCAATTGATGAAGCCACTCCAACAGTTATTTGGACTAGCACTCGAACCGATATGGGAGATGCAAAATAAAAAGTCGGCGATTAAGACGTATAAGAAGGAGATCGAGAAACTTCAGGACGAATTTCCAGACATCGAGATCTTTATGAAACGCAAGGAAAAATACTGCTCCGCAAAGGTAAAAGCATTATTATTCGATAAGGTGTTGGAACGTATATCCAATGAGAAAAATAAAATCCAGACGATCACGACGTTCTTTACACCTTTGCGCATTTAAAATGCGCATGGTAACGTTGCCATTGCAATGGTGTAAAAAAGCATGATCATTCATATTCATAGCATTATATCCAATTGCGCAACCTGAAATACCCCTCTATTTCTTTCGAATCCGCCCACCGATAAAGTGGTTTTTGTGGTGGTGGAAACAATTCATTATTTACAAAAAATACTAAATATTCTTGGTGTTTAAACGGTAAGTAGCGTTCTACTATTCCATCTAATTTATAGTGAAATAAAGTAATCAACTTATGCATGGGAACAATATTGCCTATATAAATATTATCAATGCCCCACCGTTCTCTGCAATAAATAAAAATATTTTTGGTTTCACTATAATAATCTTTATTCTTTTCTACGAAGTCGACCACCTGATCACTTGATATAATTTGCGAATTATCCAGAATATCAAATCTCATATTTACAATAACTTCGTTTTTGTACGCGGGGTTCGGAATATTTTTTATATAGTTTATCATTTCGTAATTGCCGTACCACATATTCTTCCATCCGATCACAGGTGCTTTCGAATCGCCAACATTGCCACTGATATCACCAATATATTTTATATTGTCATCGTCAAGAATCATTATTTTCTTTATTTTACTAGATAACTCTTTAAAATAATCATGAATTAATTCTTCTGTAACAGGTTTTTTATTCGGGATGATTTCTCTCCAACTTATATTCGATTGAAATATAGGCCATGTTTGGATATACAATTCAATGCTAGACAAATCGTCAATCTCTTTTAATAAATGATATAATCTATCATTATCAAAAGAATTTCTGATATGCCCGCGTATCAAAACTATCATATACATATTATATGTAAATTAATATTCTGTTGTATAGTCAAATGTGTATGTTCTATTCGATGACGCATCTAATTGGTTATCGACGAGTACATAATCTCTTAAAATAGAGGCTATGTTGTGTGTTATGTTTTGTATATTATAAGATATATCTAAATATACATTATTTGATGTATCCGATGCAATAGATTGACCGGTTCGAATATCATATCTACATACAGGACACCTGACGTTAGTACGAAACCAGTTTTGTATAGCAGTTTCACCAAAGGAGTGACCACAGTGGCATATTTGACGGATCAGATCGCCATTGACAAAATCATCTAGTGTTATCGGACACCGCGTGTTCGTTAAACCCATATCTGTCGCATATATTATCGATCTTGTGGAGTTTGCGATCTGTTCTTCGGTTGGTGCAACGACGACGTCTCTGAAATCATTTCGAAATGGATTCCCCGAAAGATCCGTAGTGGGAAATAAATAGGTAAACAGAAAACGTGTGTCTTGTCTCGGTCTTTGCCTAGGCACAGGTTGCGGTGCCCTTGTCCCCTGTCTATTTCTTTCATATGCCACTAGACTAGATAGTGTATGTAAATAATTACGCATATTCAAATTATATTCCCTTATATTTTCATTGTACGTACGCATGATTTGATTTAAAGAATTGATCACATACATATTGTTATATTGTTGTGCGCTAGTTCCATTGCGACTGGGAAAACGAAACGTGTTTTGTGGTGCAATATATGTTTCGAGCAATTCTTCTAACATAATTTGTATCTCATTTTCCAGGTTTTCATTCGTGTGATTATCCATTTATAATTACTATATAAAGATTATTGTCTATATATACTTATTAAACATTAATTTTTCACGTACAAAATGGATCTATCGAAGTATGAAGGGAAGGGATTAACCGGACTGGAAAATTTGGGAAACACATGTTTTCTAAACGCATGCATGCAGGTATTAAATCACACCTATGAATTAAATAATTTTTTAGACTCGAATAAATACGAAGCGCATTTAAAAAGGGATATACCGGACGCCAATATATTACTCGAATGGAACGATTTACGTAATGTGATGTGGAGTGGCAATGGCGTCGTCACGCCCCGGAAATTCGTTCATAATATACATGAAATCGCCAAAATAAAAAACAAGGACCTATTTACTGGGTTCGTCCAAAACGATATGCCCGAATTTTTACTGTTTTTTATTGAGTGTTTCCATAATAGTATTTGCCGAAGTGTAAATATGAGAATTAGTGGCAAAGCGGAAAGCAATGTCGATGAAATGGCGATCAAGTGCTTTGAAATGTTAAAGACGTCCTATTCAACGGAATATTCTGAAGTGATGGATATGTTTTATGGAATCTACGTATCCGAAATTATATCCAAGGATTCGGGAATAACACAGGCCATGAAGCCGGAGAGTTATTTTATGTTGGATCTTCCAACCATGGATAACCAAATGATTGCTGCCAACCTAGATCAGTGTTTCCAATTTTACTGTAGACCCGAGATACTGGAGGGTGAAAACGCATGGTTCAATGAGAAAACCGGAAAAAAGGAGGATATACGCAAGCAGATATCGTTTTGGAACTTTCCCAAACTTTTAGTCATCGTATTAAAGCGGTTTACTCCTTGTGGAACGCGGAAATTAAATACTGTTATTGATTTTCCGATTGACGATTTAGACTTATCCAAATATGTGAGAGGATATAGTGCTAGTACATTTAAGTATGATTTATATGGCATTTGTAATCACATGGGTGGTATTATGGGCGGACACTATACGGCGTTTGTAAAGAATTCGGAAAACAAGTGGTTACACTATAACGATAGAAGCGTAGAAATCGTAGAGAATAAAAACGATATAATATCGCCCATGGCGTACTGTTTATTTTATCGTAAAAAAAATAACTTGGTATAGTATATTGTGGTATGGTTAATTCAGATAGTAATGTAAAAGATAGTTCTGGAAATAAAACTAATGTAAAGGATAGTTCTGGAAATAAAACTAATGTAAAGGATAGTTCTGGAAATAAAGTGGCCGCTACAAAACAAGAAGATAAGACCCAATTTACAGATGTGTTTCATACCATATTTAATAAATCCAATGTGGTTTTGATCTTATGGTTTTTAGGCATATATTTCATACTTTATTTTGTATTGGGATTCTTTTTTAATCGCGATGGCGAGTCTTCGAATTTTCAATTAAAACTAAGTCGTATTCTGGATATCATTGTCTTCTTTATTATCTTCTTGGTGTTGATTTCATCCTATTATTCTTTGTCAGAAACAAAAAAAGAGAATGTCATTGGTGACACTCTTCATGGTGTCGAAGACTATGTAAATGCACCCACCTCGATTTTTTCTAGCGGATTGTTCTTGTTGGGCTTTTATATTGTGGTTTATTTATTTCGTATTCCCATGACGAGAGAAACAAAGCCTATTTTTATATCCGTGGTCGAGAACATTGCATGGATCTTTTTCGTCGTGATCTTGATTGTGGATTTTTTTAAGTATATTCTTGGTATCTCCATCTCTGACTTATTTTCGGGAAAGCGTTTATGGGATAAAGTGCCTGAAAAACCACTAAAAATGGTCGATAACTCCAATAATCGTATAGACAATTCCAATAATGTAGTGAAAACATCTATTCCTGTGCAAACGAATGAAGTTTTTAATATTGCGAATAATTTATATACTTATGATGATGCGCAATCTATATGCACATCCTATGGCGCAAAATTAGCAACATATGATCAAATCGAAGATGCTTATAATCATGGTGCCGATTGGTGTAATTACGGATGGTCTGATAAGCAGATGATTTTCTTCCCTACGCAAAAGTCAACGTGGAATAAATTGCAAGGCACAAAAACCCATAAGAATGATTGTGGAAGACCTGGGATCAATGGTGGATATATCGCCAATCCATATATGAAATTCGGCGTAAACTGCTTCGGAAAAAAACCCAAGGCGAAAGAATCCGATTTAGCAGCGATGAAGGCCAAACCAGATATTGTCGTTCCCAAAACGAAAGAAGAATTGGCATTAGAAACCAAGGTCAAATTCTGGAAGGATAACTCGGATAAATTATTAAAGATCAATTCATATAATGCCGATAAATGGTCAGAATTTTAGGGATATATTTTTGAAATAATGATACAAATTATGTTTCAAATCCAACAGTCCGTTGCCGTTAGTTATATTGCGACAAAAAAAATATACGTATTTATTATTGGAATGGCATATAGCACATTAAATAGCATTCATACTGTTTCTGGAAGAAATAAATTTAAATCTAGCAGCACAGGGACATTGATTTCAACAAGTACTTTTGCATATACAGGAGCAAATCAATCTGTTACTGTTCCGGCAACTACTACATATATGGTCGCTCAATTATGGGGAGCAGGAGGAGCTACACCAGGCAATGGTAATATAACTAATGTAATATTTGGGTCAGGAGGTGGTGGTGGGTTTACATCAGCAAGCCTTAATGTGACGTCAGGAACAGTACTGACCGTAATTGTTGGACAAGCAGGAAATGTTTCTCTCGCCGGTGGACAGGCTACAGCAACCTATGGCGGTGGTGGAGGTTGTGCAGCGCTAAATGGAGATACAAATTGGAGAGCGACGTCAGGTGGTGGACGATGTGCCATACAAATAAGTTCTGCCGATATTATAACGGCCGGCGGCGGAGGCGGAGGTGGTCATGCTACTGGATCTGCATCAGGATATACGCTGACAGGAGGCGCAGGTGGTGGATTAACCGGAGGAGACGGAGGAAGTGGAGATGTTGATGTTACATTTCAAGGAAAAGGTGGCACGCAAAGTGCTGGAGGCGCGGCACCAACCGCTACGTCAGGTGGAACTTCTGGAACTGCAGGCTCTCAGTATACAGGAGGAACTGGATGCCAATATTGTGCTGGCGGTGGTGGTGGTTATTATGGCGGCGGAGGTGGAAATTATTACAATATTAATGGACAATCGATGGGGGCTGGTGGAGGTGGATCTTCTTATGTTAGTGCGACTTATTTGAAAAGTGGTACAACTTCTACTATTACACAGGCTTCAGGAAGAGTGGTTGCTGCTAATTCATCTTTGCCTTCTGGAGTTCAAGGAACAATAGGTAATGGAGGCACATCTGGGGTTGCTGGACCTGGACAAAATGGTTATGTAGTCATATCTTTTTATAAATAAATGCCGATAAATGGTCAGAATTTTAGATAAGAATGAAGAAGAATATAAAGCGCAGTAAATAGAGCAGAAATTAAAACGACAGCCAAAAGAATACTCCTTTGAAGAGCACAATATGTCATTGTAGAAACTAAAGCCATCAACATCATGAACACAGCAACATAAGTATTCGAATACGCAGTCAATACACAGACGTCACGACATATAAGAAGATTCGGATTCTCATAAATATAGGAATGATTCATTAGCGGATGAACTTGATAAGGTACTCTTTGTATTTTCTTCTCTTTTATCAAGGAATCGTAGCAATTATAGAGGCAGGACTCACCGTAATAAGCATCTGTCCACTTATACATCCCAGTTGTCATTTTATTATATTCGAAAATATAATAAAACGTAATCAATTTTCTTTGTTAACTATATAAAAAATATGAGTGATCGAAATGTGGTCACAGAAGAAGAAAAAATAGTCATCATGAAATGGATCCACAAGAACCTCCATCGATTCGATAAAAAGAAGCAGTATACAATACAGTTTTTTTGGGATGTGAATGAAATGCAAGACGATCAGGAAGCCTTTAATGCGATAAAGACTATTGAACAACGAATTATATTGAAAGAGAACTTACAAACCGCTTTAAAAACTAGTGTCTATGGAAATGATCACGGATTTCATGACTTTATTTATGTCATGAGTGAGGGGAACAAATTGCATGGGCATAAGGATAAGAATCTAGATGATAATCATATACATGTTCGATTTAACACCTGTATACAAGCACCAGAACGAGGTGGAGATCCGATTTATGGTGGAAAAAAAATAAAACTAAACGAGGGGGAGTATGTGGTTTGTAGATCAGGCTTAGATTTTCATACAAGTAGCATGATGTGGGGAGCGGTCCAAAAAGTCGTGATATCGTATGGGTTTTTTATTGATAAGTCCAAAATAGATAAGTACCCAAATGGCTAATTAAATGTAATCTTCTTCTCTATCTTTTCAAACATCTCATTATTATACACTAAATTGCCCGTTGGTTTATAATTATTGATAGGTGTATATTGCTTTTGTGCCTTCTGTAAATTGTTCTGTTTATCATTGAATAACTTTGAATTGGGATCATTGGAATCATTCTGGTTCTCGTCATCATTATTATCTATGATGTTTCCTTTTTCATCAATGATCTTGCCGGTTTTCTTTTTGATTTCGTTTCTTACATAGGAAGGTACCCAATTATTCCAGGATACAAATAGTGTGTTCGGATGCAAATAGCGGACATGGAATCCATTCTCTTCTAACTTTACGACTAAATGGGCAATACAGTCTCCACGATCATAGATCGGTTCTCCAAATATATATTCAGGGACTGTAAACCAAATATGTTTATCATTGGTCTTGGTTCGAGCGGTTACAGTGATACGTTTATGGACACGGTTTAAGATTTTGTTAAATATGGTCAGTTGTTTCAAATCGCGATGTTGTGCTTTTTCATATAATTCGTCGATATTGATCTTTCTAGTGCTTTCTTCATCGTCTGTAAATAAAAAACAAGACATAATGGATATTAATATATTCAAAGAAAAAACATAGAAGAAGATTACATAAATCACATAATGACAGATAATATAATAAAACATTTGGTACTATGTGGAGGAGGAGTATACGGCCTAACTTATTATGGCTTAGCCAGGGAAAGTAATAAGAAAAAAGTGTGGGATATTGAGAACATTAAAACCATTTATGCTACATCGATCGGGTCAGTTCTAGGAATAGTAATCGCTCTAAAATACGAATGGTCGGTTCTCGATGATTACTTTATAAAACGTCCTTGGCAAACTGTCTTCAAATATAATATTTATACTGTGATAGATAGCATAAAGAATCGTGGCATGTTTGATAAAAAGCATTTCGATGAATTAGTGGCACCTCTTTTCTTAGCCAAAGATATTCCCTTGGATATTACTATGAAGGATTTTTATGATCTAACGGGAATTGAAATACATGTTATCACTACGGAGTTGAATAACTTTTCATACTTAGATCTATCTTATAAAACACATCCCGATTGGAGATTACTCGATGCAGCATATTGCTCTTCATGTCTACCTATTTTGTTTGCACCTTTGAACATTGAGTCAAATTATTATTGTGATGGTGGTTTTTTTATTAATTATCCTATCGCGGACTGCATAAAGAACGGTGCGGATCCAAAAGAGATTCTAGGAATGAGACCATTTTATGATAATAATAACCCTTATCTTGTGAAACCGGATTCGAATATTTTTGAATATGCATTCGTCATTATCATGAAAATATTGGATAAGATTTCTTTGGATAAAGATATGCCGGAAATTGGCGTTGAATACGCTATTCCTTGTAATTCATTTACGATATATAGTATGATCGAGGCAATGACTACGATGGAGACGAGGATCAAATTCATTGATATAGGAGCGAATTTGATACTAAAAGAAGACGGCGAAAATGATAGCAATGGACCAATTGACAAAATAGACTTAATCGTTTAACATGGTTTGAACGAATGTGGTCAATGCACTATTACTGATTTTGGAGTCGAACTCGACCACTTGTTCATCCTTTAATAATTTAATCGTAGGATAAGACTCGATCTTATATTCATTAATTGCACGTGTCACGTCACTTGTCTCATTAGTGCAATCCATCTCTTTACATCTCACGACATAACCATTGATTTCCTGGCCATCGTTTTGTGATTTGAAGGCATTCCATTCAGGAAGGGCTTTTTTACAGTGGGGGCACCAATCGACATGGAAAAAGAAAACAGTCGCCTCCTTGTTACGGCGATTTACGTTCGCAACATCTTTAAATTTATTCTTATCATTTGAGTTATAACTGATATATGCATAATATCCTGCGACCAAAAAGATAATGATGATCACAAATGTAATGATAAAATAGTAATAGGGACGTATGTATTTGGTTAACACATCAACAATATTGGCCATTCGTTTGAATATAATATATGAGAATACAATTTCAAGCGGATTTGTACTAAATGATTTACTATTTAGTATAATTTATTTTATCCGGAAAGTATAAACAGAGAACCATTAACCCATGAAACACAATAAGACACAAAAAAATACATTTTCAGAGAACGACTATTTAAGTAATGACGGGATGTTAACCAGCGTTTGGGGACCTAGTATGTGGCACTATTTACATACAATGAGTTTTAATTATCCTGTCGAACCGACTGAACAAGATAAGAAAAACTATCGGAACTTTGTATTAAGTTTGAAAAATGTATTGCCTTGTGGTAAATGCCGTAATAATCTACGTAAAAACTTCAAAAAACTCCCCTTAGAAATGAAGGATATGAAATCGAGGTATACGTTCTCAAAATATATCTATGATTTGCATGAAGTAGTGAATGATATGTTAGGAAAAAAATCGGGGCTAACTTATGAAGAAATTCGAGAACGCTATGAGCATTTCCGAGCACGATGTGCAGATTCGTATAAGAAAATCCTATCACTAAAGAAGCAGCGGAAAACTAAGAAACACGTGAAATTCGCCAAGAAGATATCGGTCATCAATGAGAAGGGTTGTAGTGAACCACTCTATGGTGAGAAGTCGAAGTGCATGTTACAAATTGTCCCACAGGATACAAAGGGTGAGACTTTGCAAATCGATGATAAATGCGTGAAACAGCGACTCGCGTCTATTTTAAAGGAACACGATAAACACGAATGAAAAATGTCTGTATATGTAAAGAATGATAATTTACATATATAATTATTTCCCTTACCATTATGAGGTTCTCCCCTCTATTATTGAAAAATATAATCACATCATAAAGCGTGAAAAATCAAGCGAGGATACCATTTATTTATACTTCAAGCCGGATCGTAGTTTTAGAAAATATATGGAATCCGCTTATCCCCATGTGATTCTTGATAAACCCGAAAACTATGACTATTATATCAACTGCACAGCATATCCCAAAGACCTAAAAACATGCATTCAAGATGGTCGTCATTTTTATATTTCTCATACGGTGGGGAATTATCCATCGAATGTGTTCTATTTAACACCACTATGCAAAAGTACTAACTATTTATATTGTGACGTTTTGCCTTATCAAAAAGATAAAAATGTAGCGATTCGCCCTTCTATCCCTATTTATGTCATTCAAGGCGGCATTAGTTCATTTCGCCGTGATTTCTCACTCTTAGAAAAAATATTGGAGAACACATATGAATACGATTTCAGAATAAAAATCATAGGGAATGGCAAATTAGATGATAAATTTAAGAAATACGGGGATAAGATCATCTGTAAAACTGGCCTGCCTTTTATTGAGTATCATAAAGAGTTTTTAGATTGCTATGCGATTTTACCATTGATCACTAAAAAACACACCGTCAATATTATAGAGATAAGTTAACGAGTTCCATCAATTATGGTTTAGCATATAATCTGAAATTTCTGGTGGATGAGGAACTACAGAAAATATATAATTTAGAAAACGCCGAGACGTTTTTAGATGAAAATGATATTGTGCACGCCTTTCAACAAACACTTATCGATTATTTCAAAAACCCGTGAAAACGGATAAGATTATATAGGAGAATATATATATCAGATAATCATAAACATGTTTCAAAAACCAATAAAATCAAATGAATATAATACGATGGATATGTCACATAATGAAATAGGACAGGTTCAAGGGCATATCGATGCAGATCATAAACCGAGTTTTTTCCATAATCACGACCACGACCATGATCATGGTCATAATCATAACCAAAAACAAACGATCCCTTTCTGGATTGAGAACCCCAATGTTCTCTTTCAGTCGGATCATATTATGGAGTTTTTTCCTATTGAGGGCATGTCCTATAATCAAAAGTTAAATGCGATCACTCGAGTTATTATTATATTGACCTTGATCGGCTTCGCTTTTTCCCGAAATATTCGCATAATATTTATTGGCATTATTACGATTGGTGCTATTTTTTTATTGCATTTTTACCATGAAAAAGAAAAGGATAAGGTGGAATCGAAAAAAATTATCGAGCCTGCAAACTTGAAGGAGGGATTCGATGGTCCCGGATTAGCCTATTATACTGAGAACAATATGAAGGTCCCTGATGATTTATTTACCACACCCGATTCTCATAACCCCTTTAGTAATGTTTTAATGACGGATTATGATTATAACCCGAATAAAAAACCCGCCCCGCCAGCATTTAATAAAAATATAAATGAATCCATTTTGAGCCAAGCGAAGCAATTAGTGAATGATGCGAACCCGGATCAACCGAATATCGCCGATAAGTTATTTAAGGATTTAGGCGAACAATTGGAATTCGAGCAATCCTTGATCTCTTTTAACTCTAATCCTGCTACCACGATCCCTAACGATCAGGGAGCATTCGCCGATTTTTGCTATGGTAGTATGATATCTTGTAAGGAGGGCAATAAATTCGCTTGTGCTAGAAATATGTCGCATTATACGAATTATTAGACCGATAATGAGTTAATGGGACGCAAAGGTTAAGTGATTGTCTGGCATGGCTTTGCAAATTTTAATTCAAAGATTAAGAATTTTCCTTCTCTTCCTATAATATAATAAACCAATGGCAAGTATCAGTTCTTATCAATTTAATAATATGGCTCGCTTAGGAGAAGATTCCACAGATCAAACCCAGCGCAATGTTTCGAACACCCGTTTTGGAAATTATACGGTCGCCAACTATTTTAGTAAAAATCTTTCGGACGACCATGTGAAATTCGCCACGCAGCAACCCACGGTAAATTTCAATTCCCTTTCCTATGGTAATGGTCTCAATGGGTCGGTCGTGGATGTGGATTCGCTTCTTACGATCAATAAGGAATCGGAGCGTGGCTATGAGAGAATTCAACTCTTTGAACGCCCTTTTTTAACCGTCCCCTATTTAGGAAGAGGCAGTTGCGATCCCACTTTAGAATCTCAATTACAACAGGGAGAACTTGTGAGCGATAAGAAGAGTGTGTCGACTATCATGGAGAAGTCGTTTGCACAATATGCTTTATATCCCACGGATGATAAAATGCAGGAACATATGAAAAATTCGGTTCAGGAATCTGCTTTAGACGGGTGGGTGCGCGGAGGAGTTTCAACTCGCGAAATGTCGAGTGATGAAAGTATGATCAAACATAATCGTCCGAGTGGAAGTTATTAAGTAGAATATTTAGAGAAAATGGCCTTGGGGCGTGTGAATATATAATGTTTGTTTATTATATATTCGAAATAATTAATTAATGTTACCAGCCGACCAAAGACGAGCAAGACATGCAGAAAGGGCAGCAGGAGGAGGGGCAGCAGGAGGAGGGGCAGCAGGAGGAGGACGAGTCGAAAAGATCTCATCAGGACCAGTGTCGGCAGAGGAAAACGCCGCATTTATTGCTCAACAAAAATTACTAGACTTCGAAAGAGTAGAAAATTTAAGAACACAATATAATAATCTTCCTATTGACACTCCACAACAATCCAACGAGAAAGTCAATTTCTTATCAGCACAAAAGCCTGAACATCAAGCGATCATAAAAATGAATTTTGATGATTTTAAAGCATATAAAAATAGTGTATTAGGGGAGGAGACACCTATAATAAACCCACCTCTTACAGCAACTGGCGCCGGATTTGGAGCACGCGCTAAGAGTGCATTGGGAGCGGCAGGAGCAGGGCTATCGGGGGCGTTGGTATCGGGCGCGAGGGGAGCAAGCAAATTGGCAAGTAGTGCGTATAATTCGGGACCGGATGTAAGAGGGAGATGGGAGAGGTGGCGTGCTAATAGAACACAAAAGGCTTCGCCTGAGCCGGTTCAGCCTTTAGCCGGCGCGGGAGGTGCAAAGCCTCCGGCCAACAGGTCTATTGGTAGTATGTTTGGACTTGGAAATAGAAATAAAACAAGAAAAAATTATACAGCGAACCTTGTATCGTCTGGACCAAATGGAACTGCATTTGAAGTAAATAGCGGATCTGATACTTTTGAGGTTATAGTAAATAAGAGATCTATTGGTTTTGAAGAAGGTAACAGTATTAAGTCGGACGAGTCTGAATTTGGAAGTCCTCGAACTCAATACTCCGATAGTGATAGTGATAAGAGTGATTCTCCTGCTGCAGGAGGAGGAAGAAGGGGGTATGGTGCAGCAGGAAGTCAATTAGACGAATACGATGATTATGATCAGTTTGGCGGTAGCGATAAGAGTACTTTGGGCGGCAAAAGAAGAACATACAAAAAAAAGAAGCAAATAAAAAGAAAACCAAGAAAGTCTAGACGTTAAACCATAGTTATATACATTTCAAACGAAACGTATATAAAAATTATTGAGGAAAACTTGTATAATGTCTTATCCTCTCGATAAAAGTCTATGCAACTATAAAAACGATAAAGAATATCGCGCCTGTTTACGCTGTATTTTCGGAATGAAACAAGAAAACTATCCAGATACTAGTGAAATGGATCTAGATGATATCACGGAGGATGAAATGTCATACGATGATTCGTCCGCTCAAAAAGTCATGGATTTTATTCTAAAATCTACCGATAACAACCAACTTTTTACCAAGGTCTTCGAATTGGGCGCAGCAAAAATGATCTCTATGGATAAAGAAATCGGCTTAACGATTCTATTGTCTTATGATTTTTTACACTTATTCCATCCATGTTTCATCGATTTCTTGGAGAACCCGGATACCTTCCAAGAAACTACGGAATCTTATGCGGCGCTATTGAAACACGTTGAGCCAGCAAGGAAAAATTGAATACCTTATCTATACATATTATAATAAGAAAACATGACGAAACTATCAGATAAAGAAGTGGCGGAGATAACCAAAAATATCGAGGATCTAAAACGCCAGGTAAAATGCAAAGAGTATGAGCGTGAGGATTTAGCACAAGGATGGAGTGTGAGGATTGGCGCAGGAATGGATGTTCCAGATAGAAAGCAGGAGTGGTATGAACAATGCACCAATAAGGCCAAGCAAGATGATGACGAATTTCAAATCATAATACAAGAATTAAACAAGCAGATCGAATCCCTGAATGATGTTCTGGAAAAGGTATCAAAACGCAGAGAATCTTTGAAACAAGGCAATAGCACCGACAATGACGAATATCATGTAGAACAAGTCAAATAGCGCATCCTTGCTATTCAATTCCTTGGGAACACAGTTCTCTTGGTGAAACTGCCAAAGATCTTCACGATAGGTCTTGCCCAAGTAGTTGGACGGAGGAGGGACTGCACACTCATTGCGCGCACTAGGAAAGAGTGAATACGTATAATCGCACTTTTTTTCCTTGGATTCCGTCTGCTCCGCCACCTTTTCTCTACGCGCACGATTTGATCGAATTGATCTCATCATGACCATTCTCACTTGCGGAGATGACATGGACAAGCCGGCTGCCATGGAGAGGCCGAGAATAAATACAAATGAAATGAGGGTGAACTGCATTTTGCTGTGATGTTTACAAGGATTTAGAAGATGGAAAGTTATTCAATTTTTAATGGTTCGGAGAACAATCGGAAAAATATATATCCATAATATAAAATGGCATCCACCAGTAGTAAGAATACTCCCGGAGATTATAGAGCGGAACAACATATCAATAATGAAATCGGCACTTATTTGACCTATGTGAATTCCGCCCCCGCCGTAGCATATACCAATCACTTTGCCGGGGATGGATTATTGATGGGGAAAAACGCCCGTTCTCAAATGTGCCATAACTATTTGGATATTGAATCCCAATTATTCGGGATCGGCGCCACCAATTTAGTAAATCCTAAGCCGATTCAGATTCCGGATTTACGACCTCTTCAGAGTTTGAATGTGATTGATCGTCTTCCTGTTTATCTACCTGAGCCTCTGGTGGTACAGAAAGACCAACGTCCTTATCATTTGAACTAGTTGCGCTGTCAACGATAGATATATTATTTCTCGATTTCATACTATATCTATTTGTCTTACTATAGCGATTTTTAAACGACATATTGTTCCGAGTACGATCTCGGGGTTTCTGAATTTCATCTTTGGATATGGTGAGAACGGGCTCCGGCTCCGGTTCCTTGTCCCGTTCCTTTTCCCGTTCCTTGTCCCGTTCCTTTTCCCGTTCCTTGTCCCGTTCCTTTTCTCGTTCCTTGTCCCGTTCCTTGTCCCGTTCCTTGTCCCGCTGAATAACCGCCTTTATTTTTTCCATGATCGGGACCTTTTTCGCATCTGGCGCAGGTGGTAATTCGCTTAATTTTTCAATAACGACATCCATATATTCAAACATAGGCGTGGATGTTTTTTCGGTTATTGCTATCGGCAATTTTATATTTGCCATGACATATTTGACAGACATAATTCACTAAATAGTGATAAGTTTGTGTATTTATATATTTTTTATTACATTAGATAAAAATTATCATCCCTGTGGTTGTGTAAAATAGGTTTTATATCGTTCGAAACATGTGGCTTTATCGGATTCGCTTAGACCCCCTACAAACGTAACAAATAAGTAAAATGCCTCTTCGAAATCGTCGCTTTCTATACAATCATCGATTAACCCAATAATATGATCGAGATCACTTTGTTTTTTCATATATACATAGGTATAGATGAAACCTTTATGTTTTTTCTTAGGATTCTTCAGATTCATCGACACCCTGCTTATCTGAATCATCGCCTGTAATATCAACTTGTTTGCTTGGATCATTTTGTAATAATTTTAGTTTTGTTGGCGCTCCGTCTCTTGTAACGACCGTCAATCCGTCTGTGGGATAATCAATAGGATATGGCAATTCGTTTCCGCCCATATCAAATCCTTCCATATTGAATGCATCTGTTAGCCAGCCTTTTATGCCATCATAATCTACGATTGATCCATTATCAGAGCCACCTTGACCTGTTCCAGAACCACCACCTGCACCAGCACCTGCGCCGTCTTTTTCGCTATTTAAAAATGCATCCAGACCTAATGCCGCAACTAAACCCATTTCAATGTCTTTATCTATGTCAACATGACCAGTGTCTGACTCACCTTCTGGCTCAGAACCCAAATTAGAACCAGCACCAGCGCCACCGCCTTTTTCGGTATTTAAAAATGC
>Ga0114976_10001087_pt1 | contig 16843 bp, 23 predicted proteins | sample S_130805_EF_Meta_FD_87319 | JGI IMG/M metagenome (GOLD analysis project Ga0114976, IMG submission 87319) | Freshwater microbial communities from Lake Simoncouche, Canada to study carbon cycling - S_130805_EF_MetaG | ecosystem: Environmental > Aquatic > Freshwater > Lake | place: Lake...
CTCTTCCATACGGCTCTCATCATTAATAAGAAATATACCCTTGAGAAGACCGCTATCCCCAATCTCAAACTCGGTCAACCCATTACTAACTCTGAAACCGAATCGCTCGTCATCCCCGTTAGCCCTAAAGTCGGTCCCAAGACTATCACCATCGCCGAGTTTATCCAACGCGGAATGGACCAGATGGGCAGCAAGTACTACTCCTACGATGGGTTTACCAATAACTGCCAAGATTTCCTCCGCGCACATCTCCGTGCTAGTACGTTGTTATCAGAAGGGATTGACCAGTTTCTCAAACAAGACATTAAATCGCTCATCCAGGAAACTCCAAGTCTATCCAAATACATCGGTCGCAAGATTACCGATATTGCCGGTTACGGAGAAGGAGCGTACGAGGAACTGACTAAAAAACACGGAGGTCTCATTGGTATGAAGAAATATGCTCATGGCGGTATGGCGAGAGGAAAAAAATTTATAATGTAATGTAACGATAAACATGGGTTTGTACGAGAATATGTCACCAGCCATCCAAGGTGGTCTGGACCGCTTAGCTAGAATAAATAACACGGATGTGCAAACACAAGCGAACGCACTACTAAAGAAAGCCAAGGCTTGGTTCAATATCCTATCGCCTGAACTACAAGATGGATTAAGAAGTATCGCTAACCAAAATGGACGAGATTTAGATACACAACTTATCTACTCTTACCTTGATAGAGATACAAGCAGATGGGCAGCACGTGGCGGAATGATACACGAGACCTGGTATGAATCGCTATTACCTGCGGATAAACAGCGCTTACAGAATAATGCTACGAAACGAGGTGTTTCTCTAGATACTCAAATTTACGAGTCGTATATGAATAAAGGTAAACCAATGGAATTTGCACGTGGAGGAAGGAAAAAATTTATTGTCTAATGGTATTGTACCATGACTGAAACATTAACTCGCATCTATACCATAGAGCGAACTTACGTTACCCTCGTTTATTATAAAGACCAATACGGAGGAATTCACGTTAGAACGATCACAAAAGTGTAAATTAAATTTTTTTGTCTTGTTACTTACAAAACAAAAATGAGTTCTCTCGATAAAATACCACTCCCACCGGTATTATCCTCTCTCGTCGCTGATCCGTCTCCTCCCGCTCTTTGCCTTGGCGGTAAGAAAGTTCTTATTGCCTATGCCAAGGATATCTCCATGGAAAATAGACTTCGTCTCAAGGAATACGGAAAAATCCTGGATTGGGATTCACACCTCATCAATCTACCGTTTAGCGGTCTAGATTGCGATTACCTGCTCGTTGACGTTCGCAACAAAGCTGCTCGTATTGAGTTAGCCAAGCAGGACCTTAAGGGCTTTGAGCTTGTTTCCTACGTATCGTGGATACAAAAAGCTGAAACGTTTATTGAACAACTTGGTGCCAAGGTGATTACCTCGTTTCCTAAGAAGTCTATTAATAAGGATGATTTTGATTCTCAATTATTCAACGATAAAATTGCATCCCCTAGCTTTCTTGGTGCGGTTTTTCGTCTTGCTCTGTCGTGCTTACAGAAATAAAAAACTATATTATTGCACAGGCATGGAAAGCACTAAGAGTATACCTTGCTACTCATGCGATTGTTACTTTTAACATTCCTGTGATATGGTCTACTGCGCTATTATACCTAATTTGACCGAAATGCTCAAATTACACCGGATTACATAAATTTACGTCCACCGCGTTTTAACTTATCGTCCTCTTCAATAATATATTTTCTTGCCCCTGGTCCTTTCGGGTAAATATGGGTCTCACGCTTTCCGCTCTTGCTTTGGTCTTTTGGTACTTCCTCCGAGTATTTCTCTTCTGCTTCGGCTGCATCCAATCCTGCTTGTAGCATTTTGCTTGTCCGTGCTAATGATGCGATTGATGCTTTAAGACCAGAAGATGCTGCCTCTGCTGCTGCCATAGCGTTGACCGGGTTTTGACCCATATTACGAGCCGTAGCGATAGCTGCCACATTGTGAAGATGAGCAGTACGGTTCTCTGGGACAATTGACTTGGATGTTTGTGATTCGGAACGCGGACCTGTTGAACCTAGGTCTGGGTCGGATTTAATGGGCGGGATATTTCCAGATACGATTGCCGAGTTGAGCGGCGTATTTCTATCCATCGTTGGGATTAGTCTACTTTGGGATACCCCTTTTCTATACATATCGTCTAACTGATTGAGAGCTGGTAATGCATTGTATTGTCCCTGATTAGCGGCATTGGGCGCGGATTGAGTTGCTGAATCAGAACCGCTACGGATAGCATTATTTCCTATATCACGAGATACCACTGGCTGATTAGCATATATCAGACCTGATCCTTCCGCTAATTTAAATTGTGGTGGAATTAAACGAGATGGAACACTTGGTCCAAATGCCGATGGTACCAGAGCTTCCTGTTTTACAATACGGTATTGAGGCTGACCTGGTGGAAGTTTCTTTTTTTTAGAAGAACCTTTTCCTACCGTTACATTGACGATAGTTTGTTGGATAGTCTTTCCTTTTGCAACGTTTCCCTTTGCGATGTTTCCTTTCTTTGCTTTACCGCCTCGTTTGAGCATGTTTACAGTGCTTCCTTCTGTTTCCATTGTTTTACTATGAGTCAAGATTTTTTTTCTGAAATTTGATTTCGTTAAACTTTTGATAAAACACTGGCTTTGAAAAATAATTGTTTACGTGCAAAAAAGAGTAAGGTTCTTGTACCGCAAAATCGTACATTCTCTGTAACTCATCCTCATCCGCGTTCTGCTCCTCCAAGAACGTTTGCAGCTCCTTTTTATTGTCCGTACGGAAAAACGACACCAAGTCTAAATTCGCACGGATAAGCGTCGGCATGGAATTCCATTTCTGGAGTAAATAGATATTTGTGATATTACGGTGTCGGTTCTGGGTCGCCAAGAGTGTCACCAGTTTCGCATTCTTGCTTTTCATCATGTGGATACAATCATCATAAATAATACAGTACGCTGGTTTTTTCTTCTTCTTTTCCTTCGCTCGTTCTTCTATATCCATATCAATGCGATTCATAATCTCCTGTAGATTATCATTATTTAGCTCTTCATAATACTGGTCTCCTACATCTTCTACTAGCTCTTTCATCTTGGCATCTCGTGATGCTGTCGGTGAGATTAAAAAGATTAGATTGAAATGTTTAAACCAAGGACTTTCTTTCCTTTCTATTAGGTTAAGAAATAGAGTAGTCTTGCCACATCCTTTTTTACCGACCAGGGCATAATTGCACGGTTTAGAAGGTAACGGTGTTACTTTTGTATCTTTTTGATTATCCAACGGAGCCAATGCTTTTGATAACGCGGATTCCATTTTACCTGTTACATTTGATAAAATTTTTTTCGCAAATTATTTTCTTGTCATACAATTAAAATGTCCAAACGCAATCAGAATCACGTCGTTGACGGTGAAGTCGTATTAGTTGATAAGGCTAAGGTTCCCCAGGCTAAACCTGTTATTGAAGTCTCGCATCGCCAAGCCGAGATGATGCGTCCGAAACGTCCGTTATCCGAGAAACAGCAGGAAAACCTGAAACGGCTGATTGAACAGAATAAAGCACGAGCGGCTGCTTGGAAAGGTCAGAAGGCTCCTGAACAGCTAGAACAAATTCCAGAGGATAAGGTTGCAATTCAAGTTAAACCAAAACGCCAATATAATCGTAAAGTACCGCATCATTTTTCAAAACTACCGGAAAAACCATCAGAAGACGAAAAAGAAGATGTTACGGAGAGTGAAGCCGATTTACCACCGCCGGTTAAGAAGTCTCGCCCTGGTAAGTCCAGAAAGCTTGTCGCACCGTGTACCTCTGACGAAGACGAGGAAAGCGAAGTTGAGCCACCACCGAAGCCTAAGCGTGTGACAAAGAAGAAAGAAGTTCCGACGAAGCGTCGTATTGTTTCTGACACGAGCGATTTTGATGACGAGTCTGATGATGATTATCGCACGGAAAAGTATGTTGCTAAAGCTCAAGCTCGTCTAGAAGCAGTTAAGAAGATTGAAGAGCAAATCCGTATGAAAGCTAATCCGTACGCGTCTCGTGGATTATCTGCATTTTAAAAATACTCCGCATTTTCGGTGATTTAATTTTTTTTGGTTTATAATCTTGATATAAACTAAAATGGCATTCCGATCGAAATTTCATGTTGGTGCGACAAAAACCGATATTTTTAATGCATTACACCCTGAACAATATCTTCGTCTTGATTCTAATATAATTGGTAATCGGTGGATTGAAATAAAATCTGATCGTACCATTATACACGATGAATATAATCCAAAAGTACACCTACCGGATCAACAGCCAACAGGGAACACAGCTGACATCCGGTCTGACGACGAACACAAACTTTCCCATTAGCCAAATTGTTAATCTCATTTCCGTTGGCGGTATGTTCCAAATGAGATGTCACGGAATTACGATTCCTTTCAGCTTTTACCAAATGTCAAGCGATATTAACACTCTTACCTGCATCTTTACCGACGCTTCTGGTAACACTAAAACTAGCACAATAACATTAACTGCCGGAAACTATACCTGTTCTTCTATTCTTACCGAATTACAAACTCGTCTTATCGCTACCGCTGCTATTTCTAGTGGCTCATATGTTGGATTAACTCTCGGCTGTTCATTTAGCTACAATTCTGCTACTGGTAAATCTACACTAGCGATTACTAACGCAGCTCCCGTAAGCGTTCAAATTAATTTTGCAAGTAACCTCAACGCAGGGTTATTCTTTGGGTTTTCCACTAATCAAACTGTTTCTCTAGCTAATCCTAGAACAAGCACTCAAGTCGCAGTCGCTAACCCTGTTTCCTATTTATTGCTACGATGCAGTAATCTGAAACAGTTTAATAACAGAGAATTTATTACATCTCCTGATATCTTTAGCGATGTCATTTACCGAATTCCAATCGTCACCAATCAAGGAACATGGATTCAATACCTACTTCCGTCTGAACCTGTTTTTATTGCTAATAATAGCATTACTAATTACACATTTTATCTTACGACCAACCTAACATCTCTCCCCATTGACCTACAGGGTTTATATTACTCCTTCCAATTTACCATTGAAGAAGTAGCTCATCCTAAATATGAATCTATTAATGCTGTTCGTTTTGCCAATCAAACCACCCTAGGAGAAGACAAGGATTTACAAGAACTTATCCGTCAACGTGATGCCGAGATTGAACGCCTAAAAGTCTACCAGAAAAAACTACAAGAAGAACCAAAACGAAAAACATTAGAAGAAGCATTAGCTGACGTTGAACAAGGAATGGTTGGTGGTACACGCGGAGATTTTATTCAACCTGCTCCTGCTGGTGGTAACGTATTTTAACATCGGAATACGGAGTATTTTATTATATTGGATATAGTAAAATGCCATTATTCTACCATAACGATAAAGGTCGCCGAATCAACCTCCTGAATACCCGTCCGCGCAATCTCTCCAGTGGAGGTATTATTACCGGTAATCCTCCCACTAAAGATAAGTACGAAGATACCGTGTACAGTAAACTAGAATATGGTTCTTTAGTTGTTCCTGTACCAGTTATGCGGTCTGGTATTATGGATAAATACGAAGGTCAGATTAAAGGTCCAAAACAGACGGACCATACTAAACTAGGAGATACGATTGTTATGCCTAAAGAGCTAATTGTTCATAAGAACCACGCGGATAAAGTAGAGAAATTTCTGAAAAAACACGGAATTACATTGCCATTGCCAAAAGATTTTGATGTTAGTAAAATTTACAAATTAAAATAAGTACTATAATGTACAACCAACCGAAAATAGTGTTAGTTCAAGTATTAATTAATCAAACTACAAACGGCGGTACTACTCCTGCCGGTGCTTATTACACGATTCCGATAAGCGGTAAATGCTCTATCCGTGTTCTAAACGTCCAATATCACTCTAACGACGCTGGTTCCGTATTTCGTGTTCTACAACTCCAATCTGACGCTCTTATTGCTACCTATTCGCCACTACGTTGGATTTCTTTTATCAATAACGGGCAGTCTACAACTGGATTTGATTCTAGTCATCGTGAATACCATTTTCAGAACGTCGTATTGAACGGTAATATCTGGTTCAAACTCGTTGACCAAACCGGAGCTGCTCTCAGTTCTCAATACAGTTGTCTGTTAACGCTTGAGATTGAAGCTATTAATAAACAATTTGACTCAACCGATTTAGAAGTGTCTGCTTCATCCAAATCTGCCGGTTCGCTATATTAATTTTGTATTTTTTATCTTGTATACAGTGTACTCATGATACGTCGTCCACGCGGTCATTTTAGCACCTCTTCCTTTCTCCTTGATAAAGAACAAGTCCTTATGCCTGAACCCATACTAGAAATAGTCGCTCAGCCACAGAATAATACTGGATTGGAAAAACCGAAACATATCAATCCATACGAAGAAAAACAAAAAAAACGAAGCAAATATCAACGAAGTTAAATTTTCTTTTTTTTGAAAAAAAAATTTTTTTCTCTTGGTATTCTAAACACTTATCACTCATGAGCTTACATACCGTAGGTTACTCTCAACAATACGTTCTCCCTGCTTCTCAGGATGCCGTCCCTGAAGCGTTCCGTTCCAACCGCATGGCTAAGCCCATCAACTGCTCTATGCAGACGGTCAACGTCCCTGCCTTGACGGGTGACGCTTCCAACTCGGGTACGTCCGTGATTCAGGTGCCGTGCGGTGCGTCTGCTGGTATCATGTGCAACCCCTACATCCGCTTTTCGTTTAAGGCTACTGGTCCCACTGGTGTTGCTGCGTCCACGTTCAAGTTCAAGGGCGCAACGAACTCTGGAACGGCTCTCATTAACCGTGTTGCTACATACGTGAACTCCGTGCAGGTTGATAACATCCAGAACGCTGACCAGGTGTATGACCAACTGTTTGCTCACTCCACTTCTTACGATTGGCTTACCCACGATGCCACCCAATTAATGTATTCCAACGCCACGTTCGCTTACGGCGCTGTCATCGCTTCCGGCACGGTTCACATGTGCGTCCCTCTGATTGGTCTCCTTGGTTCTCAACAGGCAATGCCGTTGTACCTCATTAACGGTCAGCTCCAAATCCAGCTTGATTGGAACTCTGCGGCTCGTGCGCTATTTGATAACAACGGCGCTGCTGCCACGAACATCACCGGCTTTACCATCGCTTCGGTCCAGCTCGTGTATGACCGTGTCCAGCCGGAACAGGCGTTCATTGACCACGTGCGCTCTCAGATGATGGGTGGTCAGAAGTACGTGTACGGATACACCAACTACCAATGCACCACGTTAGCTTCTGCCTCACAAAGCACGTTTAACTACGGTTTGAACGTGTCGTCTCTCCGTGGTGTAATCGCTAACCAAGTCGTAACCGCCAATTTGTCTGCTATTACCAGCGAAGGCAACTCTGTCTACAACGGTCTGACGCAGTTCTCGGTTCAGCTTGATGGTCGTCTGATTTCGTCTCTGTCTCTTGATGCTAAGACCGCCCCGGCTGTGGCGTTCGCCGAGTTGCAGAAGTCGCAATCTCGTATCTTTGATGCTTCCATCACAGACTTGGTTTCCGCTACCAACGTCGCTGCGGACAGCACGATTACCAGCTCTTATTGGACAGAGGCGTTCGCCGTTGGTCAGTCGTGCCAACGTGTCAACGAGGGACTTGCATTCTCAGGCTCACCGGTGTCTGTTGTTACGTTGAGTCTGTCCTCTGATAACACGGCTGCTTGTACCTTGTTCGTGGTCTTTATTTCCGACATGCAAATCCTTGTAGATGGAAGCGGTTCAATTGAAATCGTTCGCTGAGAATTTTAAAGTCTCATAATAAAAATGAAATAAATATCTTAAAGTCGTACATTATTCAAATAGAATTATGAACGGTATCGGATTTATCTATAAGATTTCTTCTAATAAAGGTGATAAGGTATATGTAGGTCAAACTACAGAAGGATTGAATCAACGATTTGCTAGACATAAGAGTTGTTTTAAGGATGTTAAAAGACCTAATGCGACAAAATGTACTATTTTATTCCATGAATACGGTATTGAAAATTGTAATATTGAATTACTAGAATCGGTTTCCTATACAGAAGAAACAATTAATATATTGGGAGAACGAGAAGACCATTGGATTAAAACAATTCCTAATACAGTAAATGTTAAACGTAATACTCCTTTTACCGAAGAACGAGCCAAGGAAAGCAAACGGGCATATTATGAAAAGAATAAAGATACCGAAGAATATAAGAAACGTGCGCACGAGATTTCTGTACGCTATATGGAATCGCATCGTGAAGAACAACGTGAAAAAGCACGGAAATATCGTGAAGAAAATCCAGAAAAGATAGAGGAAAACAATAAAATTCAGTATCAAAAAATAAAACAGAATCAAGAACGGTATCAAGCTAGAATGGCACGTATACTAGAATGGGTTACGTGTGAATGCGGAACGAGAGTTCAACGTGGTAATTTATCTCGTCATAAAAAGTCAAACGTCCATCAATCTTTTTTACAAAAATAAGTTATTTATCTATTGGTAATAGATGAATTACGAGGAAAAGCTTATCTACATGAAAAAATGGTATCACGACCACCGAGACGAAATTATTAAGAAATACCACGATAAGAAAACCATGATTGTCTGCGAGATATGCGACCGGAAACTTATCAGTCACAATATCGGTTTCCATCTCCAAACCGCCTACCACAAGAAACGAGCTGGTATTGCCGAAGTAGTTGAACAAGATTTAAAATCAGATATTTCCGAATTTTTTAAATATCGTGTTGTACCTAAAGATGCCCTATAAAATCGTTCCCTCTGGAAATAAATGTTTCGTTAAACACGGACAACACGCCTTCAGCAAGAAACCTATCCCATGCGCCATGGCAAAAAAGCAACGTACTGCGTTGATTTTATCTGAGTTGCGCAGGAAACATAAGATTCCGCCTAGACAGCCTACAATTTAGACGGTTTACCTCCGCGCATTAGTCGCGTTGCTCCAAGCTTCGCTAATTTAGATACTTTACCGCCCTTTGCCTTTCTTGGCTTTTGTGGTAATCCCTTCAATAACGGAAGAGCTAGTTTATCCATCATGTAATCGGTTGGGTCTGCCATACCACCTCTTGCTTTTAGCGAAGCTGGAGCAACGCGACCCTTCGGCATTTTACCGCCGCTTCCGTAGAACTGGGATAGATTTTTTGCGTCTGGGACTGCTAGATTTCCCAATGTGGTTCCTGATGTTAATTTCATTTTTATGTGTACAGCAGATAAAAATAATTTCAAGTGAAAATCGTCGGGTCAATGTTCATCAACTGCTTGATTTCTTTCTGACGCTCACGATAGCGTTTATTGGCTGCTAAATAGTTTTGGCGATATTCCTCGTCATTACGATAATTATCCATATGATGTGATGATCTGTATTCTTTCATATAGTTTGGGTTCTTTTCTAACCATTTCTTCTGGGCTTTCTTCTGACACTCTCTCATCGGTTTCTTGACGTACACGTATACAACTTCCATATTATGATGTATAAAGATAATCTTTTAAGTTTTATTTTTTGTTATATAATGGGTGTAGGGTACTATTATTATTATAACTATACACCAAACCCTACACCCGTGTGTATAGCTAAGGACGAAGGCTGAGGTGTAGGGAGTGTAGGTGGTGTAGGTGAAATCGCAAGATCGTACAGAAATAAATGTTTTTTCCAAAAAAAATAAGTACAGAAAAAAATAAGTATAGAAAAAAGAGTACCAAAAAAAAAGAGTACCGAAAAATAAATAAATATATAGCTGTACACGATGGAGTTTAAAAAGGGTCCTACACCTACACTCCCTACACCCACATTCCCTACACCAGTTCTTCAGCTAATAAATAGGACCACGGATTTTTAATGACTTTTTCGTCAAAAAGTTCGAGTACAAAAAAAACAAAAAATTCGAGTACAAAAAAAACAAAAAAAACGATTTAAAAATATTATCTTTACATAATGTACAACACAATATGAAAAAAGTGTACGAAGAACAGGTCGATCTCGCAAAACTGCAATACATTATCGCTAATGCGGAGAAGTATAATTTAGGTGCATCATACGTAAATGGAACACTGGTATCAGGAGATGGACAGTTGAAGCTTCTGCAGGATTATGCTGAACGGGCGATTGAGAAGAAGGGAGCGCCAAAGGGTCAAGCGGTCGTATTAACGGAATACTTCCAAAAGAACTATCATGGACGCCAGTATGTCACAATAAAAGTAGGACTCCAAAATTTAGCTCGTCCCATCCGCCATACGATTTGTAAAGGGATATTACGAGATTTTGATATTGATAATGCCCATCCAACCTTTCTGCAGGACTACTGCAATCGTAATAATATTCCATGTCAGCATTTGACCTATTATATTCAGAATAGAAATAGCTGCCTAAAAGAAGTCCAATCTGCACTAGGAGTATCAAGAGACGAAGCGAAGAGATATTTCCTAAAACAACTCAATAAAGACACGCAATCAAACTTACCGGCAGAAGCGCCAGATTGTCTGCGCAATTATATGAATCAAATGACAGCGGAAATCATTCCGAAATGCTCCGAACTAAATCCGAACCTATTGAAAGAGGTAAAACAATCTGGCAAGGAATGGAACCAACAAGGCTCTATTATGAACAGACTACTGGGAGATATTGAGAACCGATGCCTAAAAGCTATGGAAGAAGTATTTATTAAAAACGGAATACAAGTAGCTAGTCTAGCGTATGATGGAGCGATGATATACGATCCGATTGGCAAAGACTATTCTGATTTGTTACAGGAACTATCAACTTATGTAAAAAAAGAAACTGGAATTCAGCTAAACATATCGGAAAAAATTATGAATGAAGGATTTGATTTATCTAGCGAACCATTACCAGAATTAAAGTGGGAGAAGGTATATCGCGAGAAAGAAGAGGCTAGACAAAAAAAGGAAACAGAACGCCAAGAAAAGGAGCAGAAGAAAGAGGACGAGCGGATTAAAAAGCGTTTGGAGAAGGAGAACCTAGAAGCAGAACAAGCCCGTCAGAGGGACCTACGTAAAAAACTAAAGAAGCAACAAAAAGCGGATATGTCCGAAGACGACGATAAGGAATATTACGAGCTTAAAGAGAAATTTGACCGAACGCATTTCAAGATTGTAGAACAAGCGGTATATATTCACATTACACCAGAGAAGGACAATGTCACAATGACACGGAAACACTTAATGGACGCATATGAGCATATGACATTCGGAGAAGATAAATCGTTTATCGCTCGTTGGCTAAAAGATGATACTATTCCTAAATATAGAAGAATGGATGTTATTCCAACGTCCCTTTATTGTCCACCAGATATTTATAACCTATGGAAGCCGTTTACTTGTGAAGAACCATACGAAGCAATAGAAGACGAAGAAACACAGAAAGGAATTGAATTTATGATTAGTCATATAGAAAAGCTGATAAAGGATGATTTAGTGACAGACTATATCAAAATGTGGATAGCTCATTTTCTTTTATATCCAGAATTCAAAAATCGTATGATTACTCTTATTTCGCAGCAAGGAGGAGGAAAGAATTCTATAGTTGAGATGCTAATAGCAATGATAGGAGCTAAACACGTATTCTCAACGACTAGACCAAGTCGGGACGTATGGGGACAGTTCAACGATCGGATGTCTGGAAATACTTATTTAGTTGTATTAGATGAATTATCTAAACAAGAACAAAAAGACGCAATAGAACATATAAAGGCATTACAAACTGAACCAAGACTACTAATTAATCCAAAGGGACAGACACCATATGAAATTCGTTCGTATCATAAGTTTATTGGGTTTTCCAATAACGAAGAACCAATTAAGACAAATCAACATGATAGACGCAATATCATTATTCGTTGCTCAGACGATTTAATTGGTAATACAGAACATTTTAATCGTTTCTACGAGCTTCTAGAGAATAAGGACGTCGTATATGGAGTATATAAGTATTTTATAAACTATAAACCAGACGAAGTGAAAAAACTACACTTATTAAAAAATAGTGAAGTTCCAATTACTGAATATCAAAAAGAATTAGCACAACTAACATTCGACCCTATTATTGAATTTGTAAAGTGGATGTTATCAACCGATGTAATAGAAGGAGAACAACCGCTTGAATTAACAGTCCAAACTCTAATTTCAAAATTTGCAGACTATTCAACAGCTAACAACGTAAAGTACGAAATCAATAGTGTACAAATGGGAATACGGTTACAACGTGCAAAAATACAAGGAATTTTACCTAAGAGAAAGAAGTTCGGAATGGTCTACGAATTTAACCCTAGGGAGCTAAACGATTATTTTGAACAACGTCAAAAATAATTATATGACAAAATAAAAAAAGATTTAAAATATAATCTTTACACATTGTATAAATGCAAAATTGGTGGAAAACAGAATTCAATGTAACAAAAGAACAGTTGTATAAGAAAGTGAAGGATATTGTAGCTTCGTATCAGGACGGCATTCCAATATCGGATGAGCATAAACAATTTATGTTATCTGTATTTAGCCATCACCGAAATTCGGAATCAAAATTTGGCTGTGGAGTAAAAGACCTTGTGATACGCAAAACACCAGCGTATGGATCACGATGTTTTTTTATAATACGAAATGATGGAACCGAAATAGATATTTCTGCAAAGGAATGTATTTACCCTTCATCTCATACTATAAACGTAACGTTAGCAGCACGAGAGGAAATCCAGCCGCAAATTAATATGTTCAAGCACAATAACGAAAAGCCAGAGAATTGTGACCTATGTGGACGGACTATACATAATAGTGATACGACAGAGATAGACCATATCGTATTGTTCTCTGATTTATTCAATGGGTTCCTTCAAACCTACGATTTAACAATAGAGGACATTGAAGTAGAAGATAACGAAAACGGATTGACGATGAAATTAAAGGATAAACAACAAGCACGATGTTGGTCGGTATATCATAATACACATGCGACATTACGATATGTTCACATGGAATGCAATCGTAAGCGCAAAAAATAAATTTACTATTATCCGATGATAATGATAAACAAAATGGGCGCAGGAAAATCACAAGAGCAGAAAGACATGGAGATATACAACAAAGCGAATGAGCTACTAGCCCAGAATGGCTACGATAAGGTAACAGCATCAACAACCAAAGTGCCTGAACAGTTCCATGACAAATGGGGAGCAAAATGGTTCTTCGGAGCTGTAGAGAGAATGCATCCTAAAATGCCTGATGCTAAAAAGGTAAAGCTATATACTCAGAAGTTCAAGATAGGTTCAGGACCTGCTCTGTCTAGATACGAGCGCAAGGACTTATCGCTCATCAATCCAGAGAACCCCTTTGACACCCAGCCAGGCGAAGGAGAAGAACGTGTGTTTGCTTTTATTGATGCAAACAAAAATAAGGTAGGACTAGCCCGTGGAGGTAATCGTTACCGTGGAATGTGCGGGAGTGATTCATTCTCCAGTAGGGGGATGAAGCGTTCGTTTTAATTCAGAACACACTATCATTTAATTTATTGGGACGGAACACGTGTCCTCCTCTAGCATAACGCTCTGGCATCTCAACTTCTAGCCGACCACCACGAGCCAACTGCTTCGCTTCCTGTTTTACTAGTTCAACAGAAAGACCATTCCGTGCAGCTTCTTCCGGGAACTTCTTAATAAGGTCAATGAGCTGAGCCTGAGTGTTAATCTCCTTGACATCCTCTACCATTCCACCCTTAGCCAATATCAGAGTTCCGATTTGGTTGTCCCAAGGATTTCTCCGATTTGCAAGTCCGAGGCGATCGGATAAAAGGTCACCGAGAACCGGACGAAGAAATTCTTTTTGTGTATCGGACCAAACTGTTTTGGCGCTCTGACCAAGCTCATTAAAAAAACCGGATACTTTCTGACCCATCGTTTATCAGTACAAAAGAAAAAAAATAAAAGCGTATAGCAAAGATGTATTCTATACTTCCATATACCAAACAACAAGCGGCAAAGATAGGCGTAACTGTAAAACCGAGTTCCAATCCAGAGAAGAAGCTGGATGTGTTTGAGGATGGAAACAAAGTAGCATCCATAGGAGCTGTAGGATATTCTGACTACCCACATTACCTACAAGATAAGGGGAAGACCGTAGCCGAAGAAAGACGTAGGCTGTACCATATACGGCATAAGAAGGGGAAGAAAGGAACAGCAGGGTATTATGCTTCCGTCCTGTTGTGGTAACATAAAAAATATAAATATAATATTTAGTAATATAAATGGCGACGTTTACCGTGAACGGATTTCTCAAGCACGACGATTACATGACACCAGCTTCGGCTTGGGCTGCGATTAAACAATACATACCAAACAAACAGATATGGGAGGCGTTCTACGGAGACGGCAAGAGTGGTCATCATTTGGAGAAGCTAGGGTTCAATGTTATCCACGAGCCGGTAGACTTTTTTGAGAACGACCTAGGAGAAGTGATTGTGAGTAATCCGCCATTCTCCAAAAGCAAGGAGGTGATAGCTAGACTAAAACAATTAGACAAACCGTTCATTATTATTTTGCCTGTGAGCAAATTGAATACTTCGTATATGAAGGTATTCAAGAATGAACTCCAGATCATTATCCCTAACAAGCGTATTCACTTTGAGAAGCTGGTAAATGGTAAGCAGCCGGATGGTTGGAAGAACGCTTGTAACTTTGATTGTTTCTATTATTGCTATAAGATGAATTTAGAAAACGATATCACCTGGTTGTAATCTAAATTTAATAATCTAATTGAGGTATTAATCCATTTATTAATGAATTAATATGAGGATAATCTAATTATTAACGGAATTTAGAAGAAAAAAATCAAATAAAGTGTGTAAATAAGTAATAAAAATATTTTTATTGATGAAATCTATCATTAATTCATTAAAATAACTCACAAAATCGTAAATAATTAGATTAATCTTGTTATAATATCATTAATAATAGATTAATATACTGATGTAGATAATTAAATTTAGATTAAATGATGTTAATAACTAAATGAAAAAATAAAAATTATTTATAATCTTGTATACAGTTAAATCTATATGACCGAATGGATACATCAGCTATCTCAAAAACTTTCAGAAGCAATCGCCCTACCCTCGGTGATGGTTCAATCCGTACTTACACGTCAATTATTAGTAACCTCTGTAAGCAACTTGATTATACACAGTCTACTCCGGATTTTCTGGCTAATCACCATACTGAAGTTATTAAACATCTGGGAACCCAAGACGCTAAAAATCGTAAAACAAGACTTTCTGCGTGTATTGTCTACCTTGAGAAATGTAAAGGCGCCGACAAAGCTGTAGAAGCTTTCCGCGCACAGATGATGGCAGACGGTAAGAAGGCTTCAGACGAAGCGGTTGAACAGAAGCTAACCGAACGTCAAGCGGCTAATATTATTGAGTGGAAGGAAGTACAAGAGAAGTATAACGAACTAGAGGAAGAAGTGAAGCCGATCATGAAGAAATCTTCTCTTGACAAGAATCAATTCCGTAAGGTTCAGCTATACGTTCTTCTATCTTGTCTCACGCTCATCCCACCTCGTCGTTCTCTAGACTTTACCGAGTTCAAAATCCGTGGAGATATTGATGAGAAGGAAGATAACTATATGGAAGCCGAGACTACAGGTAAGGGTAAGAACAAAGTGACCAAGTATTATTTCGTATTCAATATCTACAAGACAACTAAATCATATGGTCAGCAGCGTGAGGAAATCCCAGAGAAGCTTGTAGGTATTATGAAGGAGTGGATCCGTTTGAACCCTCACGAGTATCTTCTCATGAACGTTTCACAGACTGCCAAGATTAGTCCAGTTCAACTAGCAATCTATCTCAACGATTTCTTTGGAAAGAATATCTCTACCAGTATGTTGCGCCATATCTACCTAACGAACAAGTACGCTAATATTCCAGCATTGAAGGATATGCAAGATTGTGCGGCTAAAATGGGACACTCAGTAAATGAGGCATTGCTGTACATCAAAAAGTAAAATTATATTTCTCTATAGAGATACAATTATTCTTCTTCAAGCGATGCTGTAGTCTGTAGTGGAATGAATACGGGTAGACACGTTGTCACACCAGCCATCATCCGCAATGTCATTTCATTCAGATTGACAAGCGATTTGATTTCGTTGTCCTCAGCTTCCGTAGTCTTTTCATTGGATTTATGTTTCTCCCGTTCCTTCTCTTCTAGCATCTTCAGGATATACTCTCGTCGCTGCTGGTGATAGCGTCTCATGCTGTTTGTCATTTCTTCATCGGAAAATGTATTGGTAGCCATTTTATAATATGCCAAGATTATAAAATAGAATTTATTCATTCAACGGTATTTCCTCATACGGCGGTTTATTCAATGCACGGATAATTGCCACACTTGCTTCCAACATCCGTTCTCGTAGTTCAACCGATAGCTGGTGTTCCTTAGTGCAATGCATCAGATAATGAATCCGATAATTGATGTATCGCAGAATCTTGTTTATATCGTCGGTCTTCATGTACTATATCACAAGATTATAATTTCACTTTTTTGAAATCAGTGCTGCTAGTTTATTAAACCGTTCTTCTGTTAATGCTTTATAATCTTCCAATGACTTAATGGAGTCAGCCAATTGCTTTTCTAATTCCCGTGCGTGATTTTCTAGGATGACAGAACGTTTAATAAGAGCTTCTTTATCTTTCCGCTCTTTATCATCAGCATCTTTCTTATCGGCTAAATCCATCTC
>Ga0114976_10001088_pt1 | contig 16838 bp, 16 predicted proteins | sample S_130805_EF_Meta_FD_87319 | JGI IMG/M metagenome (GOLD analysis project Ga0114976, IMG submission 87319) | Freshwater microbial communities from Lake Simoncouche, Canada to study carbon cycling - S_130805_EF_MetaG | ecosystem: Environmental > Aquatic > Freshwater > Lake | place: Lake...
AATAAAATACTCGATCCTGTTCTTCTAGAAGAGATTATTCAATATAACGATAATGGTAACTTTGATAGAATCATTGCTGCGGAATTAGCAATAGCACAAGCACTCAAAATGGATCCCATATTTGGAAGAATTGGAGGAAGTGGAGATGATAGAGTGAAGTCTTTGTATTCAGGAAAAAGAAACAATAAATTATTTTCTGAATCAAGTTCTCTTTTTTACAATAAACAAAAACAAAAACTGTTTACATAATGCCTATAATTAGATATACAAAAGATGCTACGATTAGATATGCCTATCTTAATATATTCCCTGACCAATTTAAAACAGACAAAGAGAAGCAAGATGAGAGTTGGGTGAAGAACACCATGGACTATTTTGCAAACAAAGCTTATGCAGAATATGTAAAGAATAGAGATACATTTGTTAAAAACTACGATCTTATTAAAGGAATTCTTCGTCCTGAAGATTTCTATCAAGAACAAGATGTAAAGTCATTTACAGAAATGTTACAAAGTGATTTGGAACTTCCTGCATATGTTAAACATTATTCAATTATTACAACACCTGTTAATGAGCTTGTGGGAGAGATTTCAAAAAGACCTAACACATATTCTATAAAAGCATTTGATGATGATAGCAAGGCAGAAGAGTTGGAATACAAAACACAGCTTCTTCAGGACTACGTAATGAATCAAGTGAAACAAGACATTCTGCAGAAAGCAGCAATGAGAGGAGAAGAAATAGACGAGGAGCAGTTGAATCAAATGACAATGGAGCAGGTGAAAGAAGATTTAGATTCTTACACATCTGTTGCAGAGAAATGGGCAAATCACATACTTACAGCTACAAAAGCTGAATTCAATCTCAAAGAAAAGAGTGAGGATGCATTTAGAGACATGATGATTTCTGCTAGAGAATTCTATCACATCTATGAAGACAATTCTAAAACAGGATATAACATAGAAGTGTGCAATCCTAAGAATACATGGTTTCTCACTACGCCTGATAGAAAGTATATTTCAGATGTAACAGGTAGGGCACAAGGAGCATATGCTGCTGGAACAGTGATGGTGATGGAATTGTCTGAAATTATAGAAACATTCCCATTCATCACTAAAGAAGAGATAGATCATCTAAGAAGTTCTCTACAGGACTACGGACTTATAAATGTGAGAGAGTCTAACTTGGGAAATCCTAATGCCACTCCTGGAACAGACTCTGTACAATATGATACATTTGATCCTCTTGTTCTTCAGACACGTATGATCATTGAATCTGAGATGAAAGAGAATGATGATGGACTAAAAGACTTTTTAGGACTTACATCAAATGTTTCCTCATTTGGATACAAATATGTTGTTGTAAGAGCTTATTGGATTTCAAAAAAGAAAATAGGGAAGCTTATATTCTTAGATGAAATGGGAAATGAACAATCAATATTAGTTGATGAGAGTTACAAAAGTAACACCATTCCTACACAACAGTCTTTAGAATGGGGATGGGTGAATCAATGGTATGAAGGAGTGAAGATAGGACCAGACATCTATCACATCAAACCTTACAAACTTCTTCCATACTGTCCCATTATAGGACTTACACATGAAGTGAAGAACACAGAAGCAAAGTCTTTAGTAGACTTAATGAAACCTTTTCAGGTGATATACAATGTTTGTATGAATCAACTGTTCAAACTTCTTGAGAAAGAAATAGGAAAGGTTTATTTAACATCAATTAGACACATTCCTGTTCCAAAAGACGGAGATGCACAAGATGCTCTTGACATGTGGGAATTAGAAGCAAGAAATCGAGGAGTGGTATTTATTGATGACTCTCCAGAAAATCTAAAAGCACCATCTTCTTTCAACCAGTTCAGAGACATTGATTTAACAAGAACACAAGAAATACAATCTCGTTACACTCTTGCACAACAAATGAAGAATGAGTGTTGGGAATTGATAGGTATGTCTAAACAAAGAATGGGAAGTATTTCTGCATCAGAATCTGCTACAGGAACAAATGCTGCTCTTACACAAAGTTATTCTCAAACAGAACCTCTTTTTGTAGCTCATGAATATGTATTAGGACAACTCTATCAAGCTGTTATTGATGCTTCTCTCTATGTAGAAAGCAAAAAGCCTCAATCAACAATTTCATACATTACATCTAAAGGAGAATCAGCATTTGTAGAAGTGAATGGTACAGATTTGAGATTTAGAGATTTGAAAGTGTTTGCTACAAATAGACCTGAAGATAAAAAGATGTTTGAAGAGATTAGACAATTGTCTCAAGCTGTTATACAGAACGGTGGATCATTGTACGACATTATAGAATTGTATTCTACAGATTCTGTACGCCAAATGAAGAAGGTGTTCAAGACATTGAAAGACAGACAAGAGCAAATGCAAGACCAACAACAACAAATGCAACAACAGCAGCAACAAGCTCAACAAGAACAGGCTCAAGCTCAATTGGCACAACAACAACAGCAACATGAAGAGCAAATAGCTCATGATGACTATCAAAAACAACTTGATAGACTTTCTAAAGAGAAGATTGCAATTATTTCAGCAACAGGATATGGTAATGTTGCAGCAGAAGATGTTGACCAAAATGCTGTTCCAGATGTATTAGAAATGAGTAAGCTTTCTCACGAGCAGGAAAAGGCTGCAAAAGATTATCAACTAAAACTGCAAGACATTCAATTAAAGAATAAACAATCAAACGACAAGATGTCTTTAGAAAGAGAAAAGCTACAAGTGGCAAGAGAAAATCAAAAGAATGATTTAGAGATTGCTAGAACAAATGCAAAGAACAGAGCATCAAAGAGTAAGAAATAGTAATGCCATATTAAATTCAAAATTCACTGTTTTCAAACCTAATGTGTTTGTTAGAATACATTTAATACATATTTTTACACTATAAACCAAAACTACATATGTCTGATAATTTAGAAACCCCATCATTTGGAGATTTCAGTATACAAAATACAATGGAAATGGGAATGGGCAATCAAGAATTGCTTAAAGACCTAATGTCCGCAGAAACATCCACTGCTTCTCCAGAAGAAGTGACTGAAATAAAAGAAGAAGCTCCAAAACCCTCCACAAAATCATCATCCCCAAAAACTACAGAAAGTGAAGCTCCTAAAAAGGAAGAATCTGACGCAAGCAAATCGATTCAAGATTTTCTTCTTGGAGAAACAGAAGAAGAAGAAGATGACGATATTCCTGCAAAACCATCTGCAAAATCTAAAACAGCTCCTTCAAATGAAGAATCTGATGATGATGACAATGATGATGTATCAAATAGATTTACAGCCCTTTCTAATGATTTATTCAAACTTGGAGTTTTTAATAAAGACGAAGATGAAGAGGATGTTAACATTGAATCAGCAGAAGACTTCCTTGAAAGATTCAATCTAGAAAAGAAGAAAGGCTCTATAGAAATAGTGCAAAACTTCATAGGACAGTTTGGTGAAGATTATCAACAAGCATTCGATGCAATCTTTGTAAAAGGTGTAGATCCTAAAGAATACTTTGGTGTATATAACAACATAGAAAGTTTTGCAAACCTTGATCTTTCTGAAGAAAGAAATCAAGAAGCAATTCTTAAACAAGCTCTTGCTGATCAAGGTTTCGAACCAGAAGATGTTGATTCAGAAATTGAAAGACTAAAAAATTATGGAGATTTAGAAACTGTAGCACAAAAACACCACAAGGTGTTAGTGAAAAAAGAAGCAGCAAAACTCCAACAGTTAGAAAGACAAAACGAAGAAAGATTACAAAAGCAATATGCCTTTAGACAACAATACGTAAACAACGTACAAAATGTTCTACAGTCAAAACTAAAAACAAAAGAATTTGATGGTATTCCCATCAATCCCAAACTCGCTGGTGATTTACAGGACTTCTTAGTGACAGAAAAATATCAAACTCCATCAGGAGAAAAACTTACAGAGTTTGATAGACAAATTCTTGAATTAAAAAGACCAGAAAATCACGAGATGAAAGTGAAAGTGGGACTGCTTTTAAAAATTCTAGAAACTGACCCTACACTTTCAACAATACAGAAAAGGGCAGTGAGTAAAAAATCAGATGAGTTGTTTAGTGAAGTGGCAAGACAAACTTCAAAAAGTGGCAAATCACTAAGCTCATCAAAACCATCATCTTGGTTTCTGTAACAAATAATAATAAAAGATAATAAAAATGGCAATTTCAACAATTCCTGGAGTTACTGGCTTTACATATGCCAGAGTGGCTTCAATGGACAAAAGAGCGGTGGGCAAGCTTACTGATGCTAACCACTTAGAAAGTTTTCACTCTACAGAACCTGCAGACTATGATAAAAAAATCATCAGTCTTTACACACAGAGTTCTTTGTATTCTAACGATTTCTTGGACATGATTAACAAGTCCACTCCTTTTTATATTGATAACAATAGTGATGCTTGGAAATGGGATATTCAAGTTCCTTACAAGTTTCCTAAAATTATCGATATTCCTACAGCAACTTCCAATCTTACAAAACCTGGTATCGATGGTCAAGAATTTTCTCTTGTTCTTGATACTAATGAGTTCTCTAAGAATGCAATTGTATCTGTAGGCACTCGTCAGTATGGTCCTCGTTTCTACGTAGTTAAAGATCCTCTTCCTTGGAATGCTGGATATTTGTATTCATTCACTCTTGTGTCTGATAACCCTACAGTAGATTTTGTTAGTTCTACATTCCTTCAGACAGGTATTGAACTTGAATTGATTGATGCTGCAATTGGCGAATTTGATCAAGACTTGTTAGGACTTCCTCGTTTGGGTGAGAAAATCACTATGTTTGAATCTTTAGGATCAGCATATGGTTATGAGCACAAAATCACTGAGTGGGCTGATGACAAGATGATGAAAGATGCTTCTGGTAAAGCTTTGGATATTTTGGTGTATGCTCCACAAAGACGTAACCAACTTCCTTTAACTCGTAACGATGTTAAATGGGAACCATTCATTGAGTTCTGGATGCGTAAGTCTATGTTGGAATTGAAAGTGAAGCGTATGATTTGGGCTAAACCAGGTACAGTGAAAACTAATGGTTCTAAGCAAGAATTAAAGCGTACATCTGCTGGTGTTTACCACAGAATGAGAAATAACGGTAATTTGGTACAATACAATCGTGGTGAATTCACTGCAAACTTAATCAGAAGTGTATTTGGTGATCTTTTCTACAGAAGGGTGGACGTTAAAGACCGTAAGGTGAAAATGTACACCAACGAAGCAGGATTTGACGTTTTCCAACAAGCTTTGAAAACAGATGCTTTAAATTCAGGACTTACTTTCATGGCAGATAGCGGTAATCGTTACATGCAAGGTGAAGGTCAGCACATCACTTACAACTTTGCGTTTGACTCTATGGTCACTCGTGAAACTGGTCGTGTAGAGTTGATTCACTTGAAAGAACTTGACCTTCCACAATCAAACTTAGAATTTGGTCAAAACAAAAAATCCACTCCTGTATTCATGGTATTTGATGTGTCTCCAATGAGCGATGGTTCAATGGTGAACAACATCAGAGAAGTGAGAATGAAAGGTGCTCCTTCTATGACTTGGGGTTATATTGATGGTACTCGTCACCACTTAGGTTTTGCAAAATCTCAAGGTATGAGTTCTGCTAACAAGTTCCCTGGTTATGAAATTTGGATGAAAGATAGATGCGATGTATTCATCGAAGATTTGTCTCGCACAGTTTTGATCGAAGAAATACCACAGTTCTAATAATCCCCCTAGGAATAGTATTCCTAGACCTACACACACTAGCAATAGTGTTTATACATCCTACCAAGAAGAATCTCCCCCCACCTCCAAGTGGGGGAGTCTTCTTACATACAGAATGAAGAATTAAGGTGATAACTTAATTGCTATCTCTTCGATGAGGATCATTCTGCAAAAACAAAATAAAAAAAAAACCAAAACAACTAAATAATGGCAAAGATAGGAAAAATCTCTACGTTAAAAAAAGAGTATAGCAATAGTCAATTGCAAACAATGCAAGGAGGACTTTCTCAAAAAGGTATGACAAGAGTTCCTGGAACAGGAGTGTTCAAGTATCCCTATAGAGAAATCGATGGTCAATATAGAACAGGATTGAATCCAAACGCTTCATATATTAAACGCATCAGTGATCCTCTTGAGAGAGACTTAGAAATTGAAAGAGTTACTAATCTAAAAACAAAACTAGAAGATGCATTAGGAGGAGTGGACTTAAGTCCTCGTTCTACATTCTGGAACAGCGGTCTCACTACATCAGATTATGATAGTGCTCACGTTCAACCTATGAAACTTTTAGATGGTGACAACTATTTTGATTTCTCAAACCCTATGTTAGAACTCGCCTTTTCTTGGCTGAGAGTACATCCTACAATTGCCAGTTCCTATCAAGCTTGGGAAAGAGGTGAATTTCCTGCTGATACACAATTTTATGTTGTTGATGATGAATTAGAGAGTACAATATTGTTTAAGAAGAAACAAATTGTAAACAAAGCAATCAGTAAATTTGATGCAATGGGTCCAGACAAGAAACAAAAAGTTGCAAGACTTTTAGGACTTCCCGTAACATCTGACACAAAAGAAGAAGTGGTTTACAATTTAGTAGACAATCTTCTTAAAGATGTAGAATTCAAAACAGGAAAATATCAAGGACTTTCAACAATAGAAGTTTTCACAAGATTTGCTGACATGAAAGAAAATCTTTTACACGTTAGAGATTTAGTAAAACAAGCCACTCTACATTCCATCTATAGATTGAAACCAAATGGTAAAGTTTATGAAGGTGAATTTGAGATAGCAAAAGACGAAGATGATTTGATTAAGTTTCTTGTAGATGATAATAATCAAGATGAGCTTCTTACGCTTGAACAGAAATTAAAAATGAAAAAACTAGCATCAACATGATACCAGTAGATAGTTTATTATACAAGATTGATCAGAAACTAAATAAACTATCAACAAATGACCATCAACAAATTCCATTAGAAGACAAAATCTTAGCTCTTAATGAAGCTCAGATTAAGTTGATAAAACAAAAAGTTGATGGTGATAGCACTGTGAGTGGGTTAGGACTTGATGCTTTTAAAAAAAGATACGAAGATTTACAATCATTAGTTGTTACATACGATAAAGGAGTTTTAGCTTTAACAGAAGCAGACTCAATTTTACATAGATGGGAAGCTAATATACATACCCTTGAGCCTAAATATATGTTCTATATTGATTCGTATATATTGGCAAGTAAGGGTAGGTGTGTTAATAGACAAATCTGGATTAATAGAGATCTTGCTAAACATGGAGATTTACAATTCATTGTAAATAATACACACTACAAACCTTCTTTTGAATATCAAGAAACTTTTAATTGGCTTTCTTCAGATGCTATAAGTGTATTTACAGATGGAACATTTACACCAAGTAATATATACATAATGTATATGAGATATCCTGAATACATAAATAAAGAAGGATATATAATGTTAGATGGTAATCCATCATTTGATAATGATTGTGAACTTGAAACATACTTGGAAGATGAACTTTTAGATCTTACAGTTCAGAATTTAGCAATGTACACAGAAAATCAAAGTGCTGTTCAAAATTCAGCATTTAGAATAAAAACAAACGAATAATTACTTAAAACAATAAATTAAAATAAAATGGCAGATTTTTCTCTAACTACGCTCTTCGTAGTTCCTACAGCCCAAACTTCATTACCTACCACAGGAAGCACTCAAGATTTGACTGCTGGTCAACTTGGTATTTTCACTGATGCTTATGTTCCAAGTGCAACAGCTGCAACACTTGCTGCTGCTCCTTACATTTATATTGCTCAAGGTAGAGGCAACACCTACTTGCAAGGTTCTAAGAGATCAGATAAGATTTCTGGTAAGAACAATGCAGGCACTGGAAGAAACGTCACTGAATGGTATAAAGTGAGTGGTATTGCTTATGCTACAACTCAAATCACTAAAGTGAGTGGATTTAATGTAAAATGTGGAGAGGTTGTCACTTTAACATTACGTGCACACTCTTCTTACATTGACACTTTGTATTTCAATGGTTTCACTCGTTCTGTAACTGTACAAGCACCTTGTTGTGATTGTGGTGCGAGCGGTTGCGACACTGTTGATGTTCCTGCATTGATTGATCAATTCATTGCAAAACTTACACAAAAAGCTCCTGGTATCAACCCTGATAACATTAGCTTTAGCACATTCTTCACATTTGCAAGAGTGGGCACTGGTTCTACAGCATATTTGCAAATCACTGGTAAACCTCTTACTAAATATGGTGTTCCTTGTGACGTTGCTGCATTCCCTTACGAGTATGACAGAATGTACTTCAGAACATTTGTATATTCAGGTCCTGCAACCACTGCTGACTTCATCGTAGCTGACAACTGTAATATTGTTGCCACTGCTACAGTGTTACAACGTGCTTCTTACCCTGCTGGAGGTTCTGACGAAATCACTCAACTTGAGAAGAACTATTATTCTTACCAAGCTGGTTATTTAAAGCATCTCTACAGAATGGCTGGATACAATCAAAACTTTGAAAGTTATGTATCTGCTAACACCACTTACGACACTTATTACATCAGATTTACAGAATACGATAAGAGTGCTTATCAGTGGGGTGATTATATTCCTCAAGAAAGCATGGTGATTATAGCTGTATTGGCTGGAGGTTCTCTTGCTACAGCAATTGAAGCTGCTTTGGCTGGTGTAACTAGTACATGGGCTGGTCCTTTAGGATTGTACACTGACAACAGTGCTCCTGCTCCATCTACTACCACTTCTACCACTACCACTGGTACTTCTACCACCACCACCACAACTACCACTTTGATTCCTTAATCAGTAAATAACAAATCATAACCCTATGCCAGAGGTGAGAGAGGATTTCTCAATCCTCTGGCATAATTATTTATAGAAACATGCCAACATTGCATTTAGATATATTAGTTATTGACACTCACGATAGTAGAACATTAGGGATAGCAGACATATCAACTTATGCTACAACACCTTCTGCTCCTACAATAACTATCACTGTACCAGGATTTAATCCTTTACCAATACCTTTTGTACCAAATAATTTCAATGTATTCAATTCTGCAACGTTAGGACTTTCTTCTGCAGGAGTATACAATCCTATTCCTGATGGCATTTATTATTTAAAATATTCAATTGCTCCTGCAAATGTAAATTTTGTAAATAAAACATTCATGAGAGTGGAAAATCTTCAACAGAAGTTTGATGAAGCTTTTATGAAATTGGATATGATGGAGTGTGATTATGCAATTAAGAAACAACAGAAGGTGGAATTAAATAGTATTTACTATTTCATACAAGGATCAATTGCTGCAGCAAATAATTGTGCTGTAGAAACATCAAATAAACTTTATAATCAAGCAAGTAAAATGCTTGATCATTTTATAACTAATGGTTGTAACTGTTCAGGAAACAACTATTTTAATAATTACTAGAATGGCAAACTGTAATCAATGCGGAGCAAATGTAGGATGTGGATGTAATCTAACAAATGGTTTATGTGCATATTGTGCAGGAACTCTAAAAAAATAAAACTATGCTTTCTCCAAAACTTACTAATTGTGTAGATTGTACAACAGTGTCAGCATTACTTGCAGACATTGATTGTAAACTCACAACATTAGCTAACAATCAATATAACAATATTGTATTTATATTAAACAAACCTTTCCCAGACACAGTGTTGGGAGATTTGTTAAACTATAAAAGAATATTGACAAATAGGTTGTGCAATCCTGATTATGCTTGCACTTATTCTACAGAACAAATAGCAAGTAGAGTCAAATTATTAATTCATAAATAAAATTTACAATATGTCTTGTACAAATTGTTTCAACGGATGTCCAGAAACAGGTTCAGATAAATGTATTCAGTATACAGGAGTAGGAAGTCAACCATTAGGTATTTCTACAGGAGATACGTTATTAAGTGTGGAGAATGTATTAATCAACAGAGTGGTATCATTTCTTGACGGATCAGGGATTAGAATCACTACTCTTCAAGATTATCTTTGTGCATTAATAACACCTTATTTAGACAATACAGATGATCCTACACTTCCAGAAGTGTTGGTGGCATTTGAGCGAGCTCTTTGTGATTTACAAACACAAACAACAGCTGTAACAAATACAGTGGCAGGTCTTAACACTGGATATACAACAACTTGTTTGTCTGGTGTAAACTCAACATCCACCATCAAACAAGTGGTGCAGGCAATCATAGTAAAACTCTGCTCTGTTTCTTCAGATCTAACAGCTCTCACTACAAACGTAAACACAAACTACGTAAAGCTAGTAGATTTAAACTCTCTAATAGCAGCCTATCTACAGAGCATTGCTCCATCAGCACAATACTACACTAAGATGGTGCCTTACACTGTTGTTGAATATTATGGTTCTCTTGCAGGAAACTTTGATGTAACAGGAAAAGGAATTGCAGCTACAGGATGGGACAAAGTGTATTTGTGTAATGGTTTAAATGGCACTCCTGATAAAAGAGGAAGATCCACTGTTGGTGCTATTATAGGTGTAGGTGGAGGAGCTCTTGATTCAGAAGTTAATCCCGCTGCTTCAGCATTCAATCCCAATTACGCATTGAATACAAAAACAGGAACAAATAAAATTGCTCTCACTATAGATACAATGCCTTCTCACAATCACGCAACAAGTGTTACAGACTCAGGGCACTTTCATTACAGTGTTTCAGAATCTGTAAGTACAGGAGGTGGAGCACTTAGCGTAGATTCAACACATCCAATAGGCATAGAGAAAAATGATGGAGTTTATTCAAGAAATTATTCTTTAGTGATAGGTAATGTTCCTGCAGTTTTTGGAAAAACTAGTACCAACAGTGCAAACCTATCTACAACAAATCCCCCAAATGGTGGCGGTCTACCTCACGCAAATATTCAACCTGTAATATCAGCATATTACATAATGTACATACCTTAAACTTTTTTATTATGTCATGTATTCCAGGAATGCCTTGCTACACTCAAAATGTAGTTTATTCTAATCAATGTGATGCTTGTAATCAACCTACATCTTCAGATGATGTAAGTTATGTTGCATCAAATCTTCCAAATACAGGAATAAACTTCAAAGACTCTCTAACATTGGCTCTACAGAAGATAGATGCAGAATTTGATCCCATTACATTAGCTTCAACAATACTTGCAACAATTGCTACAAACTATCAAACAAAAGCATTGTTCTGTAACCTTGTAACAAGTTGTGCAACTTTCTCCACCACTACATCCACAACCACCACACAACCATAAAACATTAAATTATGACAGTAGTAATAACATTAACTACAGCAGGAACAAATACAGGACCTTTTAATCTATATTCCAATGTTGATGGATTTACATCAGCATTTGCAACAGGAATATCTAAATCAGCCCTTCTTGCTGGATACACATCGACAGTGGTTCCTAATGGTGCAACAATCGTTAGAGCTCTTTCTACAGGAACAGATTGTAATGGTTCATACGTAGATATGAATATTAGTGGACTTCCTTCATATTACACATATTTAATAAGTGGCACCACTCAAATGAACAATGCTGATGCATGTGAAAACTTAACCACTCCTGATACAGTGTATTCAACACAAGCTAATTCAAACATTGTAATAAATTTCTGGACAAACAGTCTTTGTACAATACCTTTCTCAGGAAACGGAAACTATTACAAATATCGTCTTGAGAGTTCTTCTTCATTCTATTCTGCACAAATAAATGGAACATCTCCTCTTACCAATATAGAATCTTGTTAAAAACACGGTTTGTTTGTTGGTTTACAGACCTGTGTACCCTGCCTTTTCTAAGGCGGGGTTTTTAATTAATAGCGTTAACCTATATAATCTAATTGGTTAAATTAATTTTGTTTTTTTAAAAATACCGTCTATCTTTGTTGTAAATTTGATAAATTTTTTGTATGGCTGAAAACCAAAACGTTCTGTTACAATTAGAACAACTATTAAGCTGGAAAAAGAGTAAGAAGTTTTATGCTGAAAAGCTAGGAATTACAGAACAAGAAGTGTCAGATTTATTGAAAGAGATAAGAGGAAAAGAAATATCTTCTGCACCAGAGACGTATGAAGAATTTGTAGAAGCTCTTGAAGAGCATTATACAAAGGTGAACAACGACAAAGGTACAATAGAGAGTACATTACAAATAGACTTTGAACCAAAGAGTGATTTAGAACTTGCTAAACTACATAAAATAAACTTAGACAAATACAAGATTTCTAACTATTGGACTAAACAGAAATCAAATGGTAAGTTTACATCTTCTGTATTTGCCACTCTGAAGAAACCAAAGGATTATTCTCCAGAAGATTTTTCTAAGTTTTTAGAAACATACAAACCTGCTGACATTATTGTGAGAAGTGTTGAAAATGATCCTCTAGAGAAAGAAACAGTGGATGTAGAAGTTTCAATATGTGATTTTCACTTAGCTAAAAGAACATTAGAAGGTGACACAATAGAACAAAAGAAAGTACAATACTTAGGAGTGGTTAGAGACTTGGTGGAAAAAACAAGAAACTCTTTTGCAATAAACAAGATTGTTTTTCCAATATCAAACGATTTCTTTCATACAGACAACTATCAAAATCAAACAACTAATGGAACTCCTCAAGATGTTCTAGTTGAATATGATAATGAATACGAACAAGGGTTCGATTTATTAGTTACAACAATTAATTACTTGCAGGCAGTAGCTAATAATGTAGAAGTAATTCTTGTACAAGGTAATCACGATAGAACTAAATCATTCTATTTAGCACATGCATTAGATGTGTTCTTTAAGAACAACGATAAGGTTGATTTCCAAAGATGGCATTCTACAACTAAACATGTTGTTTTAGGAAACACATTCATAGGATATCATCATGGTAATTGTAAGATAGATGACCTTCCTCTTTTATTTGCCACAAACAATGATTCTTGTACAGATTTTGGAAATGCTGTATACAGAGAAATTCACACTGGAGATAAGCATCATTACATGGCAAAAGAAATAAAAGGAGTGAGAATACAACAGATGCCTTCATTATCAGGAACAGATAGATGGCATTCTGATAACAACTTTGTAAATCAAATTCGTGCAGGAATTGTACTTATTTATCATCCAATCTACGGAAAGATTGGAGAATACGAAAGTCGAATATAAACAATATGTCAACATTACGAAAACTAGTCTCAGACGTACGAGGTTCACATAAACTTCTTTCTACAGATGCTCTAATAACAGATAGAGTGATAGCATCTGAGATTAGGAACAATACCATTATGCTTGTAAAACGAGAAACCAATCTTCGTAAGCTATGGGCAACAGATACGTTGTTTACAACAATCCCATGTCTAGAGATGACAGAAGTGAGCATTTCTGAATGCTGTGGATATGTTGATGATTGTACAATTGCAAGATCTGTAAACAAACTTCCTCGCATCTCTGAGGGTAATTATCAATATACAATACAGGGTGTTTATTCAATAAACGCAATGGGTGGAAATGGTAAAAAGCTAAAAGAAATCACTGTCAATAGATATCTCAACTTACTAAAGCTTCCAATAATAAAAAACGAAGAGTATTATTGGATAATGAATGGGTATTTGTACGTTACAAATCCTCTTCTAAAAGCAATAAGAATGTCTGCTTTCTTTGAGGAAGATATTCCAAATGAAATAATGTTTTCTGAATGTTGTTGCGGAAATGATTTTGACATAGATGAATATTGTAAAAATCCTCTAGATAAAGAATTTCATGCTCCAGGATATTTAGAAATGCAGATATTAAAAATGACTTCTGATAAATTACTTTCCACTTATTTTAGACTTAAAACAGACATGACAGATGATGCAATAGATGGTCAAGCACCAAATACACCCAATACAAAATAACATTAACATAGATGAGTAGAGTGAAGATTGAATGGAGGAGTTGTAGTAAAGAGAATTACAAAGATTATTGTGCAAAACATTCTAATACAAAATTAACGTTTGAAGAATGGAAAAGCATCATATATAAGTTTAATGAAGATTTTAGAAACTATCTTCTAGAGACAGGAAAGAAAGAAAAGCTTCCTCATGGATTTGGTGATTTTGCAATAAACAAAAAGAAGAGAAAGAAGATTGTAACATACGAAGGCAAAGACTACATCAATCTTCCTATAGATTGGATAAAAACTAGAGAAAAAGGAAAGATAATATATAATTTCAACCACCATACAGAAGGATATTTCTTTGGATGGATATGGTTTAAACGTACATCAAGAATCAAAGGTCCTGAGTTTTGGTTCTTCAAGCCTACAAGAGTGACATCAAGAATGTTAGCTCACTATTTAAAAACCAACGACAAATATCAGCATCTATATCAATCATGGATAGTGTAAAAAAGTCGACATGTCTTATTATTACAAGTATAATTTCGTAACTCCTGAACCTGTCTATTCTACAGTGAAAGAAGAGCTTAAAAGCTATTTTGACACTGGTGCCATAGATGACTTAATGTTCCCTACATATTTAGACAAATGCTTAAGAAAATTAGGTAGGAGTTCTTATGTCATAACAGAAACTCAATTACACATTGAAGATTTTCAAGCAAGACTTCCAGACAACTTCTTTGCTGTAAGAGAAGCTTGGTTGTGTACATACGTGCAAGGATACCCCTATCAATCAGCAAACTCGTTCTATTCTCAATCAGAACAAACAACAATACAAGTGTCACCAATTACAACAAATGGTGTTCCTTGCACAAACTGCTCATCCCCTTCTTGTGATGGAGCATGTCTTCCCCAACTTATACAGGCTGTTTATAAGACTAATAATTCAATAAATCAGAATTACCAAAGAGCTTTCTTGTTAAAACCAGGAAACATTTCTGTAAGAGCTGATTGTGCATTGGATTGTGCAAACTTTGGCTCTTCAGCTGCTGACTCATTTGATATTAGAGACAATAAGTTTGTCACTAATTTTAGAAATGGTGTAGTGCATTTGATATTTTATTCATACGACTACGATACATCTGGTAATCAAATGATTCCTGACAACTATCGTATAAGAGAATACGTAGAAGCATTCATTAAATATAAAGTGTTTGAAACTCTTTCTAATCAAGTGAATGATGAAACATTCAATCAAATAGAAAAGAAGCTTGCTTATTATAAACAACTCTCTGAAGAAGCATTCATCATGGCGGACATAGAGGTGAAGAAACAAGACGTTTATAAGAAACAAAGAAAAATAAGAGAAGATCTCAATAGATTTAATATGTATGAGCTTCCTAATAGAACAAACAGATACGGTTGGAGAAGAAATAATTAATCATGGCAGAAAACGAACAAGGCAATATAAAGACAGAATATAGCGTTGCAAGAATAGGCTTGGACATGGACTCTTCCGTTAATCAAATAGGAGAGGGTAAACTGTCATATGCTCTAAATGCTGCTCTTGAGAACTTTGATTCTAATTCTATTAACTATCAGAATGAATCAGGTAATGATTTATGTTTAAAGTTTCCTGAAGATTTTCAGCTAATAGGTGAACATTTTATCAATGAACAAAATAAACACATATTCTTTTTAACCAATCCAAATACAGGAGAAAGTGAAATTGGATATATGGACAATAACGATTGTGTCTATAGAACCTACATAAACGCATTCTGTTTAAACTTTAACGTAGACAATCCTATACACAAAGCTGTACATAAAATAACTAATTGTACAACGGAAATTTATTGGACGGATGGTGTAAACCCAAGAAGATATTTAGATTTAACCAATCTTCCCTACAAAATACAACCAGGCACAAATGTGTGTGATAATGTTACAACAACAGAAATTGATTGTAATAAATTAAAAGTGCAGCCTAATTTTGAGATTCCATATTTAGATGTGGTGGATGTGATTAGTGGAGGAAGCTTAACGTCAGGCACATATCAATTTGCTGTACAATATTGTAATGCTTCAGGAGATGCTTACACGTCTTATTATTCTGTCACCAACCCCACTCCTATTGCAAAAACTCAATTAATCTCTGCTGATTTTAATTACAATGTAGGTAGGTCTATTGTATTAAATGTTTCCAATCTTGATGTTACAGGATATTTTGAATATTATAATATTGCTGTAATTAAGACAGTGAATTCTATATCTTCTGTAGAACTAGTGGGTACATATTTTATAGATGATAATTTTAATCAAATCACTTATACAGGACAGAACGTAACACAAATACGTCTCACAATAAACGAAATATTCGAAAAGTTTCCTTATTACGATATTGCTCAAGATTTAACAGCTGTACAAGACATTCTTGTATGGGATCAACTCACTTCTATAGATAGAATAAACTATCAACAGATAGCTAATCAAATTGAACTTGGATGGCAAACATATAGAATTCCTTCTACAGAAACATATGCTGATGAACTAAATGCAACAAACCTAAGAGGCTATCTAAGGGATGAGGTGTATGCATTTGAAATAGTGTTTCTCTTGAAGAACGGAAAACAAACAGATGGATTTCACATCCCTGGAAGAATACAAGACTTCAACGAGTTTTCTCAACCAGATGTTCCTAATACAAATGCAGATTTTATTGGAGAACCCTCGTACACGCAAGGAAACGTGGGATATAGCCCTTATTGGAAAATATACAATACAGCAAGCGTAACGGCAAATTCTCCTGAATACACAACAGATTCAAACTACAAGGGTCCCTATCAGTATGGTAAGTTTG
>Ga0114976_10001092_pt1 | contig 16793 bp, 19 predicted proteins | sample S_130805_EF_Meta_FD_87319 | JGI IMG/M metagenome (GOLD analysis project Ga0114976, IMG submission 87319) | Freshwater microbial communities from Lake Simoncouche, Canada to study carbon cycling - S_130805_EF_MetaG | ecosystem: Environmental > Aquatic > Freshwater > Lake | place: Lake...
AACGCTTTCATGTTTTCTGGAAGATTTTGCGGTGTTTCTAAATTTTCTCCAAATCCTTGTGGCGGAGTAACTTCTGCTCCACCATTAGCAGGAATTGGTCTTGGTTGTGATCCCGGTCTGATCGGTTTCGGTTGAGTTTCCCGAGTCGTATCAGAGGGAACAGGAAAAGGTAATGGTCTTTTTGGTGGTGGGGCATTTACGCCTCTTGTGCTCTTTGGTTTAGGACCAGCAGGTCTAGGTGCTTCTGGCATCTTAACCGGAGTAGTGTCCGTTGGTTGCGGATTTTCTTTCTTTTTACCGCCTATTTCCTCATACATTATTACTTGGTTTAGTGCTTTGTTTATGCTCATGGGTTATTTCCTTCGGTATGTTTATTTATATAAATAGACAAGTAGGAAATCATATGAATATAAAAGATAAAATATTTGAAACCATCTACGCCAAAATACAAGAAGTTGCAGCAACCCCACCATTGTCCATAGATCCGGGTGGCATTTCATCTGTGGGTGATTCGGACTCATTTACGCAAGGATATGTTGGTAAGCAATTAGTTCAGAACCCGGCCGGCGCCGCTTTTAACATGGCAAACAAAGAAACCCGTCTTGGTATGGGATTCCGAATAGATGCAAAAGATTATGATGCCGCGAGTAAATTTGCGAAGCAACATGGCGTAAATATAGATGATTCTGAAAAACCATTTCAGTCATTGAACAAAGCAAGACAAAATGAAAGAATAAAACTGGTTCGTGAGAAGGGACTACAAATGGGTCTTTTGTCTCCCGATAGTCCAACAGGAATTGAAAATTTGCCAATTTCTCAAAATGCAAATCCACAAACTGTTTTGGATTCCCCCCTTAATAAGTGGTTGTGGGACAATATTAGAAATCCTGAAGTTGGATTTGCAAAACAAAATCAAGAAGATCAAACTGTTAGCGAAGAAGTTGCCACACCAGATCAACCAACACAACAAAGCAATAAAATGCTAAAAGGCGGCAAACCAAAACAAGATTTCTCAAAAGGATTTGGTTTTGAAATTGATCCAGTAAGTGCAAAAAGAGCAGAACAAACAGTAAAGTCGGCCGGAGTCAAATCAACAGGCAATACATATAAAGATTTGACGGCTGCTCATCAGAGAATTGAATTTGTAAAAAATGTAATGAAGAATAAGCATCTGAGACTTACATAATGAATTCACACGAACAATATCTAATCGACCTTCAAAAATCGAAAGATATTAATCGCAAAAGAAAAGAACAAAAAGAAAAATTCAAAAAGAATCAACGAAAGAAAAAATCAAGACACGGTAAGAAAATTTCAAGGTGTCATTGTGACAAATGTTGTAAAATAAGAAAAGAAAGATTGAATAAAGGAACATCGGATGAATAGAAAATATGTACCTCTTAAAAAATTGATGCAAGAAAAGAAAGAATTGGGAGTTGTAAAAGCAAAAAATCCACCAAGTTATTGGCAAGGAGTATATGATTATTTCAATCCCAATCGACCCGTATCACCGGGAACAATTCCTGTCGGACCACTACCGGGTATCGGTTCGGGTACATTAAGAGATTTCATTCCAGATGTCATAGATGGAGCTTGGTGGTTATTACATCAAAAAGGAAATCAAAGCGGAGATAATCCAATAGTATTACCCGGAGTACCACAAGGCGGCGGTGGAGTACATGGACAGCAACCAACAAATCCAAATTATTAATGAAAAGGTTTAAACACCATCTTCGTGAGATGCATGAACTCAACTCAAAAGTTGATCACTTTGTGGATTTTGCTACAAATGCTCTTGGTATAAAAAGAAAACCAAGTATAATGCTACTTACAGTTCGTGAACCAAATATGACAACTGCAAATTATAATCTCGAAGATGGCATGATGAAGATATATGTCAAGAATCGGGCATTATGTGATATATGCAGAAGCATTGCACATGAAATGGTTCATCAGAAGCAACACGAAGAAATAGATGATCCAAGTCAATTAGATGGTTCAACTGGATCGCCACACGAAGATGAAGCGAATGCATATGCAGGAAGATTAATAAGAATGTATGGAAAAGAATACCCGGAGTTCTATGAATGAAAAGTTTCAAATCATTTTTAATTGAAGATATATCAGTATCTCCAACAGATCTTCAGCCCATTACACCATACGGGCCCACAAGTCATTCTTCACCTTATTTTGATATGAATGCTTATTTGTATGATCCATTGGTTAATCCAACCGGGGATCCATGGCTTGCTTCAACTTTACCATATCCAAGATCCGCTACAGGAGTCGGAAGTGATTTATATAATGCATTTGGTTATAAGAGAAGCATCGATAAACCCATACCGAAGCCAAAAGCACCACCAGCTCAACAATTCAACCCAAATGATCCATTTTGGCAAACAGAGTCAGGAAAATGGTTTCTATCTCTATTGGCTGGAATGGTAGACAATTGGAACAACCCAGACTGGTGGGCCCAGAATACTACCTCTTCATATGAAAATAGGTATACTGGTCTACAAAACCTTATAAGACAATTGAGTAATATGGTTGTTGGTTCAGATGCACAAGGCAATCTTTTGTATGTTACTCCACCAAATGTTCAAGATATGACAGATACACGTTGGAGAAATTTAATTTAAAGACTACAAACAAATGAAAAGTTTCAAATCATTTTGTATAGAAGACTGTGGTTGCAAATACTACAAGAAATCTAAAAAACAAAAACAAGTAGAGGAAGCATTTCTTTCTAATAAGGGAAAGTCATTTGCAAAGCATCTTGCAATTGGAGCAATGGCCGGTGCAATTCCTCTAGCAGCAACACTTGCCGGGCATACTCAAAAAGAAAAACCCACAACTATTGATAATCGGGTTGTTTCACAAGTATCCCCGGCACCTAAACCACAAGCACAACCGGAGTCACAACACACAGATTTATCTCATGGATTAATAAAACACTTTGAGGGATTCAGAGCAAATGCATACTCCGACAAATTAACAAAAAGTGGAGTGGCAACAATTGGTTGGGGAATGACAAAGCACCCAGACGGCAGGCCTGTAAAATTGGGCGATACGGTAACAAGAGAAGAAGCAGACAAACATCTCGCATCTCATGTTGAAGGTATGCGCTCTCAATTATCAAAATCAATACCAAACTGGGACAAAATGCAACCCCACCAACAAGCAGCAGTCACCTCCTTTGCCCATAATTTTGGCACAGGATTTTATGGAAAACCCGGATTCGAGACAATATCTGGGAAACTAAGTGATTCTTCTAAATGGCATGAAGTTCCATCTGCCATGTCTCTTTATAATAAATCTGGAGGACAAGTTCGTTCTGGATTGACAAGAAGAAGATCAGCAGAAGGCGCCATGTGGCAAGGTAAAGTGTCGGGGTTTAATCAACAGGGCGAACCTACATATTCAAAATGAAAATCGATAAACTAGTTTCACAACTGAATGAAGCAGTAAGGAAAAGAACAGGTATATTCACACAGAATCCGCCTCAGGTTGGTCATCCAGATTTTCCAATCAAGGGTGTCACTCCCGAAATGATAACCGATTATGTGAAACTTAAAAAAGAATTAAAAAGCAAAGAACCAAATTTTTCTGATAGAGATTATATTAAATTTGAAGATAAATTGCGTAGACATCCGGTACACAAAAAACTTGTTAATGTCGGACTTGGTTCGGACAGATCAGTTTATAGAGGAAAGATAAAAGGATCAAGTGATTCTTTATATCGTTTCCGCCCAAAATTGTCTTTACATTCACGAACTCGCATACCATCAATAGCACCAGCATATTCAGAACACGGTACGCATTCTTATGATTTCATAACAAAAGACAATAAAGGAGGAAGTGTTGATATTATACACGGTCCTGCCCCAAAGAAATTACAAAGAAAAGGTATAATGACGACAAGTGATATTGGTTTTAGTATTGAAGATAATATGCATAAAACTGGAGAAGAAGGTCATTCTGCTGTGGGTATTTTTAGAAGTATATTGCCTGCACTAAGACATCATATAAGATCATTGAATCCAGATCAAATCACATTTTCTTCAAGTGTTGGCAGCAATGAGATGCAAAAAACAAAAAAAGGTGATCTACGAAATACAAGAAAAACTTTATATAACAGATTGGCAAAAAAATTATCAAAGACACACGATATCAAAGTAACAGAAACTAATATCCCGCATGATGACTATGACGATATGCCGTACCAAGAGCAGCGTTTGAGAGCTGCAATTTTTGGCGGTCCTGCACCACAAAGACCAACATCTTCTAATTTTTCAACATCAACAAAATGGACACTTACAAAGAAAAAACAAAACAATGATTCTTTACGAACAGCATTGAAAATGTTAGATAAAGAAAGAATACAAGCAAGACGACAATTAAAAAATAAAACAATCAGAGAAGGCAAAGAAGAAGAGTGGAACGCCAAATATGATCAACTCTCTGACCGCGGCGGTTTATCACACGAACAAATTATAAGACAAATAGGTGAAAAACCATCTAGTCCGCAACCCGAACAAGCACCACCAACCAGAACATTAACTGGAATAGAATTACTGCGCCAAAGAGCAAAGAAGGCCGCAGAGATTGCTTTAAAAAGAAAACAATCCGGGGATTGACAACATAAAAACATTTGACTATAATTCTCCATATGCGAAAAGTATTATTGTTAAACGCATCAGAAGAAGTCATAAAAGTAATTGATTGGATTCGTGCAGTCCAACTTTATATGTCTGGAAAAGCATCAAAGCCATATAATTACGATAATGATTATCAAATTATGACATCGAGCGGCATATTTTATTTGCCAAGTGCTCTGATGTTGAATAACTATGTTCGCATTCCTAGAGCAGAAATACGACCATCAAAAAAGAATTTAATAATTCGAGATAGAGCAAAATGTCAGTATTGTTGTTGCACACTATCTGAAAAAAGCGTAACCATAGATCATGTTCTGCCTAGATCAAAAGGTGGCGGCAATACATGGGAGAATATGGTTTGTTGCTGTCTCCATTGTAATAGAAAAAAAGGAAATAGGACTCCAAACGAAGCCAAAATGAAATTATTGGTTCAACCAAAACCAGTATATGCAATCGGTTATCAAATAGAACATCTACAGGAGAACGAAGTGCTTCTGTGGAATCGTTGGGTAAATGCCTAAAATTATAGATATGTCGAATGCACAATAGAATAAATGATTGGTATGGGAAAAACGCCGTAACTGGCGTTTTTCCTTTTATAAATATATCAGAGGATAAAATTATGGCAATACCAGATATGTGCCGAGGGCACGCCCAAAGAATAGTAGACATCGCCAATGAAAAAATTCGCAACATAAGAGCGAAGCACAAAGAAAATATGCTAGATGCAGAAAAACACATTGGCCTTCTTCATAACTCAATGGAAAGAGTTGTAAATGCAAAAACGCCAGGAACGCGCACAAAGGCATTGAATACTATGAAAGATATGTATACTGGTACGGTTCAAGGAAGAAGTTCCAAAACAAATCAATTCGTGAATTCATCAGAACATGCCGGACTGCATTATGATGAACAAAAAAGCAGAAACTATAAAATACTAGCGAAACAAGTAAGAAATTTAATTACAAGTAAATTAAAAAGGAATAAGAAATGAACCAGAGATTAACACCAACAAACGTCGGAAGAAATGCAATACAAAATGCTAAGGAACAAATATTGGCGAGAAGACAAGGTGGTCCATTTCAAGTAAATGTACCAGAAGGAAACAATGCACCAGGCCGTGCAAGACAATCTACATTCGATAGAAGAATGAATGGATTTGGTAAGCAACAAGTTCCCGCCGAAGGAAATGCAATAGATCGTGATTTGAATAAAAGAGTTGAGAGAGCGCAACAGAAGTCGCAAAAACAAGGATAAATTATGCCTAATTATGGTTATGTGTGTGAAGGTTGTAAATATACATTTGAACGATTTTTAAAGATGAGTGAGCGGGATGATCCTCTTAGTGAAGATTGCCCAAAATGCAATAAGAAGAAAATCAGCAAAGATTTCAATACAATGTTGCCATCATTAAGTTCTGATGCAACACTCTCGCCTGATAAAGCAACTGGCGGAAGATGGTCGGAACTAATGAATAAGATGAAGGGTGGATTGTCAAAAAGATTCCACAAAAAATTGGACAAAACAAAAGGCCACACAGGAAGGCAATGGAAGGGATAAAATGGATAAAAGAACATATCTAGCATGGTTACAATCAACACAGGCCCCTCAACAAAATGAGGGTTGGAAAAAAGCAATAGATATGGCCCAAACAGCGGGCGATGTCATATCGTTCGGTGCAAGTTTTGTTCCCGGTGGTAATTTTGTTGGTTCTGCAATAGACACAGTAAGTGCAGGAGTGGATCTTGCACAAGGAGATTATGTAGATTCTGCTTTTAGAGGAGGAGCGGCGGCCGCAGGATTAATTCCAGGCGGAGGAGCAATCGCCAAGACAGCACAAGCAGCAAAAGCAGCAAAGGCAGCAAAAGCAGCAAAGGCAGTCGAAACTGGTGTCAATGTGGCAAAGACAGTAAAAGGTGTCGAAGGTGCTGCTAGTGTCGCAAAGGGCGTCGAAGGTGCTGCTAGTGTCGCAAAGGGCGTCGAAGGTACAAAAACAGCAGCAGGAACCACAAAAGTCTTTACACGCGATCCTGTTGCCAAGGCAGTTCAAGCAGGACAAGCAAATGCTGCAAAAGGAGCAGTTCAAGCAGCAAGAACCGGAACACAAGGAGCGCAGGCAGTAGCAAAAGGATCAGAAACAGTAGCCGCAGCGGCAAAACCATCATTACTCGGTCGTGCCACACAAGCAACGAAAACCGGAGCAAGAACTGTGACTAAGACCGCAGCAAAGGTTGGTCAGGCGGCTAACGACTACGGGGCGGCAAGACAGTCAAATGCAAGTGACACATTTGGAAAAGCGGGTAACCAATACGATATGAAAGGCCGCGAGAACTGGTTTGAACAGCAAAAAGATTTTCTTGCTCCTGTTGGTGCAGAGGTACAATCCAATCTAGTTTCTCAGGGAACACAAGCAACTCAATCTCGTAAGAAAGATAATAGCATGGATCCTGCATTCAGTTATAGAGGCGCATATGGTATGTTTAGACCCGTAGGATATGGAATGAATGAAAACACATTGAACAAAATGGTAAATAATCATGTGAACAAATTTTTAAAATCCAAAAAGGGTAAAGAATTAAAATCCGAAGTAAAAGATATAGCAAAAAAAAGAGTTGATTGATATTAAGAAAGTGATATAATCATATAATGATTGTTTGTGGTAATTTTAAACATATAGAACAAAATCTAACTTCAATAGATTTGACTAGCAAAGATGCTGCTGATGGTAGAGTATACCAAACACCGGATGGCGTCTTTCCATCAGTTACCACCGTAACTGGATGGTCTAAAAGAAAATTCTTTGCAGAGTGGAGAAAAAACAATCCACAAGAATCAAAAAGAGTTTGCTCAAGAGGAACAAGTCTACATTCTGTAATAGAATCTTATCTATTGAATGAGAAAATAGATTTAAATTCAATAGACGATAACGTAAAAGATTTGTTTCTATCGATCAAATCCGAAATCGATAATATCAATAATGTAAGATGTTTGGAAATTCCTTTATGGAGTAAAACTCTTGGATTGGCAGGAAGAGTAGATTGTATTGCCGAACACAATAGAGAACTCTCTATAATAGACTTCAAGGGCAGTACGCGACCAAAAAGAAAAAAAGATATTGAAAACTACTTTCTACAAGCAACAGCATATTCGTTGATGTGGCAGGAAATGACAGGCGAAAGAATCAAAAAATTGAAAGTATTAATAGCATGTGAAGATGCAACCGTTCAGGTATTTGAAGAACCTGTGATTCAATATGTTAGCGCATTGAAAGACGCAATTGATTTATACAGAAAGGAAAATAATGGCAAAACTGATCAAGGAGCATGTTAATAGAATAAACACCCCAACGTGGGTGGCATGTAATGACGATGCACAATCAATCAAATGGAGATCTGCTTTTCTTAAAGAACACGGAGGGGAATTTAGGAAAGGCAAACACTGGTTTTGGTCACAAACAAAGAAACCAATTAAAAAAGACCCAATTGTCATTCCAAATCAAAAATTCTTCTTGTTTTTGAAAGAGGGAAATATAGTAAAGGTCAATAATATGACCAAATTCTGTAGGGATAGGAATTACTCAAGGGCAGCAATGTATGAGGTAATTTCAGGTAAAAGAAAGTCATATAAAGGTCATGTTTACATGGGTGAGATGTTTGATGACCTTATAGTCGAACAATAAAACTTAAAATGCCGTTTTGCAAGGGAACCGAAAGATCTTTCGGTTCTTTTTGTTTATAAATAGGATACAGGGATAATGTGAATATGGCAAAGAAATCAAAGAAAATAGTTATAACCTTTGGAAGATTCAATCCACCGACTGCTGGGCATCACCTTTTGGCGCAAAGAGTCATACAACATGCCAATGAATCTGGGGCAGAACATAGAATATATGGAAGTATGTCCCATGATCCCAAGAAAAACCCATTATCCCCGGAAAATAAAGCAGAACATATGAAAGTTGTTCTAGGAACACCACATGTTCATGTTTCATCCGATATAGTTTCACCATTTCACGCCTTAAAACATGTGAGTGATCAAGGATATGATGATGTTACAGTTGTAACTGGTTCGGATAGAGAATCAATTTTTGATAAAGTCCCCGAATATCAGAAAAAGGGAGATTTTAAATTCAAAAAATTCAAAACAATGACTGCCGGTGAAACTAGAGGCGAGAACGTATCTGGTCTGGCCGGAATGTCTGGAACTAAACAAAGAAAAGCGGCATCCAGCGGCGACTTTGAAGCATTCAGAACTGGTCTGCCTGGGCATGTAACAAAAATGCAAGCAAGAAAACTATTCCGTGATGTTCAAAAAGGAATGGGACTGAAGGAACATTTGTCGATTTCTTCTTTTAACTTTGATGAAATATTAGAGTTTGCAGAAAACGAAAATCTATTAACAGAAACTATATCTGCTCAAGGAAGAATGAAACTTGCAAGATCAGCAAGAAGAACATCAAAGAGAAGATCATTCTTAAGAAAACTCAGAAGAAAAAAGAGAAAGAATATAAAGCAACTCAAGAAAAGAGCTGCCAGTCAAGTAAAAACAATTCTGCGTAAAAGACTGTTCAAGGGTAATTGGAAGAAACTTTCATATGCTCAAAGAAGCAGAATAGATGGTGCCATAAACAAGAGAAGACCCATCATAAACAGAATGGTCAAACAGATGCTACCAAAAGTTGTAACTGGAGAGACTAAGAGATTATCAAGAATAAACAAAATGAATGAATCAACACCACTATTCCATGTTATATCCAATTTGATAACCGAAGAGAAATCACAGCAAGAAAAAAGAAGAGATCAGAACTCCAGAAAAAGAAAACAAAGAGCAAATGATCAAGCAGAAAGACAATCAAATCCATTTGGTGGTCAACTATTAATAGTTCAAGATACCACAAATGATGATAAGATGATCATTCGCAAGACATCTTTACAAGCGAATCATAAAATATTGGTTCCACCAGATAAAATGACGCAAAGTGCTGCCGAACAAATATTAAATGATGAAGACTTTGTAAATACACCAACGTCTATTGAATTGTTTGGTAAAGTAGAAGGTGCTGACTCTGGTAAAGAGAAGAGAAATAAAAAAGAAGAACAACAAGAGACACAAAAGAATCAAGCGGTTCAGGCAATGGCTGCTCCTCCAAAGCCACCACCAACAAGAACTACAGGTAAATCTACATTCCCGGATTCTGATCATGACGCAATTGATATGGAATTTGGAGTTGTTGCTGCGTTCAATGAAGCATTTGGCATTCCTTTAGAAGAACAAATAAAACAAGGCTTGATTTCACCAGAGGCAGCAGAATTTATTGCAAATAGTAGCACTCTATCCGATGCAGGAAGAAGAACTATAGAATCAATTAGAGAAAAATTAAAAACAGATCATCCATATTCAAACTTTGTTGCTGTACATTATGGTGCAAATAAATCAGAAAAATTAAGCAAATTCTGGACAAATTATGGTGGAGTCGATAACACACCAAAAAGCGATATTCTTTTCAAGGATACAAACACCGGACAACTTGTTGGTGTTTCTGTTAAATGCGGCCCTTCTCAATTGATGTCTGGTAAAGCAGGCGGTGAAGCAACAGCAACAATATACGCTGCATTAGAGACAATGGACAAAAAGAAACTAAATCCAAAGGTAAAGAAGAGAGTAGAAGCACTCATAAAGAATCTAAAGAATTTAGTAAATGAACCAAGAAGAACAACTGGTGGCGAAGTCAGTGACTTTTTGGTGGGAGGAGAATCGGAAGGCAAAGATCAAGATATAACAAAGTTCGACAAGTTGCATAAAAATGCCAAAAAGGAACTCGCAGATCTTTTGGTAGAAAGTACTGATTTTAGAAAATCATTTGTGTTTGAAGCATTGACAGGTGCAGCAAAATTTGATACAGGTAATCCAAAGAAAATGAGTCCTGCCGTTGCACAATACGTTCTTGCATTGAACAAAGACGGAACAGAAACTTCTCTTTCGCAAATTACACCAGAATATGCAAATAAGGTAGCAGAAGCTTTAAGTTTTGTTATAAGATTCAAGAGTTCTTCGGTCAAATCCTCAGATGCCCGCGAAATAGAAAAGAAAACAGGAAAAAAGGTATATTCATATTGGAGTGTAATTTCAATGGTTCTTAATCCCAAAAAAATAGTAAAGGAATCTTTTTCCTATAATCCTATTTTAAGAAATGTCATAAAAGAAGAAACCATGACCGGAATTGAAGCATCTCAATTACTAAATCAAATACAAATGGATATCGGGGATAATGCTTTTGCATTGATGCAGTTTCTAGAAATAGAACCAGAGTCTGTTACTTCTGGTGATGTTGATTTCACACAATTCGGAAAAGTTGAATCTGGTTTCTATAACACTGTAATTATTGGTGATGATGAATTTGAGATACCTGTTGAAAGAAATTCGACAGAACAAACGGGTATGCAAGAATTCTATATTTCTTTTGCTAAGAATTTCATATCAGAAAAAAGAGATTATAGAAAAGAATACGATAATTACCAAGGATCATCCGAGCAAAAGAAAAATAGAGCAAAAAGAAACAAAGTCAATAGACTGATGAAAAAACTTGGCCGTATTCGCAAAGGTGATGGCAAAGATGTAGATCATAAAGATGGAAATCCAAAAAATAACTCAATGAAAAATTTAAGAGTTGTTAGTAAGAGTCATAATAGATCAAAGAAGTGAGATTCAAATGGACTTGATTAAAGAATTAAATTTCAATTACTGGGTGGAGTTGGGGTTTGCTGCTTCTATATTTTTTGGTGCTTTTGTCTATAAAATAATATCTGGATTAAAGTTAAAAAACAAAACCCTTTTTACTGACAATTGGGACATTCATAGCAACATACATGAATGTTTAACAGAACTTCGAGTGTTAACTGATGCAGCAAGAACCCAAGTTATACAATTTCACAATGGAGAATATTTTATGGATGGTGTGTCTATGAGAAAACTTTCATGCACACACGAATCCGTGTCTAAAGGAGTTTCGGCACAGGGAGACAAAACAACAAATCTATTGATTTCTCTGTTTGCACCACTCGTTGAAAAAATAACAAAAGATTCACCAGAACCACATTTAGTAAAAGAAGATTTAGAAGGATTTAGCAAACACTCAATGGAAGCATCAAATGTTCACTGCTATTCTGTTCTTCCGTTAAAACATAAAAATAATATAAGTGGTTTTATAATGACCCAATGGTGCAGTCCAGTAAAAGCAAAGCAAGTGATGAATCACTCGGATGATATCAAAAGATATATTCATGCTGCAAGAAATCAAATTGAAATATATTTAGATGAACAAGGAAGAGAAAAATGAAGAATTTTAAGAAGGCAGAAAAACCAAAAGAAATTGCAAAGAAAAAGAAAGTTTCTTTGGATCAAATCTTAAAACAACTTTCAATGGGTAAGAAGGTAGAAAAAGAACACACAAATAATGCAAACATTGCAAAAATGATTGCATTGCAACATCTAGGTGAACTTCCAGATTACTATAGCAGATTGAAGAAAATAGAAATGAAAGAAGATTTGCGTAATTGGTTTAATCCAAAACACCCGGATGGTGGATGGAAGAGAATCAATTCTAAAGGGGAGGCAATAGGACCATGCGCGAGAAAACCGGGGGAACCCAAGCCAAAGTGTATGTCAAACAAGAAAAGAAGCCAACTCAGCAAAAAGGAAAGGGCTGCGGCTGTGGGGGCAAAAAGAAAGCATGATTCTGTAGCAGATCGAAAAGGTAAGGGTGGAAAACCAATCAATGTTTCTAACTTTGGAAAGGGTAGAATTTCCGAAGCAGTAGAGAATTTGTTTGAGAAAAACAAACCAACCAATCCAGCACTTTGGGCAAGAGCAAAAGCAGCAGCAAGATCAAAATTTGATGTATATCCATCCGCATATGCAAATGGATGGGCCGCCAAATGGTATAAAGGAAAAGGTGGCGGGTGGAAATCAGTCAAAGAGGCAGTTCAGGATATCAGAACAAAAAGATTCATTCGTGAAATGGCCCAAAGACGAGAAGAGTCACCTGAGAACTATAGAAAAAGATTACTAGATCAAATTCATAGAGGTGATATAGCAGATATGGATGTACATGACCGAGTTCATGGTGCATTGGCCTTCGCAGATCACTTATCAGGACAATATGGTAGAAATATTCCAGTCGTTGCAAGAGTAATGTTGAAGGGCGGAGAGCAACATGCCCAAGGAATGAGAATAACCGGAATAGATAAAAAGGGAAAGATGTTAATAGGACATCCTGTTGGTGCTGGCGGAAGTCCGGCAAGACACGGAACTCCTGTTGAAAATCCGTTATCTGCTGTTACTGGATTGCATGTTGGAAGATATTCTGATATTAAACCAGAACATCTAGATATGTTAAGAAGATTAATGAACTTCAGAGGAAAACAAATGAGAGAATCAACACTAAGAGATATCATAAAAGTCATAATGGAAGAAAAGAAATCAAAGAAGCCTTACAAGGGTTTCAAGAAAGGAAAGAACCACCCAGAGGGAGGTCTTTCTAGATCAGAAGCTAAACGACAAGGAATTCATGCTGGAATTGAAACCAAGGATGAAGCAAAGCGCAAAGGTGGTTTCAGTAAACTCTCCAAGAAAACACAAGGTCGTAGAAAATCATTCTGCGGAAGAATGTGTGGAATGAAAAGAAAAAACACAAGTTCAAAGACTGCCCGAGATCCAAAGAGCAAAATCAACGCTTCTCTAAGAGTCTGGGGTTGCAGATGCGAAGAAACCTGTCACGAATGTGATAAGCAATTATTTGGTGAAGAGGCCGCTGCAAATGCAATGGGTGGTGGATTCAGCGTACAACAAGCAGCAACGCAAGCAAATCCAAGTCTTGCCGGTTACGATCCGCCGATGGGAAAACCATTGAGTGTTTCCAGTTTTGATAAATTCACACCAACCCCAAATACTAAAAATTCTGTAAAGAAGGCATTAGATATGTGGAGAAGAAGAAAGATAGCAGAATCTACACTTTCTTCAGATCAGGTAAACAAAAAAGAAGAGAGAGTCAAAGAACTCAAAAAGCATATAGGCAAATTTAAATTAAGATATGGCGACAATGCCAAAAGCATAATTTATGCAATTGCTACTCGTGATGCAAAGAAAATACACGAGGAAATTGTAAACAGTTCAAATGCCGGAACAATGACAAAAGGTGAAATAAGAAAAAGAGATAAAACTGCTTCCAAAGTAAAGGCCAGACCCATAAAGGGAGATACCGAGGAAGAATCAAAGCATAGAATTGCCACATTCATTACCTTGCGCTCGCGCGGCAAGAAGAAGAAGAAATAAGTATAAATAGTATAGCAGGAGAAAAAATGAAAAAGTTCAAACAAATATTAAACAAATTGTCGGAAAGTTATACAGAAGGCGGAAGCGTATTCAATGGATTTTCGGATGCACCCAGAAGATCTGCTTTTGGTGACCAAGAATTCGGTTTCAACATCAATAACGCCGGATCTAGCGTCAGCAAGATTAATGCATTTATTCACAAATTCCTCTCTGGTGAATATTTAGAACCAGAAGGCGCAATTCGTGAATTGCGTTCCAGACTCAACCATGCCGGTTTGGACTTTGTATTTTCAAAGAAGACCGAATTACATCCCGGACAAAACGCATTTCCAATAAAACTATATGGTGATGTTTTTGGTGCTACTCCCTCTACCGATCTCTCAAAGGGATTTAACAGAGGCGAAGATTTACCAAAAATGTTTCTTTTAGTAGACATAAACTATAATGAAGCGACATGCATGTATTCCATGAATGGAAGACTCTCAATGGCTGCTCCTGCTACCAAAAATCCATTGGGCGAAGAAATGATGAAAGCACCAGAGAGAAAAAGAGCATTGTCGATGAAGGAAAAAGCAAAAAAGATTTCCAAAATTGACGAGAAGGTAGAACAAATATCAGAAGAACAAGATCCTGCCAGAAAAGTAATGCATTTCATTATGAGAAATAATGATATGAAAACAAAAGTTCTGAAACCCGTCTACAATCACTTAAAGCAAAAGAAAACAAAGGGAAAACTTTCTCTTGATGATGCAAGAAAAGAACTCTACTTTGTGGTAAACACTGCTATGAGAAAAATGAATGCATCTGATAACAAAGTTTCTCTCAGTCAAAAGGATAAGTCTAGAGTAGTAAACGACTTGGTTAGAAATTTCAAGTCAGATCTGAAATAATTTAAGTGATCTTTTTATGATGAAATCTCCGCTGACCTCTGATAATTTTTTACTATACGCTTCTAAACTATACTCTAATCCCAATTCAACAGGGATAGATGAATTTTACGAAGATCTAAGCAAAATCAAGTACATTAAAAGACTATTGATACGGTTCAAGCGGGGTGGTGATCTTAAGGAAAGATTGATATTAAATCATGTGATAATTTTACAAAATGTATTTGGGGCGGAGGGGTGCTGTAGAATATTATTTTTTAAATTAAGCAAAGATCTACATCCTCTGTTAAAATCATTTCTGGCCTATTTAAATTATTTACCAGTTTCCATACCAGAAGTAAACATTGATGAGATACAATCAGATCATAGATTAGACAAAATATTAAGTGAATTGAAATGAATACACCAAAAACATTTAAAAGAACAATGACCTCAAAAGAACTAAACCGAGTTGTTAGTTCTTTCACTGTTTATAAATTCGTCAAAGCAATGACGACTTCATTTGAAGACACCGATGCATTTAGACTTGGCGTAATCGATGCAAGAGGTAAGTATTTAAAAGATCCAATAGGTAAAATATCAGTATTCGATAGACTTGTAATCAATCTCAAGGTATTATTGAATATGATACCAGATCCAAGAATAAAGTCACAATTAAAATACCTGACAACAGGAATTGGATTATTGGCAGAAGAATCTGCAAAATATGGCGCAGATCCAGATGAAGTGTTTGAGTCGATCATGGATTATTTCCAAGAGCAGGGGCTGGATCTAGACCAATATCTGGAAGAAGCAAAAAAAGTAAAACCACAAGCAGAAACTACAGGGCATTTGGAGCATGTAGGTGAATTGCTGTATCGTGGATCAGGAAAGACTGCACTAAAGCATCTGGCGGCTACACATGCCTTGTTAACTGGAAAACCAGTAAAGGGACATGAATTATCATATAAGGCCGATGGAAGCATTTCATTGGTCTTTGGAAAGCATGAAGGTAGACCATATGTTCAGTATAAGGGAAAAAATTCCCCCGCGTTCTTTGATGAAAAAGGAATAACCGATTATGCTACTGCGATGAATAAACCACATTTGGTTGCTCCCTTCACCGCGGCATTAAAAGCAGCGAGTCATCAGGGAATACCAGCAGATCGTTCATATCAAGCAGATGCAATATTGCGCGATAGCGATACCTCAATGAAAGGTAATCTGCTTCGATATAAATTACCAAAGCCTTCCACAAGAAGCACATTTGCCGTGCATTCCGAAATAGACACTGCGAGCGGAAAGAAGATTCGTTCAAACCCAGATCTATCCGGGCTAAGCACAGATGAAAATCATTTTGCTCCGTTATCCTTGACTTCTAGAAAATTCAAAATGAGTCCAAAGAGTAGCAAAACTTTAGGTTCTCATATTAGAAGAGCATCGGCACTTTTAGATGACCCTGAAGTCTCAGGTCTTTTAGATGAAATTTCCAAACATGAAGATCCATCTAGTAAAACTGGAGCAAGAAGAATACACTTCAAGAGATTCGGTCAAGCAGTACAAGAACAAAGACATCCAAGAACGGCGGCAGGATTTGCTGCATTTTCTAAAGCAGAAATAGCAAAAGAGAAAAATAAAAAACAAGCAGCAAGATTACAAAGCCATCTTGATTATGGTATGAAAAATAAAAAAGCACTTGCAAAAGTATTAAGAGCACACGAGCATATAGACAATGCAAGAAATGAAATATTCAGCACAATGACAAAGGATGAAATGTCACTCACACCGGAACAAGGTGGCAGTCACGAAGGAATCGTTTCTGAATTGCCCGGTGAGGGACAAGTTAAGTTTGTTCCTTCGTCATTCACAATAGCAAATAAAGGGCAAAAGGATAAATTCAAAAAGAAGAATTTAAAGGAAAATGCAATGAAGAATCAAA
>Ga0114976_10001094_pt1 | contig 16786 bp, 10 predicted proteins | sample S_130805_EF_Meta_FD_87319 | JGI IMG/M metagenome (GOLD analysis project Ga0114976, IMG submission 87319) | Freshwater microbial communities from Lake Simoncouche, Canada to study carbon cycling - S_130805_EF_MetaG | ecosystem: Environmental > Aquatic > Freshwater > Lake | place: Lake...
AGCGCGTTGACGCCAATTCGTTCCATCAGGAAAGGGTTGCGCTTTTCATCGAAATCAATCCGCCAATCCAGCGGGACATGCTGCGCCGTGAGGACGGTATGTTTATACCGGTTCAGAAAACCACTATCCCACTCGGAATCAATTTCGTTGAGACGTTGAGTGAGCGAAGCGTGTCGTTCAAGAAGACGCTTCTGGCGGTTGGCGTAGGTTTCGGTTCCGATTTTCATAAGTCTATTGGATATAGGGATTGGGATTTTGAGCGACAGACCAGATCGCGGCAAGATCGCGTCCGATGAGAAACGACCGTCGGGAAGAAAATTCCTTGAGATGAAGCGCCGCTCCATCGGCATCTGGGAGAAGCGTCCAGTTTTCGTCGCAAGTTGAGTTGGCGATGGAATACGCATCCCCTTCCCTTTCGGCACGCCATCCCGAAATTGCGGCTGCACTATCCATGGCAAGCGCATGAACCACTGTGCGACACGTAGCCGATTCCGACTCCGTCCAGCGGATGATCTCTCCCGAGCCGGCAAGCCCCTCTCCGCGCTGTGCGGGCTTCGGATGGTAAGCATCATGCACATAGGCATGAACTGGACCACTCATGCGTCCGCCACCGAAGTGCTTCAACTTGAGCCCGGCATCCCCCCGCCGTGCAAGCAGGCCGTCGGGACGTTCAAATTGCAAATCAAGGAGGTTATCGCGGTTGTTGAAAAGCCAATGCCAGGTCGCCCGCACAGGTTTCTCGCTTTCGATACGGTCCACGATGAAAAGGGCGTGCTGGCCGCAGAGCACCCAGAAACGTGTGAATGTCCGCAGTGGCTCTCCGTAAAGCGTCGCCGCGTCTGAACCAATGACTGAGACTGGCCCGACCCTCGCGGCAAGAAGCCGACGTCCACCGAGATCAATCGGGTCCGCTCCGCGTAATGTTCCGCCGTCGCGAATAATCGGACGATTGATTCCGCCGCGTTGGGTGAGGACACGCCCGCCAACCTCGAAAGTGCAGGTGTTGTGCGTGAGCGAGGCGGCTTCGAGATCGTGATTGAGGTTCCGGTAGCAACTGTGTCCAGGGTCGACCAGCAGACGTTCGTTCCGATGAACCAGGATGAAACTATTGATGTCGCCATGAATGTGCGCTGTGGCGTGACGCGGTTCCGAAGGTGTGCGGACTGCAAGCGTGGTGAGGCCGTTCCACCGATCGCGGGCGAACACATCCCCCCCGGAAAATGCCGCAGTCGGTGCAAGCCCAGCTTCGCTGGGCGAAAGTGCAGCAGCGGCATCCGCCAATAAAATTACCGATAGAAAGCCAAAGCCCGGGAGGAATCCGAACGAAGCAAGATCATGCGGCGGCGGTTCGTTTGCTGGAAAATACAGCGCATCAAACAGCCATCTCGCCAGTCCGGCCTCGACCGGCATGGATTCCCGAGCATGAGTGGCGATATGGATGAGCAAATCGCCGGAAGGTCGGAACAGCGCGGCGCTATCCCCAAAATTGGCACTGCGGGCACGCGCAATTTCTCCCCAGCCCGAAAGCGGCTTTCGGTAGAACAGCGCTTGAGCTGCCCACTGTACCATGCGCGCGTAAGGTTCCAGCGTGAGTTGCGTCGACGGCGACCGGCGTAGGATCGCCTCGCGCGCGATAATGATCGAATAAGCGGCGTAGTTAGCATATTGCAGCGACTCGCCATAACTGCCGTCGGGCTGAAAATGATCCGCCGCCAGCGGGAACCAAGCTACGGCCTCTGCCACAGCATCGTCATCGCCCAAGACCGCTGCGGAAACAGCAAAACCCGCCAGCAGCACGCAATTCCAGTTGTGGCAGAAATTCGTGTTCTCTAGGAACCGGCGGCACGCAATGAGGCCATTCGTGCGCAGGATGTCGCGAACCTCCGAGCGCTCCGTATCTGTAAATAGATCGGACGCCAGATCGACGGCCACGGCGATTCCCCAGGTGAGGTGGCTTGTTTCCAAAGAGCCGACGAGATGTTTTCCATCGAATCCACGAAACGGCGGCCCCGCCCAATCCGCCAGCGGTCGACGAATGACACCCAAGACAGCGGAGCGAAGCCAAGACCCGACTTTCGGTGATGGTCGCACAGCATGAATCAAAGCTGCATCGGTAAGGTATTCTGCAGCGTAGTGCCACCAGTCCGTAGTGGCCGTCGGGTCAGTGAATTCGGGCGAGGATGCTCGAAGGCACACTCTCGTTTCCATCGCCGCGAGGAGTTCGGCAGCCGGAGAATTAGCAGGAAGCGATTTCAGCAGACTGGCTTCTCGGGCCGTGAGGAACAGACTCATGAGGATTTCCTAGCGTTTCCACGGACGAGATGCACCACCGCCGCGCGAAACTCTCCCCCGAGCGACACAACTAGACGACCCGCAGTAATCATCGGCTTCCGCTTGTTAACATGCAAGGAACCGGCCACACGCCAGTTTCCATCGGGAAGCGGGATCGTGATCGATTGCGTGGTAGGCTTGGCAAACGTATGCACCACCGCCAGCGCTTCGCGCCCATTGTTGGCGACACGCAAGACTGCCTGCCACCCGCGTGGTTGACGGTAGCTGGTCTGGTCCGGTCCACAGCGCTGCGCATCGCCATTTGCAATAATCCGTGCGACTTGCCGGTAGAGCCTCTGGGCGGCGAGAGCGATCTCCCACTGGGAGACACTGAGTTTATCAATTTCGCCCGAAAGACACATGCGTCCCAGAAACGTGCTGGCCAGCGAATAAACGAGGCGTTCCTCATCATCGCCGGGACGAAGCACCGCCCAGATTTGATTCGCGCGAGCCGGGATGAGTCGCTGCGTGTTGTAAGCGAGGATCGGAATGTCGCGCGTCTCATGCGCATCGGAAAACGAAAACATCGAACCTAGTTCCAGCATGGATGGTTCCAGACGCATCCCTCCCGAGGAACAAATCTCAATAACCAAATTCGGAAGAGTTTTTCGGATTTTTTGAAAAAACGCACGCACGCCCTCGAGGTGTTGACGCAGCCCTTCGCCCAACGAATCCGCTCCATCGCAACCCAGGCCGATACTCTCATTGTAGTCGACTTTCATGTAGCCCATGCCTGCGTCTCGAAGGAGCCCGATCACCCGCTCGGTCAGAAACTCATGCACCCACGGATCGCGAAAATCCCAAAACCGCCGGCTCCCCGCATTGAGCACACGGCCATCGCGGTGCAGCTGGTGTGATGTCTCACTCCAAGCTTTCGAGCCTTTGTTGGCCACCTCAAACTCAAACCAAATCCCCGGAATCATCCCGCGCTTGCGGATCGCATCGCACGTCGCCCGCAGGCCATGGGGAAATTTCTTGGATGCGACAATCCAGTCGCCATTTTCCTGGTATCTCTCCGCTGGTCGCTCCGCCCATCCATCGTCGATGACGAGATACTTCACGGACGATCCCGCCAGCCGGTCGGCCAGCGCAATCAGGTTGTCGTGGTCCGGGTGTCCCCACGTCGTGCACCATTCGTTAAAGATGATCGGCAGCTCATCCTCGACCTGCGGACGACTGAAACGATGGCTCGCCGTAAGTCGCTGGCAGGCGTCATCAAGCGATCCATGAACCACCGTCACGATAGCCTCCGGCGTGGTAAACGACTCGCCGGGGGCCACGGTTTTCGTCCAGTGGCCGAACTCACGATCGGCGAGACCTCCGGAAAGTTGAACGAAATCATCCCTCCGATACGCCTCTATCTGCCATGAACCCAACCAGGCAATCTGCGCCGCCCAGACGACACCTGCACCCGTATCTTCCATCGCCGCAAATGGGAAAAACCCCCGCGTCGGCCACGACCCGACCTGACCGAAGCGTTCCGAGGTGACTCCGTATCCGGTCCACGAAGGTTCCATGTGAAGTTGCTCAAGCGGAAGCGATTCAATGCGCCCCTCCCCTGCCCAATAACTGCGGGCGCGGTGCAAACGCAGGCGACCCGGCGCGAAATCCGCAGCGAACGGAGTGATTCCGCCAAGCGAAAAGCTGGTGAGGTTTTCTAACGTTAACGGTTCCTTGGAGCGGTTGATAAACTTCGTGCTCATGCGCAACGCCCGCTCGCCCGTAGCCCATTCGAGCACATGATCGCACTGAAAACCGCGCGCATTTTTCAGGACTGTGACGATCTTGTTTTTTGTCACCCGCTGACCCACAAACTTCAGCCCCAACGTCGCCTCGCTGTTCCGCATTGATCGGCCATTGGCAAACTCGCTCACACACGGATCATCGGACAATCGGACTTGCACCAACGAGTCCAGCTGCCATGCCGGCTGCAGATTGTGACGGCACATCCCTGGATCATTCGGATCATCAATAAACGCCCGGTGCTTCGGAATCTTCCCCGAGAGAGGCTTCGGCACCAACTCCAACTGAACACGCCCGGCATGCGTCCGGTAAATCGCCGTCATATCGGCAAAGTTGCAGCGCGCGAGTTCCTGAGCTTGGGGTTTCACAAATAAGTCAACGGGTTTTCAGAAGACTAACCGATGCGGGATGCGTCGCTCTACTGTATTAATACCACATTACTAATTTCAATTACCCCCGGAGCTTGGCCCATCATGAACTCCACGATCGCTTCGCCGGCAGCAAAACCCTCGGGCTTCTCCCCATTAACTTTGTAGGATTTCCACTCGGGCGTTAGCTGCGTATCCGTCATGAGTTTGACCCGGTCAGGATTCGCAGTGTTATGCACTAAGACGAGCATGCGGTTGCTTCCGGACGAACGCGCCATAAATGTCAGAGTGACCGGTTGATCGGCGGCAATGGCTCCCGCTACCTCGCCCTTGGCATTCACGCGAAACTTCTTCCCTTCCGTTCCTTCCGGGATCGTGACTTGGATCGCGGAAGAGCCCGGCTCTGGACCTTCGATTAACTGAACTTTCGTGGTCTCTTTCACGGGTCCATGACCTCGCGCTTCTAGAGTGATCTTCTCATTGAGATCACCTGCGGCGGGTGAAGCGAAAACTGGCTGGGCCTCGGCGGCGACGGTCGTGATGGCTTGGCTATCGAGAACAAAGGGGCCGATATCAAACTTGCCAGGTACGCGGGGAATTCCGAAGAAATCCACTTCCTTCTCGTGGAGCGAAATACCTGCACTACGCAGAGGACTGTTGGCAGTAACTTCGACGACGCGTCCACCCTTCTCCCAGTTAACGAGTTTCAAGCCGGGAACGGCTATGATGTTTTTCCCTTTGTCTCCTTGAAACTTGGGGGTGCTACCATCGAGGTTGGCGTAGACATTGTTATCGATGACGATGCCATCGTTTTTGAAACTCGAGCTCACCGGTTTACCGGGAGGCGCCACGAGCACGTTATTCAAAATGCGGACGTTCTTGGTCGAGTTTGCAAAGATCTGCCCGTCCTTGAGGTCTGGATGCCGGTTGTTGTCGGCAGCGTAGTTTTGGATAAAGTCCACATTGCAGGACTTATAGGAATGGATTCCCGAACCGCCGTTCGCAAAAGTAACGTTGTTCATGACCAGCGTGCGTCCAGTGTATTCTTTTCCGCTACCGCCGCCCCAATCTTGGGTATTTAAGAAATCATCGATAATAATTCCGTTTCCATCCGTGACTTTGCGTTTCGAGGGATCCTTCCGATTGGAAAAGAAGAATGGGATGTTCTGGTAGTTCTCAAAGCATACGTTGTTACGAATGATAATTTTGGTGTCAGTCGAATCATCAATTGCGGTGGGCTGATAAACCGAAAGACCGCTGTTCCCAAAGGGCGACCAGAAGGCGCAGCGATAGACGACGTTGTTTTCAAACGTCAAGTAGTCCACGTGATTGGCGAAGATTCCGCCTCCGGGAAGATCGCTCACTTCGCAGTTCCGGACGATGATGTGGGAACAAGGAACCTTAGTCTGAGGGTTTGAGGTGATGCCGATACCATTGCCACATGTGCGTGGATTCTTGAGATTGCTCATCTCGCGCATCGCTTCCTCCATCGTCACGCTGGGAGAGTTGCCGATCACGCGGAAGCCCTGAATGACGATATGGCTGGCACTGGAAACCTTGATCGCATCCCATGCGTCCATGCTCCGCAGAACCACGTTGGCTCCTGGTGCCGGGGCGTAAGTGATGGGCTTTTCAGCTTCGCCCGAGTGGCTAATCGTGAGAATGGCTTTGCCATTCTTGGTAACATATTCACCCTCCGTGAAATAGATCACGTCGCCCGGGTGACTGAGTTCCTCTGACATTTGGACGGGCAGGGCCGTCTGCGGCGTGAGTCCGTCGTTTTTCTCCTGTCCGTCTGGTGAGACGTATAATGTGCGGCCGAGAACCCGAATGGGGGGCGGGGGGGAGAGTTTCCAAGGGGCGGGCAGTTCCACGGGAGCTGTAGGAGCGACTGGCTTGGCGGGGGATTCCACAGGCAACTCTGGGGGCTTCACCGCCGGGACGGTAACTTCCTGCGCGGGTGTTGAAATCTGGGTGGCCGGTGGCGTGGACGATGGGGGCAAAACTGGAGTCGGTGGCGGCGTCTGCGGTGCCGGTTTCATAGGTGCAGTCGTCGGTTTGCAACCCGCCAGAGCCAAAAGAGTGCAAGTGAAGAGCCCGAGGAGAAGATGCTTCATGAGTGTGGTTTGTGGGCTTAGGCAAGGAGCTGGCGGAGGTAGGGGATTTCGATTTTGTAAAAATCAAGGACGTGATTTTCTGAGACGTGGGGTTCCAGCGAAACCCATCCTTTGTATCCATCGCGTTTGAGCGCGCGAACAATGGCCTCAACGTTAAAGCAGGCCTCCGGGAGGGGAACGTAACCAATGAAATCCCGCGTGCTGTTCCGCATGGTCGAGCCTTTATGAATGCCGGCGATCGCTGGGTTGAAATGGCAACCACCCTTCAGGTGCACGTAGCCGATATGTTTCTTGATCGTTGCGTAAGCGTGCGGGTAGGGCTCGACGTTGCCGTGGTAGTAATTGCAGGGATCGTATTGCGTCTTGAGGCCCGGCGAGGCAACGCGTTCGCATACGGCCGCGACATTCTCCGGGAGTGCCGAGTCGTCATGAGCTTCGTTTTCGAGCGTGATCACGACGCCCTTCGACGCGGCGTAGTCGGCGGCAGGCTTAACGGCATCGCCCCAAATGGAAAGCGGAATGCCGACGTTATAGGTATTCACGAGCCTTGCGCCGAGCGTGACGGCGGCGTCCACCGCACCCTTCAAAGCCTCGGTGTAGCGAGCTCCGCCGCCGATGGCGAAGCACATCGGTGCGGCCCAAAATCCGAGCGTGACGCAGGCCACCTCGAAGCCACGTTCGCGCACTAGCTTCGCAGCAGCGGCGACATCGCGTTTTTCAAAGCGTTCCTTTTCCTCATCGGTCGAGGCGGAGCCAGGGATGTTCCAGGGCCAGAGTTCGATGGCCTTCACCCCGTGACCGTCGAGCACGTCGAGGATTTGGGAAAGCGAATGGGTTCCCGAGAGTTGTTGTCCGTTGATGGCTAGTTTCATGGAGTTATCGGAGAAAGTCCTGGGGTGTTGGGACGTTGAGAGTCGCCGCGTTTTGTTTCAAAGTATCAAGGAGTAGCGCATCCGACAGCACCTCATCTTCGGATGGGTGGTGTTGGGACTTATTGATGAGCGCATCAGAGAAGTGCTCGAACTCGCGGCGGTAGTTGTCGAAGTGCGCGAGGTTTGAGTCGGCTTTCGTGTCGAGAATGAAAGGCGGCTTTCCGTCGTCCGTCGTGCATTCGAGACGCGCGCCAGGCGTCTGGTAGAAGCAATCGTTGACGGTGATATTACCCTTAGTACCGAAAAAATTTACATAAAGTCCGACGTGTGAAAATGTCGTGACGAACGTGCCTGGGGTTCCCTGATCTGTCACAAACCAGGCCGCCGTGGTGTCGGGTACGGCTGATCCCTTGGGAGCATCGGTATCACAGTTCAACGGAGAAACGCGGGCAATACGCTCACCTAGCATTTCACGAATGCCAAAAGCGAGATAGACGCCAATATCGAGCAGCGGACCGCCGCCCTGCGGGTCAGTATAGCGCCAGCCGCCGGGTGCGCCGGGTGGATAGTATTTTGAGCACGGATAGGAAAAATGTGCGGTGACAAAGGTGACCTTACCGATGGCGCCGTCGCGAATGAGTTGCGCAGTTTTCTGGAAGACATCGCTGAAGCGTGACATGTAGGCGGTCATCAACGGGACGCGATTCTCCCGCGCGGCACGAACCATTTCTCGAACCTCCTCGGCGCTGTTGCCCAGTGGCTTTTCACAAAGAATCGCCTTCTTCGCCTTGGCTGCGGCGATTGTGGCACCCTTATGCATGCCGGTGGGAAGTGAGATATAGACCGCATCGACGTTAGGATCGGCCAGCAGTTCGGAGATGTCCGAGTAGGCTTTTAAGCCCTTGGTACCTGCCTTTGCCGCAAGATCGAGTGCGAGCACGCGGCGGCTCTCGATTGGATCAGCAATCGCCACCAGGCGCGCGCCTTTGGCCGCAAGAAGGCCAGGAAGAGATTTGTCCACGGCAATCTGGCCACAGCCGATGACGCCCCAGCGAACCTGCTCAGATCGATTCATAATGAACTAGGACAGGGTGATTTGTGTGGCATAGGTAGAAAGATTAACAATGCACCTGCATAAACATCAAACAATGGGGAAAAAACTAAACTCGTTGAGATGTCTTTGCTCTAGTGCAAATTCAGGGAAACTCCTTCGTGACTAAAAATATTCACCGCCCTACCGCCTTACACCCAAATCCATGAAACCGAAATACGCGCATCTTTCCAACGTCGCGGCACTAGCCAACAGGGAATCCATTAATGGCCCCGCGCGCGTCCTCGATCTCAAGGGACGCAAGGGAATCAATCCCACGAGCATTCACACCGCGATCAAGCTGGAGGGCGGCCACACCCTCAACCAGCCGAAAGGCACGCTCGTGCTCTGGTTCTTCGCACTGGAGGATCTCGCGGCCAGCTTTACTGCCGACCACATGAAGATCAGTAACGAGTTCTTCGATTTCTACACCTTCCTCAGCGACTACAAGGTGCCGCGCAACTATCCGGAGGGAAATTTCTGCTTCGTGTGGAATCGCTTCAACGAGTTCCGGGCTAAATTTTTCAAGGGCACCGTTTACCCCACCCACGAAGGATTCGAACCCCCGCAAAAAGCTTGGGTGCAGGCCGTTCCTTTCAACTACTTCCAGCAGCACCGCTGGTATCAGCTCGGTGTTACATGGGACGACGAGGCGAAAAGCGCGTCGCTTTTTGTGAACGGCGTCCATTGCGGCACCAGCGATGTGTTTAATAGAGACTTCTACCGCGACAAGGTCGGCGATGCTCTTTACGCAGGGAGCCCCGCGCTCTGCCACGGCGAGATCGAGTTTTACGACGTGCTGCTCACTGGCGCCGACCTTTATAAAAAATACCGCGCTGCTGCACCCGACTACGATCCGGCGATCGAAAAGGAACTGCGACACGCCTTCGAAGGTGCAGACCTAGAGGAATTCACCTTCGACCCGATCAAGGCGGGCTGGACCAAGCAGTTCGATTGCGATTTTCAAAACTCGGTCGAGCAGATCAAAGACTGGTATGTCCAAGGTCACACCGCATCCGTAAAACCGACGGGCCACCCCGAAGGCCTGCTCATCGAGACGCCAGTGCTCCGCTATGGCAGCGACGAGGCCTGGAACAGCCAAGTCTATATCTGGAGCAACCGGACTTTCGAGGGGGACATCTACGTCGAGTTCGAGTGGAAGGCCATCAAGCCCAACGGCCTCAGCCTGCTCATGGTTCATGCCTCCGGTATGAGCCGCGAAGACTTCATGGCGGACTATCCAAAGCGGACCAGCGGAACGATGCAGACCGTTCACGCCGAAGACGTGCGGAACTACCATTGGGAGTTTTACCGCGAGATGAACGATGTGCGAAATGACACTGGCACCGCCTTCAGCCGGAAAAACCCTTTCGCCTACCGCATCGGCTTCGGCAGCGCACCGGAGCCGTTCGCGATCAACGAATGGCACAAGCTCCAACTCGTTCAGCGCGGGGGTAACCTTATCGGTGCCATCGACGGCAAGATCCTCCTTGTCATCAAGGATAATTCCCGCACGAACACCGGAGCCATCCTCAACTACGGCCACATCGCCATTCGATGTATGGTCCACTCGGCGGTGGTGTATCGAAACCTCAAAGTCTTCACGGACAAGTTGCCGTTCACTCAGCAGCCGCTGAACCCAGCCTAAATCGGCCAACCACCAAAGGGAAATTCCCAGCATGAAATCGCATCTTCCTGGTATCATTGAGGGCGAACTGGTGCTCGTAGCTGGTGTTGCAAAAACCGGCGCCGATCCAAGCTGCCAGCCGCATCTAAGCCGGAACGCTGTAGTTCAGACCGTGAAACCTGATACTGAGAGAGCCAAGCCAGTAAAGTGCTCCCTAGAATCCGTTCCAACTGCATAGATCCGACAATGTCCCCACTCATGCCGCTCCGCCTTGCCTGCCTACGTCTTGTTTTCCTCGTCGCCCCGGCAATGGCAAACGAGGATCCGCTCACGTTGGTGAACCCATTCGTGGGCAACACCATTCATTCCGGTTCCACCTATCCCGGCGCGGCGCTGCCGCACAGTCTTGTTAAACTCATTCCGGATACGCTCTTTCCCTCCACTGCGGGCTCCAATCCCAACGAACCCATCCTCGGCTTCAGCCATATCCACATCGGTGGCACCGCCGGCAAGGCCTTCGGCGGACAACTCCGCGTCCGCCCTCAGGGTCTTGTTCGCGACCGCGGTGCCTGCGAGCAATAATCCCATGCCGTCGCTTTACCCTCCACACTCGCCCAGTAACTATAAACCGGATACGGCGCGCTTTTCTCAAATGCCCTACGTCCGCTGTGGACGCTCCGGCTTAAAGTTACCGCGCTTAGCCCTCGGGCTTTGGCACAATTTTGGCGGCGTGGATAATCTCTCGAACCAACGCGCCATGCTTCGACGCGCCTTCGATCTCGGGATTAATCACTTCGATCTCGCCAATAATTACGGCCCGCCACCCGGCTCCGCCGAGGAAAACTTTGGCAAACTCATGCGCGAAGATTTCGCCTCCCTGCGCGACGAGTTGATCATCTCCACCAAGGCCGGCTGGGAAATGTGGCCCGGCCCCTACGGCAACGGTAGCAGCCGCAAATACCTGCTCGCCTCGCTCGACCAAAGCCTCGCTCGCATGGGCCTCGACTACGTCGATATCTTCTACTCTCACCGCTTCGATCCCGAAACACCGCTCGATGAGACGATGGGCGCGCTCGCTTCCGCCGTGCACAGTGGCAAAGCGCTCTACGTCGGTATCTCCAGCTACAGTGCCGAGCAAACCCACGCCGCCGCCGCCCTACTCAAGGATCTGGGCGTGCCGCTCCTCATTCATCAGCCGAAGTATAGCATGTTCGACCGCGAGCCAGAGCCTACACTGCTGCCTGCACTCGCGGAGCTCGGTGTTGGCTGTATCGCGTTTTCTCCGCTCGCCCAAGGTCTCCTCACCGACCGTTATCTGGCTGGTATTCCCGAAGATTCCCGCGCCGGAAAAGCCACCGGCTACCTGCGTCCAGCCGGCGTCACCGACTCGCTTGTCGCCCAGGCCCGCGCCCTAAACGAAATCGCTCGCGCCCGAGGCGCGACACTCGCCCAGCTCGCCGTGCTCTGGCTCCTCCGCCGCCCCGAGCTCACCACCGTGCTCCTCGGTGCGAGCAAGGTCACGCAGATCGAAGACATACACCGCAGCCTCACTCAGCTCCCACTCAGCGCCGAGGAGTTGACGAAAATCGGAGCCATCCTGCGCCAGCCCTAAAACGTGACTAACTCCTTCCGCGTTTTACTGCTAGGCGGTAGTGGTTTTCTCAGCGGCTCGGTCGCCCGCCTCGCCGCGGTTGAAGGCAACGAAGTCATGATCGTCACGCGGGGGCGTCGGCCAGTGCCGCCCGGCGTGGCGACGATTGTCGCCGACCGGCAAGACCGCCCCGCCTTCACCCGCGCCCTCGCCGCCCAACGCGAGGATTGGGATCTCGTCATTGATGGCATCGCCTATACGCCCGAGGACGCCGAGCAGGACATCGTGACCTTCGCCAACCGCACCGCGCGCCTTGTTTTTGTATCCACCGATTTCGTCTACGACCCGCTGCGCCGCCGCAATCTCCAGAACGAGCACGAGGCCGCCTACGCGACCGAGGGCTACGGCGGGCAAAAACGCGCTGCCGAGCGCGTGCTCAGCGAGACCGCCCCGTCTTCGCTGCCGTGGACGATCCTGCGCCCCGCCCACATCTACGGCCCCGGTGCTCCGCTCGGTTGCCTGCCCCTCCACGGGCGCGACCCTGAACTGGTGGGGCACATTCTCGCACGACGTCGACTGCGACTCGTGGCAGGCGGCACCTATCTTCAGCAACCCCTCCTCGTGACGGACCTCGCCCAAACTATTCTCGACGCCGGCCTCGCGCCCTCGGCGGTTGGACGTGTGCTCAACGTTGCCGGTCCCGAAGTCGTTACGGCCCGCAGCTATTACGAAACGCTCGGGCATTTGCTCGACCGCGAAGTGGAAATCGAGTCCGTTCCAGAGTCCTCGTTCCTAACCGACCATCCCGACAAAGCCCCCTTCTGCTGCGATCGCGTTTACGACCTCACCTCTCTGTGTGACACTGGCGTGGCTCCGCCGTCCACACCTCTCGAGGACGGCTTTCGCCAGTTTCTCGCCGCAATGCATCCCGGCATCAAACACCTCCTCATCTCCGCCGCAGCCGTTCTCGCCGCCTACACTGCGAATGCCGGGCCCGTCCGCGCCGAACCTTTGCCCTTCGTGTTGGACATGGTTCATCACAATCCAGGAGAACCGCTTTTCGTCACGAAGTTCAACGACCCCGCTTTTCTCAAGAAATGGGGTTACACCGGGCAGTGCCCGAAATTCTTCACCCAAACCGCGGTCACCTACGAAGCGTTCGATCCCACCGTCACTCCCCAAGGCTCGGACGCGCGCGCTTGGTCGGAAAAAACAGCGGCGTTTATTGACGAACGCATCGCCGAGGCCCAAGCCGCCAGCCTGCCGCTCTATCCCTTCACCGATGTCCTCCTCGTTCCTAAGACGCTGATGGAAAAATACGGCGGCGAGATGAAAACCGACGGGCACCTAAGTATCCTGCGTCCCATGACTCAGAAGGTTCTCCGCGCTCAGATCGCCGAAATCTTCGAGCGCTTCCCCGGCTTGTCCGGCCTCACCATTCGCTTTGGGGAAACGCACCTGCACGACACGCCATACCATGTCGGCGAGAGTCCCGCCGCATCCATCGAGGAACAAAAGGCTCTCATCGCTTTGCTCCGCGAAGAGATCTGCGTGAAACGTGACAAGCAGCTCATCTACCGCAGTTGGTCTTGGGGCGGCATCGGACTTCACACCAATCCGACGACGTATCTTGATGTGACGGATGCAATTGAGCCGCATCCCAAGCTCGCCATTTCGATCAAGCACGCCAGCGGAGACTTCGTGCGCGGCGTGCCCTTCAATCGCACCCTCGGCATCGGCAAGCATCCGCAGATCGTGGAAGTCTCAGCCAACCAGGCCGGCCTCTTCGGCAAGGGAGCCCATCCCTACTACCTTGGGCAGGGCGTGATCGACGGCTGGGAAGAAATGGGCGAAGGCAAACGCGGCCTGCGCGATCTGGTCGCATCCAAACAATTCGTCGGCGTCTGGACCTGGACCGCCGGCGATGGTTGGGGCGGCCCATATTCGCCCAACGAATTCTGGACGAACCTCAACGCGTGGGTGATCAAACAATTTGGCCTGCAACCTTGGCGCACCGAGCCGGAGCTTTTCGCCGAATACGCCCGTGACGTGCTCAAGCTAGACGAAGCCCAGACCCAAATCTTCCGCGAACTCTGCCTGCTCTCCGCCTCCGCTGCCTTTCACGGCCAACAATCCTCACTCCTCTCGATCCGCCCGTTCTGGTGCCGGGATGATTTTCTCGCCGCCGTGAATCTCGAAGCCGTCGTAGCCCAGAATATTTCCCGTGAAGTGCTCGAAGAAAAAGCCACCGCCGTGGCCGATTGGAGACGCATCGAAGCCCTCTCCCGCGAACTCCACCTCCCCAACCCCGCCGACCAGGATTTCCTCGAAGTTTCCGCCACCTACGGCCGCATAAAATACGCCCTCATCGAGCGGATCTGGAAAATGCAGATCCTCGCCGCCGAGGGGAAACGTGACGGCAAGCTCGACACCGAAGGCCTGCGTGCTGCTCTCGATGAATACGACGCACTATGGAAGGAGTGGCGCCAGCTCAAGGCCGACCACGCGTCCTGCCCGACCCTCTACAAAGAAGAAAAATCAGGAGCTTGGGGCGCTCCCCCTGGCATGAAGGAAACCCTGCACGACTACCGCGCCGCGGTGTCGGCTGCCGGCGTTGGCGTGAAGCCGGAATGATGTGGTAGAAGTCGAATAGGCGCTGAAGTTTGCTAAGGGGAACAGGGACGCGAAGCCTGGCCAAGGGAGTCGGACTATCACAACTTCCCGCGTCGTGCTTCCAGAGTGTCGCGGATCTCATGCATGCGCGAGGTAGAGAGCGGGTAGCGTTTGAGAATGAAAAGCGCAGGGAACATGAAAACAACCGGAGCGATCGCCAGAATCAGTCGCATACCCATGATCGCCGATTCGGACTGGTGCGCCCCCTCTTTCACGCTGAAACCGGCTAGTTCGATCATGGGTCCGGGCAAGACGGCGCCGATGGAGAACGTCATCTTAACAACCCACGAAAAGATTGAAGCAAACGCGCCCTCGCGCCGTTCGTGAGTGGTCAGCTCATCGTCGTCCGCGATGTCCGCGGTCATGGAGGGAATGATGACCCAGATAGAGGCTCCGGCAAAGGAGAGCAGCGGGTTGCAGACGAGGCTCAGGTAGGGCGACGCCGGCGTGTAGCAGATCCAGGACAACCCCGCGCCAAGCATGGAAATCACCGCCGAAACGATTAGCGCCGTGGATTTTCCCCTGTGGTTGGCGACCCACTGTGCGAACGGCACGCCAGCGAGGGCACAAACCGTGGAAAGCAGCCCGTCCAAGCCGGCAATCTTGGCGGCCAGCACTTCATCGCCCTGTGCGACCTGATAATACCGGGCAAAGTTGAACAGACCGAACGCGAACTGCGATCCGACGATGTAAACCAGTGCGAAACCAGCCAATAAAAGAAACGCCCGATTTTGGAAGGTGAGTTTGAAGTTGTTGATGATCGAGACCTTTTCCTGCTTGGAGGCGGTCTCGTAGTAACGTTCTCGCAGAAACAGCGCCGGTAGGATGCCCAGGCACAACACGACGATTCCCATGATGCCGATGACGACCTGTGCGCCCAAAAGAGTATCAGGTTTGCCCAGGGCGGTAAAAAAAACCGGCAGCGTGATCAGAAACCAAAGCTGACCGAGCACAAGGCTTGATCCCTGCTGAAAATACGCCCGCACGGAACTTAGATTCGTTCGCTCATTCGTATCGGGCGTCATTTCCAGCAACATGCTTTGATACGGCACATTCCAACAACTATGCGCCGTGAAGATGACTAGTCCGCAAAGGACGACCCAGACCATGATGTGGGTTTGGCTCCAGTCCTTCTGGGCGTAGTAGATCGAGGACATTGTCAACCCGAGCACGATGGCGCCGAGAAACATGTAGGGCCGACGGCGTCCCCAGCGGGTCCGCGTGTTGTCAGAAAGCCATCCGAAGAGTGGGTCACTAAAACCGTCCCACAACCGGAAGATCACCATTAGCAATCCCGCAACGGTTGGGGAAATTCCCAACGCAATCGTGAAAATGGGCACCTGCAAATAGTTCAGCGTCTGCCCCCCCCACATATCAGCGATCCCAGCGGAGCCGTAGATGAGCTTATCCTTTAATGCGATTTTGTCTGAAGCCACTGTAGCGGTGTTGGTCGTGAAAGGGGTGGACATAAGCTGGAAGGAATTGGCGACTAGGCGGGATGAGGCGCGGGGAGGCTGAAGGTATGAAGCGTTTCGGGCGGAAGGGTGGCGTGAAACATGCGGCCACAGATCCGCACTTTGAGATTCATCGGCGTATAACGAGGGTTCAGCACGACCACGGTCAGAGCACCGTCGGGATTCAGGAAAGCCAGCGCATGATCGTGTGCGCCACGGGTGAGAATGCGCCGGGCACCCGGCTGCACGAAGCGGGTGATGTGGCGGAAGACGTGGTATTCGAAGTTGTAGATCACCTTGTCCTGCTTGCGATCAATGGTGATGAGCGAGTTTTGCGGCCACGACCATGTGCTGTAGCCATGCGGATCGAGCACCATGTTCCAGTTGAAGTAGGAATTCGCGCCGCGTTTCAGGTAGTGGCAGATGAGGCCGTAGGTGTAGAGGCCGGCGGCTTTGTCGTTGCTGCCGTTGCCGCACTCGGACTCGGTCTGCATCAGCTTCATGTCAGGAAACTCCGCCGCCGCGTGGGCGATGGCGTGCTTGCCGTCCCACTGATAGCCGAGGCCAGTGAGATGCTCACGCACAAACGGGTCGGCCAGCACTTTACTGGCATACGCACGCACATCGCCGTGGTTGATCGTGCCGAGCCAGATCTCCGACTTGATGTTCTCCTTGAGAAAAAGCGGGATCAGATAGTCCCGCAGAAATACCAATAACTCCTCACCCGTCCACTCGCACGAGGGGAAAATCTGCCCGCTCGCTGGTTCGTTCTGAGGATGGATCGCATACACCGGAATGCCCTCTTTGCGATACGCCGCAAGATAGAGCGCGAAGTAGCGCGCATACGCTGCCAGCACGCGCGGCTCCTGGCGGATGCGGCAGATTTCCGCGCCACCTTGGAAATCATAGCGACCGTTCTG
>Ga0114976_10001096_pt1 | contig 16775 bp, 16 predicted proteins | sample S_130805_EF_Meta_FD_87319 | JGI IMG/M metagenome (GOLD analysis project Ga0114976, IMG submission 87319) | Freshwater microbial communities from Lake Simoncouche, Canada to study carbon cycling - S_130805_EF_MetaG | ecosystem: Environmental > Aquatic > Freshwater > Lake | place: Lake...
CGCTGGCGGCCCTGATCTCGGGTTGCGCCACGGCGCCGGCCCCTGCGCCAGCGCCCGCCGCGCCGGCGAGAAGTCGCTGGCGATGATCGGCCCGACCTTGTGCAGCTTGAGCGCGGCGATGACCGCGAGCCCGATCGGCCCGCAGCCGATCACCAGCGGCACGTCCTGCTCCGTCAGGCGCGCGAGGTTCACCGCATGCACGCCGACCGCCATCGGCTCGACCAGGGCGGCGTGGTCCGGGTCCATGCCGTCCGGCACCGGCAGCAGCATGCGCTCGGCGAGCGGCATGTACTCGGCATAGGCGCCGGGGATGTCCGGGTTGTAGCCGAGGCCCATCACGGTGGTGCCGGCGATGGTCAGCGGCATGGAGGTGACCAGTTGCCCAGGGGCAAAGCGGCCTTCCGTGCCCGGCCCGTTCGCCACCACCTCGGCGACGTATTCATGGCCGAAGACGACGTCGCGGTTCGGGTCGAAATTCCAGCGCCCACCGGCGCGCCGGGCGAGTTCGGTGAACTCGGCCGGGAAGCGGGCGGCGTGCAGGTCGGTGCCGCAGGCCCGGGTCTTCACCAGCACCTGGCCCTCGGCGAGGACCGGATCCGCCACGTTGTCGACGACGAGTTCGCCCTTGCGGAAGACAGCCGCGCGCATGGTTTCCTCCCCTTTGGTTGGGGGAAGCCTAGAGCCGCACGCCCGGCGTCTGGTAGGCCTGCGTGGCGCTTTCCTGCACCTCGGTGTTCAGCACCAGGGCGGCGACCAGGGCGAGGACGGTCGCGGCCAGGATGCCGGTCAGGACGGATTTCATGGCAGGCGTTCTCCCCGGCTTGGTTGCGGCGTCAATGGGGCCTGCTCACGAGACTGGCAAGAGGGCTTCGGCCTCGGCCAGGTCCTCGGGCGCATTGGCGTTGAAGAAGGGGTCGAGCGGTTCGATCGGCCACTCGGCGCTGGCGCAGCCGAAGCGGGCGGTCCAGCGGTCGATCTTGCGCTCGCCGGCGATCAGCGCGGCGCGGAGTTCGCCCCGCAGCGCGGTGGGCCAGAGCGCGATCGGCGGATGGGTGAAGCCGCCCGAGGCGGCGCAGGCCATGGGCGTGCCGGCCACCTCACGCGCCGCCTCGAGCCGGGCAACCAGATCGCGCGGCAGGAAAGGCGCGTCGCCGGCGACGGAGAGCAGCGTCGCCGCACCGATCCCGGCCGCCCAGTCGAGCCCCGCCAGGATGCCGGCGAGCGGGCCGGGGTGGTCGGGCAGCGGGTCAGGCAGCACCGGCAGGCCATAGGATGCGAAGCGCGCCGGGTCGCCATTCGCGTTCAGCGCAATGCGGCCGACCTGCGGCGCGATGCGCGCCAGCACGTGGTCGAGCAGCGGACGCCCGCCCAGCAGCCGCAGCGGCTTGTCGCCGCCGCCCATCCGGCGCGCCAGGCCGCCGGCCAGCACCACCGCGACGATGTCACTCATCCCGCCCGCCCTTGCGCCAGTGCTTCGCACTTTCCGCCTCGACATAGGCGAGGTCGGCGTCGAAGACGATGCGTTCCTCGCCGGCCAGCGCCACAAAGCGCTTGCCCTTGCAGCGGCCGACCAGCGTGAGGCCGACCTCCCGCGCAAGCTCGACGCCCCAGGCGGTGAAGCCCGAGCGCGAGATCAGCACGGGGATGCCCATGCGCACGGTCTTGATCACCATCTCCGAGGTCAGCCGCCCCGTCGTGTAGAAGACCTTGCCCGCGGGATCGCAGGCATTGCGGAACATCCAGCCGGCGATCTTGTCGACCGCGTTGTGCCGGCCGACGTCTTCCATGTAGACCAGCGGCCGGTCGCCCTCGCAGAGCGCGCAGCCATGGATCGCGCCGGCCTCGAGGTAGAGCGTCGGCAGGATGTTGATCCGGTGCAGCAGGCGATAGAGCTCTGACGTGCGCAGTTCGCCCTTCGGCAGCTTCACCTCGGCAAAGCCCTCCATCAGGTCGCCGAAGGCGGTGCCCTGGGCGCAGCCGCTGGTCAGCGTCTTCTTGCGCAGCTTCTCCTCGAAATCCGTGCGCGCCGCGGTCCGCACCACCACCACCTGCAGGTCATCGTCGTAGTCGATGCCGGTGACCTGGTCGTCGCGCCGCAGCATGCCCTGGTTCAGCAGGTAGCCGAGGGCGAGTTCCTCGGGCCGATCGAGGATCGTCATCATGGTGACGATCTCCTGACCGTTCAGGTAGAGCGTCAGCGGCCGCTCGACCGTGACGCTGCACTCGTATGGCGCGCCGGTCTGGTCGATGCCGGCGACGCGGCGCGTCAGCCGCGGATCGGCAGGGTCGGGCTGAACGAGCAGGGCGGGTTCCATGCCGGCAAGGTGTGGGGGGCCGGACGGTTCGGTGCAAGCCGCCGCCTGTGTGCGCCGGCGCGCTTTGCGCCGGGCGGCCCAGGGTCTAGCCTTCGTTGCGCAGGGATTCCGGCACGGAGGATCATGTCAGCGGCACCGAACCAGGGAATCGCGGAGACCGGCGCCGCGACGCTGGCGGCCGAGCATGCCCGCCTGCTCGAACGGCAGCACGCCGTCGAGGCGGAGCACGGCGCGCTGCGCGCCCGCCAGGCCGCGAGCATCGAGGTGCTGCAGGCGATCAATGCCGCCGGCGACGACCCGCGGCCGGTGCTCGACCTGATCCTGAGCAAGCTGTGCGCGCTGGCCGGTGCCGCCACCGCCTCGATCCTGGAGTATGACGGCACGCTGCTGCACCGGGCCGCCGATGTCGGCTTCACCCCCGAGGTGCTCGCGGCGCTGCGGGCCGGCTTCCCGCGCCCGCCGGCGATGGATTTCGTGCCCGGCCGCACGGTGCTGACCGGCGGGATGCAGCACGTGACGGACCTCGCCAGCGAGAGGGGCGTCTTCGGGCCGGCGCGCGGCATGGGCGCGCGCAGCTATCTCGGCATCCCGCTGCGGCACGAGGGCCGCGTGGTCGGCGTGCTCGGCATCGGGCGAGCGGATGTCGGCGGCTTCGACGCCGAGGCGGTGGAACTCGCGCGCGGCTTCGCCGAACAGGCAGTGATCGCGCTGGCCTCCACGCGGACGCTGCGCGCGCTGCGCGACCGCACGGAGGACCTGCAGGCATCGCTTGGGCAGCAGACCGCGACCGCCGACCTGCTGCGGCTGATCAGCCGCTCGACCTTCGACCTCGGGCCGGTGCTGACCAGAGTGGCGGAAACCGCGACGCGGCTCTGCCAGGCCGACCAGGCCTCGATCATGCCCTACCGCGACGGCCGGCTGTTGGCCGACGGCTCGGTCGGTTTCCCAGAGGAATTCGCGGTCGTCGTGCGAAGCATCGCCGACGGCATCCCGGACCGCGACAGCCCGGCAGCCTCCTATCGCGCGGTGCGCGAGCGGCGGATCATCCAGATCGAGGACATCGCGGCGGTCCCGGGCTACCCGGAAGGCCCGGTGAGGATCGGCGGCCAGCGCACCATCCTCGGCGTGCCGCTGCTGCGCGACGGCGAGCCGATCGGCGTGCTCATGCTGGCGCGCCGCCGGGTCGAGCGCTTCACCGACCGCCAGGTCACGCTGGTAACGAGCTTCGCCGACCAGGCGGTGATCGCGATCGAGAACACGCGTCTGCTGACCGAGCAGCGCGAGGCCTTGGAGCAGCAGACCGCGACGGCCGAGGTGCTGCAGATCATCAACCGAAGCGCCTTCGACCTCGACGGCTTGTTGCGCACGGTAGTCGCAAGCGCCGCTGCCCTGTGCGATGCGGAGCGCGCCATCCTGTACCGCTATCGCGATGGCGCCTGCCATTTCGAAGTCGGCCACAATGTCAGCCCTGCCTATGAGCAGGTGGAGCGCGCCGCGCCCATCCATGCCGGGCGCGATACCGTGACCGGCCGGGCGATGCTGGAGGGCCGGGTGGTGCAGATCGCCGATGCGCAGGCGGATAACGAGTACGGCGCGAAGGAGCAGGCGCGGCTCGACGGCATCCGCACGATGATCGGTGTGCCGCTGCTGCGCGACGGCGATCTGGTCGGGGTCTTTGCGCTGGCACGCAATGCGGTGCTGCCGTTCGGCCCACGGCAGGTGGAGCTTGTCTCGACCTTCGCGGCCCAAGCGGTGATCGCGATGGAGAACGCCCGGCTGTTGGGCGAGCTGCGGGCCCGGACGGAGGAACTCGCGGTCCGCAACGACGCCTTCGCTGAGCGCATCGACCACCAGGCCGCGACCATCGACGTCCTGAAAGTGATGTCGGCCTCGCCAGGCGATCCGCAGCCAGTCTTCGAACTGATTGTCGAGCGCGCCCGGGCGATCTGCAATGCGCCCGCGGCGGGGCTCGCGGAGTACGATGGCGCGCTGATCCACCTGCGTGCGACCAGCCGGCTGGCGGAGGCAACCTCCTCGCTGCCCGGCATGCAGCACTTCGTCACGCGCTTCCCGATGCCGCCCGGCGAGCAGTCGCTGATCTGCCGCGCGATCCTGCACAGCCGGATCGAGCATTGCCGCGACGTCCCGGGCGAGCCCGGCCTGATGCCCGAGGTCTACGCCGCCGGCCACGGCTCCTCGCTCTCGGTGCCGATGCTGCGGGACGGCCGCGCGATCGGGGCGGTGAATCTGACCGCCCTCGATAAGGGCGGCTTCACCGACACCCAAGTCGCGCTGCTGCAGACCTTCGCCGAGCAGGCGGTGATCGCGATCACCAGCGCCGAGACCTACCGCGCGCTGCAGGCCCGCACCGAGGAACTCGCCCGCTCGCTCGACGACCTCCGCCGCACCCAGGACCGGCTGGTGCAGACCGAGAAACTTGCCTCGCTCGGCCAGCTCACGGCGGGCATCGCGCATGAGATCAAGAACCCGCTGAACTTCGTGAACAACTTCGCCGAACTCTCGACCGAGCTGCTGGCGGAGCTGCAGGCCGCGATCGCCTCCGGCGATCCGGACGAGATCGCGGACGTGACCGCAACGCTGCAGGGCAACCTGGCGAAGATCGTCCAGCATGGCCGGCGCGCCGACAGCATCGTGCGCAACATGCTGCTGCACTCCCGCCCCGGCACTGCGGAGATGCGCCCGGTCGAGCTCAATGCGCTCGCTGAGGAGGCGCTGAACCTCGCCTTCCACGGCGCCCGCGCTGCCGAGCCCGGCTTCAACATCAAGCTCGAGCGGGCGCTCGATCCTGCCGCCGGCGAGGCCGTGCTGATGCCGCAGGAGATCACCCGCGTGCTGCTCAACCTCATCGGCAACGGCTTCTATGCCGCCCGCAAGCGTACGACACCGGGACACGAGCCGGTGCTGCGGCTGGCAACGCGCGACCTCCGCGAGCGCGTCGAGATCCGCGTGCGCGACAACGGCATCGGCATGGACGCGGCGACGCGGGCGCGGATCTTCGAGCCCTTCTTCACGACCAAGCCGGCCGGGGAGGGGACCGGCCTCGGCCTCTCGCTCAGCCACGACGTCGTCGTCAAGCAGCATGGCGGCACCATCGAGGTGGCAAGCGAGCCGGGCATCTTCACCGAGTTCACCGTCACCCTGCCGCGCCGGCCGCCCGCCGGATAACCGGCGTGCGCCCGCGCACGCATCATTCGCAGACTCCACGCTTCCGCGTTGCGAAGCATCCCCGGCCGGGCGCAGCATGTCGCAACACCTCGGGGGAGGAGTTCCATGCGCCGTCTCGCCGCCGCCGGCAGCCTTGCCGTCTCGCTCGCGCTGGCCGCCTGCATCAGCACGCCGACCGGGCCCGTCGCCACGCCGCAGGGCTGGACCGAGCTCGACCAGCGGATCTGGTACGAGGAAAGCCAGGGCTCGCGGCTCGTGCCCTATGCCTGGGCGGCAGCGCTGGAGCAGCCGGATGGCGGGGGCCTGTTCCTCGACGACGCCTACCTCGCCGCCTTCCGCTACCTGCCGCGCACCCGCAGCGACGGCGTCCGGCTGCCCGTCGGCTTCGCGCTCGACGACCGCGACGACCGTGGCCTTTCCAGCACGCAACTGCGCTGGCGCGCCAACCAGGGCAGCCGCGAGCCCTGGCTCGGCCTGAACTGCTCGGCCTGCCACACCGCCGAGCTGGCCTTCCGCGGCCAGCCGATCCGCGTCGATGGCGGCCCGACGCTGGCCGACTTCAACGGCTTCATGGAGGCCTTCAACAAGGCGCTCGCGCGGACCGAGGATGATCCGGCGACGTGGAACCGCTTCGCCGCCCGCGTGCTGGGCGGCGACGACACCCCGGCCAACCGCGCCCTGCTGAAGCAGGCCTTCGGCCAGCTGCGCTTCCTGGAAGCCGAGACGCTGAAGGCGAATGCCGCGCCGATCGAGGCGGGCTATGGCCGGCTGGACGCCTTCGGGCACATCTTCAACAAGGTGACGATGGCCGCCGCCGGCGCGCGCGGCACGCGCAACCCGGCCTCGGCGCCGGTCAGCTACCCGTTCCTCTGGAACATCCACCAGCTGCCGCATGTGCAGTACAACGCCATCGCCGCCAACAAGCCGATGGACGGGCTGCGCGGCGCCGGGCTCGATATCGGCGCGCTCGCGCGCAACACCGGCGAGGTGATCGGCGTCTTCGCCGATCTCTCGATCCGGCCCAACCCGGGCAAGGATGGCTATGCCTCCTCGGTCGATGTGGATGGCCTGGTGCGGCTCGAGCAGCGGCTGCACCGCCTGCTGCCGCCGGCCTGGCCGGCCGCGCTGCCGGCGATCGACCAGGCGCTCGCCGCCGAAGGGGCGCCGCTCTACGCCGCGCGCTGCGCCGGCTGCCACCTGCCGCTGGCGCGCGACGACCTGACGACGCCGCTGCAGGACCGCATCAGCACCTTCAACCCGGCCAACAACACTACGACGCCGTTCGATACGAACCCACCCGGTACCGACCCCTGGATGGCGTGCAACGCCTATACCTACCGCTCGGCGACCGGGGCGCTGGCCGGCATCCCCGGCACCTTCCGCGAGGGCGAACCGCTCGGCCAAACGGCCTTCGTCTCGGCCATGCTGAAGGCGACGGTCGGCGGCGTGCTGACCGCCCGCAAGGACGACATCATCGCCAATACCTTCGACAGCTGGGCCTTCGGCGACCGGCCGCCGCGGATCGACTACGGCCAGCAGATCCGCGACCGCCGGCGGGCCCGCGCCGGCGCCGAGACCCGGCCCTCCGCCTGGCTGCCGCTCGCCCCCCGGGTCGCCCCGGCGGAGACCGACGCCCAGCGGCTGCAGCGCTGCATGACCGAGACCGGGCCGAATGCCGCGATCCTCGGCTACAAGGCGCGGCCGCTGACCGGCATCTGGGCGACCGGGCCCTATCTGCACAACGGCTCGGTGCCGACGCTCTACGAATTGCTGCTGCCGCCGGCGCAGCGCCGGGCGAGCTTCGCCATGGGCACCCGCGAGATCGACCCGGTCAATGTCGGCCTCTCGACCGATCCGGCGGCGCCCGGCAACGACCAGGTGTTCCGCGTGCGCGACGCCGCGGGGCGGCCGATCCCCGGCAATTCCAACCTCGGACACGACTACGGCAATGCCGGCCTCTCCGAGCGGATGCGGCGGGCGCTGGTCGAGTACATGAAGACGCTGTGACCGGACCGGGCCGGCGGAAATCGCTTGCCGCCGTGCCCGGCAGGGTCTATAGGAATAAAGTCAGGAAGCCGTCTCGTCCTCCGCCGACTTCCGCCGGCGGGCGATGAGTTCCATCGCCTCCATCAGCACCTCGGTGGTGACGCCTTCCGGCTTGAACGCCTTGGCGACGGAAGCCGGGTCCTCCGAGATCACCGGCGTCAGCACCAGGCGCCCGCGCTCGATGCGTGCCTCCATGTGCTTCGGCTTGCCGAGCTGTGACCGAAGCGATTTCGGAATGGTGATCTGCCATTGCGGTGAGACGCGGATGAGCATGGAGCGGGTCCTCCGGGCGGGGCGTTAAGTGCTGTCCGAAGGGTGCAGACTGACTTGAGGGCCAAAATTATTGAAGCGGAATCGGCCGAAGTCCCTCAGCTGCCTGGATTTTTTTCCAGAGCCACTGGCTCGGCCTCAATTTGTTGAGGATCCCCGGCTCAGCCCGCCTTGCCCAGCCGCCCGGCCAGGTCCTGGATGAACTGCCAGGCCACGCGCCCCGAGCGGCCGCCGCGGGTCACGGACCATTCCTTCGCCTGGGCCTGCAATTCCTCCACCGGCACCGCCAGCCCGAGCGCCTTCGCATAGCCCTCGACCATCGCGAAATAGGTCGGCTGGTCACAATTGTGGAAGCCGATCCAGAGCCCGAAGCGGTCGGAGAGCGAGACCTTCTCCTCGACCGCCTCCTGGCCGTGGATCGCGGTCGCCCGCTCGTTCTCGATCATGTCGCGCGACATCAGGTGGCGGCGGTTCGAGGTCGCGTAGAACAGCACATTGGCCGGCCGGCCCTCGATGCCACCGTCGAGCACGCTCTTCAGCGCCTTGTAGTCGGCATCCTCCTTCTCGAAGGAGAGGTCGTCGCAGAAGACCAGGGCGCGGCGATCCTGCCCGCGGAGGATGTTCAGCAGTTCCGGCAGGGTGCTGATGTCCTCGCGGTGGATCTCGATGAGTGCCAGGCTGCCCGGGTGCGCGAGGTTGGCCGCGGCATGGGCCGCCTTGACCAGGCTCGACTTGCCCATCCCCCGGGCGCCCCAGAGCATGACGTTGTTGGCCGGCAGGCCGCGGGCGAAGCGCAGCGTGTTCTCGACCAGGATGTCCTTCTGCCGGTCGATCCCCTGCAGCAGGTCGATCTCGACGCGCGCCACCTTCGGCACCGGCGCGAGCGCGGCCGGCGGGCCGGGGTGCCAGACGAAGGCATCGGCGCCCACGAGACGCGGGGCGCCCGGCGGCGGCGGGGCCAGGCGCTCGAGCGCCGCGACCAGGCGTTGCAGGAGCTCGGGTTCGATCGAAAGGGACACGGCGGGGCCACCAGACTTGACGGGAAGGGGGCGGAAGCTAGGTTCCGCCCGCCCTCACGGCAAGCCACCCCCAATAAGGACGAAGCCCGGGATGTTGATCTCCCCCGCCTACGCGCAGACCGCCGATGGCGGCATGACGGCCATCCTGCTGCAGCTTGCCCCGCTGCTGCTGATCTTCGGCGTCTTCTACTTCCTGCTGATCCGCCCGCAGCAGCAGAAGCAGAAGGCGCACCGCGAAATGCTCGGCAAGCTGAAGCGCGGCGACCGCGTGGTCACCGCCGGCGGCATCATGGGCAAGATCACCACGGTGAAGGACGGCGTCGACGAGGTCGAGGTCGAGATCGCGCCGAACGTGAAGGTCAGCGTGCTGCGCGGCACCATCGGCGATGTGCTCAGGCCGATCGGCGCCAACGACGACGCGGCGAAGAGCTGATCCGCCGCCGCGCCCTGCTCGGGCTGGTCGCGGCGGGTCCTGCCCTGGCGCAGGAGCCGCCGCTCGAGGGCCTGGTCGGCGGCAGCATGGTCGAGCTCGCCGCGCATCCGGCGGTCAGGGTGCTGATCCGCAACGCCGCGCGCGGCTGGCAGCAGCATGTGTATGAAGGGCTGCGCCTGCCCGGGCCGCCGCTCGCGCAGGTCGAGGGCTGGCTGGTCGGCTGGGGCCGGCGCGGCCCCGATGGCCTGTTCCTGGCCTTCGAGATGAAGCCCGAGGTGCTGGTGCTATTCCTGCTGAAGGATGGCGCGCCGGTCTATCTCGCGCCGCGGACCAGCCAATGGCCGCCGGCGCTGGGCGGGCCGTTCCAGGATTTCCGGGCGGCGTCATGATTCGCGAGCTCGACGCGACGGAGGCCGGCGCGCGGCTGGCCGAGCTGGGCGCCATCCTGGTCAATGCGGTGGCGCAGGGTGCCTCGGTGAATTTCCTGCGCGGCTTTTCGCAACCGGAGGCCGAGGCCTGGTGGCAGCGCCAGGTGCCGGGGATCGCGGCGGGCACGACGCGGCTGTTCGTCGCGGAAGCGGCGGGCCGGGTCATCGGCACGGTGCTGCTGTTCTACGCCCCGCAGCCGAACCAGCCGCATCGCGGCGAGATCGGCAAGATGCTGGTGCACTCCGCGCATCGGCGCCGGGGGATCGGGCAGAAGCTGCTGGCGGCGGCCGAGACTGCCGCGCGCGCCGCGGGGAAGACCCTGCTGGTGCTGGACACCGAGGCGGGCAGCGCGGGCGATGCGCTCTATCGCCGCTGCTGCTGGATCGAGCTCGGCACCGTGCCGGGCTATGCGCTGACGCCGGATGGCGTGCCGGCGGCGGCGACGTTTTTCTGGAAGCGGATTGCGTAGTCGAAGGGGGCCGGTCGCCCGGCCCCCTTGCGATCTCAGGCGCTCTGGCCGCTCTTCATGCCGCCGGCCTTCAGCAGGGTCTCGACCACTTCCCAATCAACCAGCTTGTTCAGGAAGTTGTCGATGTAGTTCGGGCGGACATTGCGGAAGTCGAGGTAGTAGGCGTGCTCCCAGACGTCGCAGCCGAGGATCGGCGCGCCCTCGCCGGTCGAGATCGGGTCGGCGCCGTTCGCGGTCTTGGTCACCTTCAGCTTGCCGTCATGGCCGATCACCAGCCAGGCCCAGCCCGAGCCGAACTGCGTGACGCCGGCCTGCTTGAAGGCCTCCTTGAAGGCGGCCAGGCCACCGAGGTCGCTGTCGATCTTCGCAGCCAGCGTCGCCGGCAGCTTGTCGCCGCCGCCCTTCGGCGACATCACCTGCCAGAACAGGCAGTGGTTCCAGTGCTGGCCGGCCTGGTTCAGCACCGGCAGGCCATCGGCGCCGGCCTTGCCGGCCTCGGCCACGATGGTCTCGAGCGACTTGCCGGCGAGGCCCTTGCTCTCGATCAGCCCGTTCAGCGCCGTGACATAGGCGTTGTGGTGCTTGCCGTGGTGGAGCTCGAGCGTCTCCTGGCACATGCCCTGGCCGGCGAGGGCGTTGGTGCTGTAGGGCAGCGGGGGCAGCGTGAAGGCCATGGGCTGTCTCTCCTGATCTTGTGAGTGCGGGGGTTCGACGCGCCCGGCTCCCCGGGTGCCGCCGGGACAGCTAAGCGGCGTCCGGTGGCGCGTCAAGCAAGGCCCCGGCATATGGCGGGCATGGACGAGCTCGCCGGCTTCGTGCGGCAATCAGACCCCGATCGCTTCCTCTGCGCGCTCTTCGCGCCGGCGGAGAAACGCCCTGCGCTGTTCGCGCTGATCGCGCTGAACCACGAACTCGCGCGCGCGCGGGAAGCCGCGAAGACGCCGATGCTGGCGCTGATCCGGCTGCAATGGTGGCGCGACGCGATCACGGAAGCCGCCGAGGGCAAGCCGCCGCGCCGGCACGAGGTGGCAGCGCCGCTGCATGCCGCGATCACGGCGGGCGCGCTCGATGCGGGCGAGCTCGCACCGCTCGCCGATGCGCGCGAGATCGAGACGGAGGAGGAAGGCATGCCGGGCCGCGCGGCCTTCGACAGCTATCTCCGCGGCAGCGCCGGCGGCTTCGCGGTCGCCGCTGGAAGGCTGCTCGGCGCGCCGCCGGCGCTGCTGCCGGCGCTGCAATCGGCGGGCGCGCTGCAGGGGCTCGCCGGCGTGCTGCGCAACGCGCCGGTACTGGCGGCCGAGGGCCGCTCGCTGCTGCCGCCCGGCGCCGAACCGCGCGCGCTCGCGGCCGAGGGGCTCGCCGCGCTGCCCGCCGCGCGCGCCGCGCTGCGCGGGCTGCCGCGGGGCGCGATCGCCGCCGCGCTGCCGCTGGTGCTGGCGCGGCGGGATCTCGCGCGGCTGGCGCGCGGCGAGGCGGTGCCGGCGCCCCGCGGCCTCGGCGACCGGCTGGCGGTGGTGGCGGCGGGGCTCGCGGGACGAATCTAGCCCGGCGGCCAGGCCAGGCCGAGCCGGTCCATCAGCCCCAGCGCCACCGCCTCCGCCTCGCGATCGGCCGAGCGGAGCTGGTCGAGGAAGGCCTCCTCCGCCTCCGCCAGCCGGTGCCCGCGGCGGTGGATCACGCCCCAGCGCACGATCATCCAGGGCGCGTGCAGCGGCAGCGCCGCCGCCCGGCCATCCGCGATCGCCGCGGCCGCGAGCGCGGCCGGCGCCGGCGTGACCGCATCGCTCTCGGCGAGCACGCCCAGGCCGAGCCGCGGGCTGTCGACCACCAGCGCGGGGAAGGCCGGATGCACGGCGCCCGCCGCCCGCGCCGCCGCCCGCGCCGCGGCGACCGGCGCCTGCGCGTGCTGCGGCGTGCGGCCGAGGAAGACGAAGGGCCAGGCCATGGCGTCGGCGAGGCTCGGCCGCTTCTCGGCCAGCAGCGGATGGCCGGGCCGCACCAGGAACAGCGCCGGCTGCGGCCGCAGCGGCTCGACCACGAGATCGGGCGGCGCGCCGAGCCCGCCGATGTCGAGCAGGCCGAGCGCGGCCTCGCGCTCGCGCACCAGGGTCGGGATCTCGATCCAGGTCGCCGGCTGCAGGCGGATGCGCAAGGTCGGGTGATGCGCCAGCATGCGCGCCGCCGCCGCGACGCCGATGGTCTCGGCCGCCCAGAGCCCGGCGGCGACGGCCAGGTCGCGCGCCTGGTCGCCGCGCAGCGTGCCGATGCGGGCTTCGAGCGCCTCCAGCCGCTCGATGATGCCGGCGGCCTCGGCCAGCACGAGGCGGCCGAGATCGGTCGGCACCGCGCCGCGGCGGTCGCGCTCGAAGAGCGGGCCCTGCAGGGTCGCCTCCAGCGCGGCGAGGCTTCGGGTCAGCGCCGGCTGGCCGATGCCCAGCACCCGGGCGGCGCGCGCCAGGCTGCCATGCTCGGCGATGGCGCGGACCAGCCGCAGGTCCTGGATATCCATCGGGCTATGCCGATCCGTGAAGTCGAGATTGCGCAATCCGGATAGTGGCAAGCGCACCGGCCTCGGGCAAACTGCGGCGCAGGACGGGGAGCGGGCGCGGTGGAGGCAGCCATCGACGATGCGGCGGCGCGCTACGCCGGGATGCGGCGCATCCCGGGCGGTGCCTTCCGCATGGGCTCCGACAGCCACTACCGCGAGGAACGGCCGCAGCACTGGGCGAGCGTCGATCCCTTCTGGATGGACGAGACCACGGTGACCAACGCGCAGTTCGCCGAGTTCGTCGCCGCCACCGGCTACTGCACCGTCGCCGAGCGGCCGCTCGACCCAGCCGCCTACCCGGGCGCGAAGCCCGCGCTGCTGGTGCCCGGCGCGCTCGTGTTCCGCATGACGGACGGTCCGGTCGACACGCGCGACATCTCGAACTGGTGGCACTGGACGCCGGGCGCCTGCTGGCGCGCACCGGAGGGCCCGGGCAGCGACCTCGCCGGGCGCGCGGAGCATCCGGTGGTGCATGTCGCCTTCGAGGATGCCGAGGCCTATGCGGCCTGGGCCGGCAAGGCGCTGCCGACCGAGGCCGAATGGGAATGCGCCGCGCGCGGCGGGCTCGATGGCGCCGAGTTCGTCTGGGGCGACGAACTCGTGCCGGGCGGCGTGCACATGGCGAATACCTGGCAGGGCCCCTTCCCCTGGCGGAATTTCGAGGCCGATGGCTTTGCCGGCACCGCGCCGGTCGGGCGCTACGCGCCGAACGGCTACGGGCTCTACGACATGGCCGGCAATGTCTGGCAATGGACCACCGACTGGTTCGCATCGGCGCATGAGGCCGATCCCGGCAAGCCCTGTTGCGCGCCGGAGAACCCGCGCGGTCCGGCGATGGAAGCCTCCTTCGACCCCGCCCAGCCCGCCGTGCGCATTCCGCGCCGGGTGGTCAAGGGCGGCAGCTTTTTGTGTGCGCCGAGCTACTGCCGACGCTACCGGCCGGCGGCGCGGCATGCCCAGATGGTCGATACGGGCATGAGCCATATCGGCTTCCGCTGCATCCGCCGGGACGCGGCGTAGTCACCAACAGGGAGACGACAACCATGGCCAACAGGACATCGCGCCGCGACATGCTGCTCGGCGGCGCCGCAGGGCTCGCGGCAACCGCCGGCGGCGGCGTGCAGCTGGCGCAAGCGCAGCCGCGCCCCGGCGCCGCGCCGGCGCCCGCCGCCGGCGGCCGCAAGCCCAACATCCTCGTCATCTTCGGCGACGACATCGGCTACTTCAACATCAGCGCCTACAACCGCGGCATGATGGGCGTGCGCACGCCGAACATCGACCGCATCGCGCGCGAGGGCGCGATCTTCACCGACCTCTACGGCCAGCAGAGCTGCACCGCCGGCCGCGCCGCCTTCCTCTGCGGCCAGAGCCCGTTCCGCACCGGCCTGCTGAAGGTCGGCCTGCCCGGCGCGAAGGAGGGCCTGTCGGACAAGGACCCCTCGCTGGCGGAACTGCTCAAGCCGCAGGGCTACGCCACCGGCCAGTTCGGCAAGAACCATCTCGGCGACCGTAACGAGCACCTGCCGACGGTGCACGGCTTCGACGAGTTCTTCGGCAACCTCTACCACCTCAATGCCGAGGAGGAGCCGGAGAACCCGGACTATCCGCGCAACCCCGAGTTCAAGGCGCGCTTCGGCCCGCGCGGGGTGCTGAAGTGCCGCGCCAGCGACCGCGACGACCCGACCGAGGATCCGCGCTTCGGCCGCGTCGGCCGCCAGACCATCGAGGACACCGGCCCGCTGACCAAGAAGCGGATGGAGACGGTCGATGAGGAGTTCCTGGCCTCGGCCAAGGACTTCATCAACCGCAACGCGCGCGCCAATACGCCCTTCTTCTGCTGGTTCAACTCGACGCGCATGCACATCTGGACGCATCTGAAGGCGGCGTCGCAGGGCAAGACCGGCCTCGGCCTCGCCGCCGATGGCCTCGCCGAGCATGACGGCCATGTCGGCGAGTTGCTGAAGCAGCTCGACGATCTCGGCATCACCGACAACACCATCGTGCTCTACACCACCGACAACGGCGCCGAGGTCTTCTCCTGGCCGGATGGCGGCACCACGCCCTTCCGCGGCGAGAAGAACACCAGCTGGGAGGGCGGCTACCGCGTGCCCGGCATGATCCGCTGGCCGGGCGTGGTGCGGCCGGGCACCGAGATCAACGACATCGTCTCGCACGAGGACTGGGTGCCGACCTTCGTCGCCGCCGCCGGCGAGCCGCAGGTCAAGCAGAAGCTGCTCACCGGCTACGACGCCGCCGGCAAGACCTTCAAGGTCCATCTCGACGGCTATGACCAGCGCGCCCTGCTGTCGGGCAGCGCGCCGAGCGCGCGGCGCGAGTTCTTCTACTGGACCGATGACGGCAACTTCGCCGCGCTGCGCTACGACCGCTGGAAGGCGCTGTTCCTCGAGCAGAAGGCCGAGGGCTTCCGGGTCTGGCAGGAGCCGCTGACGCCGCTGCGCGTGCCCTACATCTTCGACCTGCGCGCCGATCCCTTCGAGCGGGCGCAGCGCGAGGGCGCGGAATACACCAAGTGGATGGTCGAGCGGGTCTTCCTGCTGGTGCCGGCGCAGGCCTTCGTCGCTGACCACCTGAAGACCTATGTCGAGTTCCCGCCGCGGCAGAAGCCCGGCAGCTTCGCGCTCGACCAGGTACTGGCCAAGCTGCAGGAGGGCGGCCAGGGTCGGAACTGAGCCGGTTCTCGCCTCACGGCAAATTTGTTATGGCAAATTTGTTCTGGCCGGCCGGCGGGGGCGACCCGCCGGCTACCCAGCCCCGGCAGAACCGTCATATACCGCGCGGCATGATCAACCTGACCCGACGCCACGCCGCGCTGGCGGCAGCGCTCGCGCCCCTCGCCCTCAGGCCCGCGCCGGCCCAGGGGCAGACCGCCGGGACCGATCCGCTGCCCTCCTGGCGGGACGGCGCGACGAAGCGCGCCATCCTCGATTTCGTCGCGGCGGTGACGGCCGAGGGCACGCGGGATTTCGTGGCGCCGCGCGACCGCATCGCCACATTCGACAATGACGGCACGCTCTGGGTCGAGCAGCCGATGTATACCCAGGTCGTCTTCATGCTCGACCGGCTGAAGGCGATGGTCCAGCGCAACCCGTCCTGGCGGCAGGACCCGCTGTTCAAGGCCGCGCTCGCCGGCGACATGAAGACCGTGCTGACCTCCGGCACCTCCGGGATCCTGCGGCTGATGGGCGCGGCGCTCGCCGGCAATACGCCGGACGACGCGCAGCGGCTGGCGGCGGCCTGGCTGCAGACCGCGCGCGACCCGAAATGGAACAAGCCCTATACGCGCCTGGTCTACCAGCCGATGCTCGAGGTGCTGGCCTTCCTGCGCGCGCGCGGCTTCGGCACCTTCATCGCCTCGGGTGGCGGCGTCGAGTTCGTCCGCGCCTTCTCCGACGAAGCCTATGGCATCCCGCCCTGGCAGGTGATCGGCTCGAGCTTCGACCTGCGGATGTCGCTGCTCGACGGCAAGGTGAACCTCACCCGCATGCCGGCGGTCGACTTCGTCGATGACGGCCCGGGCAAGCCGGTCGGCATCGCGCGCCAGATCGGCAAGCGGCCGATCATCGCCTTCGGCAATTCGGATGGCGATTTCGAGATGCTGCAATACACGACCGAGGCCGCGGGCCGGCGGCTCGGCGTGATCGTCCGGCACGACGATGCCGAGCGCGAATACGCCTATGACAAGGACACCCAGGTCGGGCGGCTGGTCCGCGCGCTGGATGCGGCGCCGCACCGCAAGTGGCTGGTGGTGTCGATGAAGAACGACTGGGGCCGTATCTTCCCGTAGCCGCTCAGGCGAAGCCTAGCCGCGCGCCGATCCCGGCCTCGGCGGCCAGGCTGCCGAGCTTCTTCCAGGTGGCGTCCTCGATCTCGACGCCGACCTTCGCGCGCTGCGTCTCCGCCCTGTGCTCGACCTCGCCGGGGTAGAGCACGCCGGTGCTGCCCTTGGCCGGCTTGGTGTCCTTCAGGTAGTGCGCGAAGTCGGCGACGTCCTTGCGGAAGGTCAGCAGCGGGCGGAAGGCCTCGACCTTGATGGCGATCA
>Ga0114976_10001097_pt1 | contig 16770 bp, 23 predicted proteins | sample S_130805_EF_Meta_FD_87319 | JGI IMG/M metagenome (GOLD analysis project Ga0114976, IMG submission 87319) | Freshwater microbial communities from Lake Simoncouche, Canada to study carbon cycling - S_130805_EF_MetaG | ecosystem: Environmental > Aquatic > Freshwater > Lake | place: Lake...
CACGTCACGCCACTCGCCCGGAGCGATGGGAGTGTCATCACCCTTGACCCGCAACCCACGGGCTTTGAATCCTCCCGGCAGGTTAGCCAGCGTGCCCGCATCAACAAGCTGCCTAATAAGAGAGGTGCCAGATTTGGCAAAAGCCCCGATCAGGTGAATCAGCCCGAAACAGTAGAAGCCAAACCCCGGCACGTAACCATAATGCACGAAGTGCTGGCGGGGGGCATACATCTCGTCGTCTGGTTCCCAGTTACGGCGAATCCCCAGAACGGTTTGGGTGCCTTTCTCGATAGTTACTATATAAGGAAGGGCGATGCCGGTTAGCTCCCCATCCTCCTTGTGCTCATACCCTTTGAGGTCGAGATGGACGTTCATCTCCAGAATCTTGAACCGATCATCAGAGTTCGCCCGGAACCCCATCTTCTCGGCAATCTTCTTCTCAATCTCATCCATCGTCATCTGGGGTTCACCCAGATCCACATCCCGATAGAAGCCAGCCACCTGCAAGCGACGTAGCTCATTCTCAGTCTTGCGCATCACGTGAGTGATCCGCTCGGCTGCTTCTAAGTTAGAAGCCCCATATGGCACCACGAGATCATCAGATGGCACATATATAGATACCTGACGCCCCATATGTGGGTCGTAGTAGATCTTCTTGAAGGCATTACCCGACAGCCCCAGACCCCACAGCATCCGCTCATGCTCGGGTCGATACTCCTGCATCACGTCCGTAAGCTGATGATTCATATCATCTTGGACACGAACCGACGCTTCTTTCTTTGCAGGGGTTTCTTTACCAATGATCTGAGTCTTGACCGGCCCCGCAGCGGGGAAAGTGCTCATCATGGTCTCGGACTGAAACTTGACCAAAGCCTCGGAAAGCAAGGGGTGATACACCCCGCATGCGCCCTCCCACGGCTCGGAGCGTTCCTCAATCTTCATCCCAAGCAATTCCAACCCATCTACATAGGTCTGCATCCAATCTTTGCGAGAGGCAATATCCGCGTCAAAGTCGCCTAGCAGTTCGGATGCAAGGGACTGCAACTCCTGCTCGTCCATAGATTCAGCCAGATTGGCATTGAAATCATCGTCTGTTTCTTGGCCGGGAGTTAGTTCAATCTCCATCCCGTCGATACCAATAGACATGGATTCGGGATTCTCAACTTGGATTTCAATCATTGGGTCTTCTTCACCCATGAAACTATCCAATCCTTGCGGTGCCGCATAAAGCGATTTTGCAATTGCCATGATGTGCCTTAAATAAGTTTCCAGCTACCGTCAGAGTAGTTATCTGGCATAGGAACACTACCACCTTGGGCAAACCAGTTCCCTTCCCTGAGCATCTCAAGAAACGTGGGCTTCATTCTTTCTGGTTGCCGCGTGTGGGGAGGAAGATCTTTGGCGTCCAATCGTGTTTGACGCAGCCCAGTCAAGGCATCATACGTCTCACGTTGTGCCGGAGTGTTGAGAATATACTTGCGAACGTACGGATCTTCAGTCAACTTTTTGTTTTTTGCTTGCTCAAGAGCCGACAAGCTGGCAAGTTGCTCGTATAGGAAATTTTCCTTATCAGGCCGTTTTAACACATTTTTTGAAAAATATCCGGTTTCTACGGCTTTTGGGTCCAAACCCCATTCTTTTTGCAAGTATGGAGCATGTTCTATCAACCTATTAACAACGAAAGCCCTACTAGATTTATAATTGCGCAACGAATCAGCCATCTTATCCCACATGGTATTTAGTTCGGACGCATCTTCAAGTGACTGATTGGCCAATACATGCTCCATCTCATGCGCTCTTACATGAGTTGGATTGGGATCTCCGGGCTTATAGTTTTGCGCGGGGGCATACGCAGCATAACTTCTATTTGCGTTTCCTGCATCATCTTCAGGAGCCGTAATCCCAAACGTGTTTTTCCCCATGCGCGGATTAACAGCTTCTCCAACAAGACTGCTTGCCCCCATCTGCGTATACGGTTTTTCGCCGGGAATAGTTGCCTTCGTATCAAAATTTTTGGGGTTGTACCCCGAACGCTGCAACACATCCACTATGCCCTTGGGCAGTTTGGAAAATTCTTCATCCGTCATCAGTAGTACTCTCGTTTGCGACGGAAAGAGGGTTTATCGTCTGGCTCATCTGTTTGGAGCCGAAGGAACCCACCACGCCGGTATCGTAGAAGTGCTTGAGTCATGGAGTCCACCATGTCGTCATGCTCGCCGGAAGGGAAGCTGGCGACTTCTTCAACCAACTCCTCGGCCCAGTGCGTATTAGGCACCCACACGCGCCCGGATGCAAATATATCTGCAACGGCGTTCAAACGAGCAATCTTGTCGTTACCTTTACTGGGAGTGAACTCTTGCACGGGGATGCCCATCGCTCGTAGCTCAAATATTAGAGGAGACCCCGCCGCCTTGGCCTCGACGATCAAACTGTCTGGTTCCCACTCGCGGAACTCTTCTTGCGCCCGTTTCTTGAGTTCTGGGAACTCCATACGCTTTTTGAACGCATTGAGCAGGATGATATTGGCCTGACTGATGCCCGTATCATCATCTTGGTAGAAGATTCCCCATGTTGTACAGGCTGAATAGTCTGCCCGTTCCGTCTTGAGGAAGGCGGTATCCCATGACTGGATCTTGAATTCGCAGTACGGAGGGTCGTCATGCTCCCAAATCTGCCACCATTCCCGCTTAATAATAGCGGAAACGTCAGAAGTTGGGCTTTGTTGGTACTGCGCCTGCCATTTTGAGTTCGGAAGCTCCAATTTGAGGGCTTCCAACTCCTTTAACGACCAAAATTCGGGCCAAAGTGGCCTTCCAGACGGTAAAAGCGCAGGAAATTCAATTACTTCCCAGTCTTCGCCCGATCTTTGGGCCGCAGCCTTCAAAACTTGCCCAGTTAGGTCCTTTTTAGACCACCGAGTCATGATTATGGCAATGGCTCCGCCCGGTTGCAGACGCTGCCGAGGCCCAGATGTGTACCACTCGTACGTTTTATCGTAGATTTCGGGGTTCACTTCGGCCAAAGTGGCCTCTTGCTCTGAGTGCGGGTCATCAATAATGAGCAGGTCCGCACCTTTACCAGTCACCGCGCCCCCCACACCGATAGCGAAGTACTCACCGGAGTAGTTTGTCGCCCACCGCCCCGCAGCTTTTGAGTCAGCTTGCAGTGCAACATTTGGAAACAGGTCCTTGTATGCGTCCGAATCGACCAAGTTACGCACTTTGCGCCCGAAACCCACAGCCAACTCACCCGTATGGGACGCTTGGATGACCTTTTTGCCCGGATACAGCCCAAGGAACCACGCAGGTAGCAGATAAGACGCGAACTCAGACTTGGTATGCCGGGGCGGCATGTTCACAATCAACCGTTTGACCTTACCCTCGGCTATGCGCTCAAAGGCAGCAGCCATCTTCTCGTGGTGCCGCCCGTGTATGAATGAGGGCCACACGTACTTCACGAAGGCCATGAAGTCTGTCTTTGCAAGCTGTTGGGTGGTGTTACGCCGCGCCTCTGCAATCAACGCCCCAACCTTCTGCTGGACAGCAGGGGGCAGGGTAGACAGCCGTTTTTGGGCTTCAGCTAGGAGTTGCGGGTCCAAACTCTTCGTCCAAATCTATCTCACCAATGCTCTTGGGCAGGGGAGTAACTTCCGCATCCTCTACGGCATTGCCGTATAGCTCCAAGGTCTTGCGCAGTTCTGATTCGATGTCGGTGATGGTGCGGTTCGTCACAGTCACGTCGATGCGCTCTGAGAAGAGGCCCACGCTTGAGATCTTGCCCAGATTCTCCAACGCCCGCATGCGCTGCTTGGGGTCCGGGTCTACGGACTCCACTATTAGTTTATTAGTGATGTAGTTGCGCAGCCGACGCGCAACGTCCAAAACCTCCTGATCCCACTCATTCAGGATGGCTTCCAGATTAACAATGGTGCCAGAGGTTAGTTCTCTTGCAGGGGGAAACTTGCCCGATGCCGCTATCTGATGTGAATGCGCTTTGTCCGAGTTCGTAATCTCGGATGCTGCACCCATATTTACCAATTCTTTGACAGATTCAAAGTAAGCATGGGCCTTTTCCCGAAAGCCTTCTATCTCTTCCGGGGTCGTATCAAAGGGAAATGGAATCCCGACTTCGGGCGTAATTACGAGTGGCATGGGCTGTTTGTGGCTCCAGTTATGCAGAGTATAGGGCCTTTTCAAATTTTTGCAAATATGGGGGTGGGGGGTTGCGTTTTAGAAACATAAGGGGGGTGTTTCTGTATATACGAATAGTTATAGTGAGTAGAGATGGATTTGGGAAGTGGGGTATCCCGTGTGCAGATTAGTGTGTAGGAGACGATGGCGGAGTCCCATCTGACGTTTAGGGGGTGGGGGTCTTGTGTATACAGGTTGTCAAATAGTTTGACTTTTCCTACCAATCAGGTAATATACACACATCGGCAAGCAATTCCGCTTGTTTGATAACAGTGTTACTAAATGGAGCAAACACTATGAAAGCAACCAACACCGCCAAGCCCGCAGTCATCGCAACCGAGAACCAACTGGTGCTCGCCATTGCGCAAGCAATGGAGGTGCAAGGCAAGGCAACGGCTCAGTGGCGCGATGTGGTAGCCCCCGGAATGATTCGGGTCTACCGTACCATTGAGACGGCAACGGAAGCCCGTGATCGGCTCATTGAGCGTGCAATCACTCCGTGCTTAGGCAAGCAATACCGCGAAGCAATGGCAACGGTATTGCCTGATACACGTAGCAAAATGGGCAAAACGGTCTACGATCAAAACGTCAAATCGTGGAAGATCAGCATGACTCCTGAGTGGGTTAGCGAGTGGGCCGAGACTCTGAAAGACAAGACCGAGCGTGCCAATGTGACCAAGGCGTGCAAGACGTACGCGGGCTTCGTCGAATTGATCCAAGCACTGAAAGCATCCGCACGGTCGCAGGGTAAGGTTCAATTCTCCCGGATCTGCGAGTACGCATGGCCGACTGTAAAAGCCGAAAAGCCGAAAGCCGAAAAGCCGAAAGCCGAAAGCGACGCCAAGCCCGAGGATAGCAAACTGAATCCGACGCAGACACTGGTTGGAATGCTGAACACGGCGCGACAGTATGCGCAGAAACACGATGGGCTTCCATCGCAGGTCGCAGTGATCGCGGCCATCTCGAAAGCAATCGAGCTTCTCGGTAGCTAATTAGTAACAGTGTTAACAAACCCTCAGGGCTTCGGCTCTGGGGGTTTTTTTTCGTCCAGAGTTTTTTATGATAGTTCTATGATAGTTCTCTGGGGATGATGCTGTGGGACCGCAGTACACGAAGTGTACTGCGCTTTTGTGCAAGTCGTCAAGCAGGAGGTCTGTTCCATTGTTCCAGCCTGTTCCAGAGAATGGAACAGAGCTAAACCCAGCATCCATGCGGGTTGCAGGGGTGTTTTTCTCTCTTTGTTCCATTGTTCCATTAAAAAATTATATATACGGTGGGGAAAAATTTATCTCAACACAGAAAAAACGTGTTGTCACGTGTTGAGAAAAGGGCGGATCACGGCAAGTCATGAAAAAACTGGAACAATGGAACAGACAACTTGACACGCAGTACGTATCTACATGATTCCATTGCACTTTTTCTTTGTTCCACAACGGAACAAATGGCCCTTTTTTGGAACAAACCCCCGTTTTTCGGAACAAACCGCCATTCCGGGGCATTTGATAACACTGTTATCACTACCGCTAGTGCTCTTTTCGCCTTCCCGACCGCAGTACACCTAGTGTACTGCGCTTTTCTGCGCCTCGTCAACAACTACTTGCTTTGCTTCGCTACAACAGTTAGGGACTTGACAAACGTCTTGATTTGTGGTATAATAGAGTTCTCAGTGGGAGTTCGCCCACTGAGGTAGAAGTGTTTGATAACACTGTTAACAATTGGAGAGGTTAGTATGAAAGTAGTTGCTTGGAACACCGGACGGTTCTATGCCGAGAAGGGTCAGCGCATTGCCGCTATGCAGTTGGATGATGGTCGCGTCATGTTTGCTGACATAGATCGTGGGTTGGAGTACGTCACGGCTAAGCCGTGCGATCTGACTCAAAGCGCAGTCATGGCTTGCTATGACTACAACCAGACCGAGTACGTGAGCACGTACAACGAAGCGGATCGGTTGGCTACCCTGCGCAATGCGGCACGGGCTATTTAATAACACTGTTAACTTTTACGAGGAGCTTGATATGAAATCTGACGACTGGGACGCAATCATTGGGTACATCAGCGTGATCGGCCTGTGCGTGATCTGCATCATGTTGATCGTGGGGGTGCTGTGATGGAAGTAGAAGTTGTTGAGTGTGACCGGATCAACCAACTGTTGGGTGCTATGCACCGCATCCTGTTTAACCCAAAGATGCTATCGCCCCACGATAAGCGTGACTTGGAGAACCTGCTTGCGTTGCTGGAAACCGAGATGCGCACTAACTCGTACAAGATCGAGGTCACGTTTGCTAACACTGTTACTAAATAGGAGAGATAAAGATGGTGAAAAGGAACCCAGTGGTACGTGACTTGATCGCCAAACCTAGGCGTAACGCAGGTAAGCACCGCGACAAGCGTGCTGAGTTGGAGGAACAGTTAGCACTGCTACAGGCTAAGGATGATCTGATATCCAAAGCCTTTCTGTCGTACAGAGAGTCAGTGTTGGCCGCGAAGGATGAACTAGCCAACATATTCAAACCAATCAAACCGGAGAGCGAAGATGACAAATGACCTATCAATAACTGTCCGTGTGCGGAACGTGTACGGCAACAAAACAGTCTATCCCGTATGCGATAAAGCGAAGATCTTCGCCCAACTCGCAGGGCACTCAACCCTCACGTCGATGACGCTCGACTGCATACGCAGACTGGGCTACTTGGTCGAGGTTGAGCAACAACTGGTGGAGGTGTGACATGGATAGGAGGGAGCTTAACGCGACTATCGTAACCCTGCTTGAGAAAGCCGCATCCAATACCGAGCTTGGCAGACGCAAACGTGCTGTAAAGGAATTGCAGATGGTGATTGCGCTGATTGATGAGTTCAAAAAACAAGAGGAAGAACAAAATGCTAATCAAGAATGATGAAGGGCAGATCGTGGTCCGCAAGGACTGGGGGCCTACGCTTATTAGCTCAGGCTATTCGCGTCCCGGCCCAAGCAATTGTCGGATCGTGAGTTGGGACATGGAGCGACTTCAATCATCGCTCTTGAAGAAGTTCAAACCCAACTTCAGGGATCGCATCCTCACGGTGCTACGCATCCAGCGCATGTACTTTTGATAACACTGTTAACAAATGAATATTAATTCGGCAAAGTTCTACGGATCACATAAGGAGTTTAGAATGAACGGTTTCTTTACGTATGCTGGCATGCGTGCCAAGCATGAGTCGACCAAGCCCATCCGGGGCGATGGTACAAACGCGGGTTTGATCCCGCTGGGTAAACGCAACAAGACCCAAGAACAGTTGATACGCAAAGTGGTCGACGACCAAGTGGTATATGCGTGTCGCTTGTACGACACCGACTGCATCGAGTATTGGCCAGACGGGTCCGTGCTCATCAGAGACGGTGGGCACAACACCGTGACCACTGGCAAGTTTATTCATGACTGGTCGCCATTCGCATGCTGGAGACAGTACAGCCAGTTGTGGGTGAGGTTCAAAAATCACAACGAGCAGGTCGTCAACTACCCAGTGGGCGAAGCAGGGGATAAGTACGAGCCGCACATCATCGTGGATATGCACGGCGCACGCAATTGGAAACGTGTGGGCAAGCAGACTGTGACCAAGCAGATCGTGGACCGTACAGCAATGGCAAACGCACGTGCGCCTATGAAACCGTTCCTCGACTACGCCAAGGCTACGCTCAACATGAGTGATGGCTGGATCATGCACGGCACACGCAAGGAGGTGTTTGTAGAACAGGGTACGAGGATCACGGCGTTGCATAGAAACAGCATAGGATTCAACAAGCAGTTGTACCTTGCGATCAAAGAGGACTCGGACTTCTACGTCCCCGCCCTGTGCTTACTCCTGCCCGATCACATGGCTAGGGAGACGAGGCTGTCTGATATAGAAGTAGTAGATGAGCGCATGCCCAAGTTCGGCAACATACCTACGTTCAAACGAGTCTTCGATACTAGGCACACGTACGTACAACTGCGTGATGCCGTGGACGTGATGATCAAGAAAGCATGCGATGTGATGATGCTAGTGGAAGAGGAGCCGCGTAACCCTACACGTTCCGTGAAACGTGCTGGGACTTGACAACAGGTTCTATATGTGTTATAATATGTCTTATGGTGAGAGATCGCCATGTGTTTGTGTGTTTGATAACAGTGTTAACATTTAAAGAGGAAGAAGATCATGTCTGTAATTAACTTTGGTGCAACCATTTCCCTCAACGAGTTCGCACAAGCCGTTCACACGGTGGGCCGCGACGTGACCATCATCGGTCAGGGTGAGCCGGGGATTGGCAAGTCTGCAATGGGCGCGTTGCTTGCCAGTTGGAACCCCGACCACGAGTTTGCGTACATAGATTGCACGTTGCTCGATCTCGGTGACTTCGCCCTGCCATACACCGAGACAATTGATAACAGTGTTAACAATTCGGGGCCGATCCGTGTCACGAAGTTTGCACCTAGCGTGCGCTTCAAGTTTCACATGGGCAAGCCCGTCATCATCATGCTCGATGAGATAGGCAAAGCATTGAAGGCGGTGAAGAACGTGCTGTTGACTCTCATGCTGGAGCATCGCATCGGTGACCACTACCTGCCCAAGGGTTCCATTGTGTTCGGCACGACCAACCTGATGAGCGATGGGGTGGGTGACCTGCTTGAGGGGCATGCACGTAACCGTGTGTGTATGGCGAAGATCCGTAAGCCCGAGGTGGGGATCGACTCATCCGGTGCAGTGCAACCCAATGGTTGGGCGGCATGGGCTATTGCCAATGACGTGGCCCCCGAGATCATTGCTTGTGTGAAGCAGTATCCACACATGCTTGCGAGCTACACGGACCCATCGCAGAAAGACAATGGCTACATCTGGAACCCTACCCGACCGGGCGACGGTGCAGTGGTTACCCCACGCTCACTCTACAAGGCGAGTCACATTGCCAAGCAGAGATCCACGCTGGGCGAGGAGCTAACCATCGCGCTACTGGCAGGGACTATCGGTGAAGCGGCGGCACGGGACATGCAAGCGTTCTTCACGGTGGTGGACAAGTTGCCTACGTGGGAAGCCATTGTCGCCAACCCACTGGGTGCGAAGCTACCCGACGACACCATCGCTAAGTGCATCCTGTGCTTCAGTGCAGTGTCCCGAGTAGAGAAAGACACACTGTCCAAGTGGTTGCAGTACATGCAGCGTATGGACAAAGAGTGGCAAGCCATGTTCGCTACGAGCGTGATGAAGTCACCAACCAAGCAACCGTTCTGTGTCACCAACCGTGACTTCAAGGACTATGCAATCGCCAATCAATGGCTGTTTTGATAACACTGTTAACAAATAGGGGGACAGCCGTCCCCTGCCCAAGGAGAGAGAAATGAAACTGACTGCTGAACAACGAGTGCAGAAAGCCCACGTGTGGCTCATGCGTAACCCCAAGTATTGCCTGTACAGCGGCATCATCATGATCGGTACGACGGAGGTCAGCGACTCTGTACGTACAGCATGCACCAACGGACGTGACGTTAAGTATGGCCGTGCATTCACAGACAAGCTGTCCGACCAAGAGATCCGTGGCGTCATCCTGCACGAGAACCTGCACAAGGCGTTCCGACATATCACCACGTGGCGCAGGTTGTATGACGAGGACGGGCGCACTGCCAACATGGCGTGTGACTACGTGATCAACCTGATGATCTACGACAGCGACCCCAAAGGTGCGGAGGTTACGTTGCCCAAGGGTGGGTTGTTAGATGAGCGCTTCCGTGGCATGGACGCAGGTGAGGTGTATCGCATCCTGCGTCAGGAGAAAGACGACAACGATGAAGGCGAGGGCGAGGACGAAGGTGGGGAAGGCTTCGACGAGCACGACTGGGAAGGCGGCAAGGAGATGTCTGCCGAGGAGAAGGAGAAGCTAGCCAAAGAGGTGGACCAAGCACTGCGACAGGGCAAGCTGTTGGCAGGTAAGTTGTCGGGCAACATCCCGCGTGAGGTCCAAGAAGCACTAGCGTCCAAGGTGGACTGGCGTGAGGTGTTGCGCGAGTTCATCACATCCTTCTGCGTGGATAAAGATGAGTCTACGTGGCGCAGGCCATCCCGTAGGTGGATCGACCAAGACGTATACATGCCATCGCTCATCGGTGAGTCTGTCGGGCGCATCGTGGTAGCTGTTGATATGTCCGGGTCCATCGGCACGGAAGAGGTGGGTCAGTTCTTGGGTGAGGTGCGCTCTATCTGTGAGCACGTCAAGCCCGAGGGTATCGACCTGCTGTATTGGGACACGGCTATCTGTCAGCACGAGAAGTACGAGCAAGATCAGTTGGATAGCTTGTTGCAAACGACCAAGCCACGCGGTGGTGGGGGTACGCATCCTCAGTGCATCGTGGAGTACATCAAGGACAAGCGCATCAAAGCCGAGTGTACGGTCATCCTCACGGATGGATACGTTGGAGGTTGGGGCGATGGATGGCCGTGCCCAACCCTGTGGGCTATCACCACAGATCAAGTTAGTGCCATCGGCAAGACGGTTCATATTCAATAACACTGTTATCAATTAGAGGTGAGTATCATGATTCAGAATTCAGCAACGTTGGTTGACCTTGGCATCAGCATCTGGACTGGGCGCAAGCTCGACAAGAAAGTCTCGGAAGAGATTGATCAATCCAAGAACACCCGCGCCCGTGCGGGTAACTACAACAAGATCCTGCTTGCTGGTACGAAACGCTTGGAGGAGTTGCAGAAAACGGTGACGGTCATCCGTCAATGGCACTACGAGCAGACGCTTCCTTGGTCTGACAACGGTGCACGGCTGTTGACGATGGCTAACTTCTTCAACTACAAGACGCGGCTCAATCACTACATGGCTCAGTTTGAGAACGAGGTCAAGGACTTCCTCACCGACTACCCCACGCTGGTGACTGCCGCCGCCTTTCAGTTGGGTGATCTGTTCGACCCGGACGAGTATCCATCTGCCGAGGAGTTGCGGGGTAAGTTTCGCTTCCGCTATCTGTTCACTCCCCTGCCCGACGCAGGTGACTTCCGTGTGGACATTGGCGAGGCGGCACAGCGCGAGTTGCGTGAGCAGTACGAGGCTGGGCATAACGCCATGATGGCCGGAGCCATGAAAGATATCTGGGAACGGCTTCACACGTGTCTCTCACGCATGAGTGACAAGCTGGCTGGTGAAGAGAAGCAGATCTTCCGTGACTCTCTGGTTGGCAACGCGACTGAGTTGTGTGAGTTGCTCACGCGCCTCAACGTGACCAATGACGCGAAGCTCGAAGAAGCCCGCAAGAAGTTGGAGAGTGCGCTTGTAGGGGTGGACGCTAACGCCCTGCGTAAGGATGACGACCTGCGGCTTGACGTGAAAGCCAAGGTCGATGCGATCCTGTCGATGTTCTGAGCATTTATTAACAGTGTTATCAATTAGGGGGACAGCCGTCCCCCGCCTACCGGAGAGTGCAAGTGTTAGACATTATCAATATCGAGAAGCTACAAGATCCCGTCATGGTCACCCTGCTCAAGGACTTCCAACGCACACACAGCAGTAAGTACAAGATTGTTGCTTATGTGCGTGAGGAAGAGGGCTACGAGAACACGGTGGTGTTCATGGACTCGCGCAAATCATTCGCCGTTGGGGAGTACCTACCCAAGATCAGAGAGATGGTTGGCTACATCGAGCAAGGTGGCAAGAACGACCACGGCAAGATGACGTACAAGATCACGTCGCGCCTAATCGAGAACGAGAAGTTCAGATCGAACAGTCATGACTATCGGGTGCGCAAGGGTGTGAGTATCCCTGTGTTTCTCAAGCACATGAAGAAGTATCTCACCGAGTTCAAACCTGAAGAGATGCTTGAGTTCACCCGACGTGACGCTAGCCGAGGGTTTCAGCACTGGGTGTACGAGGCGAGCAACACATGGGACAAGATCGTGGGTGCGATCAATGGCCGTGCAATCTTAGAAGAGGTGCAGAAGCTCAAAGCTATGGGTATAACACCACAGACCAAGGCGTTTGAGGATGTGTACGAGAAAGGTGTGGATGCTTTCGAGGAGTACAAGCGACGGAGCAACCGCCTCTTTGAGAACATGTCCAACGTATTCATCAACCCCGACGAGACTGTGACAATCACACGGATAGTGAGTAGCAAGACTACTATTGAGGAGTATCAATCTGTGTACGAGTGCCCAGCGTACATACAGGAAGGGATCACCATGCTGAACATGGTCGAAGGGAATACGTTCGTGGGCGACGTAGGCTTACGAACATCCCACAACACGTACTGGATTGACAAACTAGAATAACAACAGAACAGAAAATACTTGACGACCTAAGAAAGGTTTGATACATTGGCGGCGTGGACTTCGGTCCCGCCGCCTTTTTTTTATCTTAGGAGAGTACAAGTGTTAGTCAGCGAAAAGATCATCGCCGCGCTCAAGGATTCAGACAAACCGCTTACCACGTTAGAACTGGTGAAGCGCACGGGCGTGACCCTCCCCCAAACCTACCTGCCCCTGTTCCGACTAAAGCAAGCAGGAACTATCACGCGCAACCAAAACGGGGAAGGCCATTACATCTATGCAATTGATAACAGTGTTATCAATTCCAACCCCGCACCAAAGTCAGATGCGCCCAAGCCCAAGAAGAAAGTAGGACGCCCACTGGGTTCGACAAAAAAACCCCAGCCGCTCCCTGCGCCAAAGCCGCCCACGCTGGCAGAGGTTGCTAAGTTTGTGCACGGATCATGGGTCACCGTTGCCGAATACGAAGCCGTCAAGAAGAAGATGGAAGCGTACGAGAAGCAGTGGCTTGATTCGTTGGCTGTGGTCGACTACCTCGAAAGAAAGCTCAAGGGGCAGTGATCCATGAGCACACCTGAGAAGAAAGTGAAGGAGCGGGTCAAGACAATCCTCAGGTCTGAGGGAGTCTACTTCTTCATGCCAGCTACCTACGGTTACGGCTCCTCAGGTGTGCCCGATATTGTGGCGTGTCTGGACGGTTCGTTCGTGGGTATTGAGTGCAAGGCCAACGGCAACAAGCCCACACAGTTGCAAATCACCAACCTGATGAGCATTGCTGAAACAGGTGGTATTGCGTTCGTGGTCGATGAGCACACTGTCGACCTTTTTGAGAGCCACCTCAAATCCCTGCGCACTGGGGGAGGGGGTGGCATTTTTTGGAACCTACAGGAAGAAATGAATGACGCTAAATGAACTAGCAACTGCGCTACAGAAAACCCGAGACGCGGGTTTGTTTCCCGTCGATGTGATTATCATGAACATGGTGGTAAGCAGGGGCGACCGCGTGCCTGTCATGGATGTGGTTAAAAACTGCACACACAGTTCGCCAGCTACCGTGCACGCACGGATAAAACTGTTGGTGGATATTGAGGTGCTGAAGAAGGTCGAGTCTGCTTCCGACCTACGACTCAAGTACTTAGAGAAAGGTGGACAGTTTGACTCTATGGTACAATCCCTAACTAACTAGGAGTACATGATGCAACCAGAAGAAATCAACGACGGAGTGCGGTTGCTCATCGAGCGGATGGAGTCCAATCCTGAAGAGTTTAGTGGTGACGGGCGGTGGGGGTATATGGAGCTAGAAAACTTTAAGGATTTTCTCCATCCCGAAGAAATGAAGATGTTGCGCGAGAAACTGATTGAAGCCAAGCGGCACAACTTCACGACCGAGGTTCTCAAGGTGTTGACTGGGGCGACTGAACCCGCGCCAAAAGAAAGACCAAAAACTATCATTGTCCCCAAAGCCATGCTGGAGGAATCCAAAAAACTGTTGTCCGAAGCCTTCAAAAATTCCATGACCGTGAATGGCCCGTGCCTTGCAGTCAACCTAGAAACCATATGAACATCATCACCCTAGACTTTGAGACCTACTACTCTAAGGAGTTCAGCCTGTCGAAGATGACGACCGAGGAGTACATACGTGACGATGAGTTTGAGGTTATTGGTGTGGGCGTGGCGGTCAACGATGAACCCGCTGTGTGGTACACCGGACGAGCCGACTTAGTAGCTGAGCATCTGAATTCGTACGACTGGAGCAATTCGTTCCTGCTGGCGCACAACACACAGTTCGACGGGGCCATCCTGTCATGGGTGTTCGGTATCCGACCTAAAGGCTATCTCGATACGCTCTGCATGGCGCGTGCCATCCATGGGGTGGATGCGGGTGGAAGCCTCAAGGCTCTGGCTGAACGCTATCAGATCGGCGAGAAGGGCACGGAGGTGCTCAATGCGCTGGGCAAACGCAGGAAAGATTTTGATGCTGAGGAGCTTGATCGGTACGGGGAGTACTGCAAGAACGACGTGCGGCTAACCTATGACCTATTCAATCTGCTTATACAGCGGTTCCCACGTGGTGAGTTGAAGGTTGTGGATACGACTTTGCGCATGTTCATCGAGCCAACCTTGATGCTTAACCTGCCCATGCTGGAGTTGCATTTAGAGAACGTGAAAGAGCGCAAGGCTAGGTTGCTGGCTGCGGCTGAAGCCGACAAAGATTCGCTGATGAGCAACGACAAGTTTGCGGAGTTGCTGATGCAGTTGGGTGTTGAGCCTCCTGTGAAGATCAGCGCACGCACGGGCAAGGAGGCATGGGCTTTCGCCAAGACCGATGAAGAGTTCAAAGAGTTGCTGGTCCATCCCGACCTGCGTGTGCAGACACTTGTTGCCGCTAGGCTTGGTAATAAAACAACGCTTGAAGAGACACGTACACAGCGGTTTATAGATATTTCACTGAGGGGTAAGTTACCAGTCCCAATCAAGTACTACGCCGCCCACACTGGGCGTTGGGGTGGCGACGACAAGATCAACCTTCAGAATCTGCCGAGCCGTGGGCAGAATGCCAACCGACTTAAGCGAGCTATCGAGGCCCCGGATGGGTACGTCATGATCGACGCTGATTCTTCGCAGATTGAGGCACGGACAGTGGCGTGGCTAGCTGGTCAGGCTGACCTGTTAACTGCTTTTACCAATGGCGAGGACGTGTACAAAATCATGGCCTCCGCTATCTATATGAAGCCGGTCGAGGAGATCACCAAAGAAGAACGCTTCGTTGGCAAGACGACCATTCTCGGTGCAGGGTATGGCATGGGCGCGGCCAAGTTTCAGTTACAGCTAAAGACATTCGGTGTTGATACGCCGCTAGAAGAGTGCAAGCGCATCATCGACGTGTATCGGGCAACGTATCCGCACGTACCTGCGCTGTGGCGTCAGGCACAACAATGCTTGGAAGCCATCGTGCATGGGTCAGCATCCGCATTCGGTGCTGTTGATGCCGTTCAGTTCGATCCGAGGGAGAAGGGGTTTCTTCTGCCAAGTGGTTTATGGCAACGGTACGAAGGCTTGGTTAAAGTCTTTGATGAGAAAGGTAGCGCCCAGTTTGAGTACAAGACCCGCAAAGGCTCCGTCAAATTATATGGTGGGAAGGTTGTGGAGAATTTGTGCCAAGCAGTCGCACGCTGTGTTATTGCGGAGCAGATGTTGCGCATCGCCAAGCGGTACAGGGTAGTGCTCACCGTGCATGACGCTGTGGCGTGTATCGTCAAGGAGGCGGAGGCCGCCGAGGCGCAAGCGTATGTGGAGAGTTGTATGAGATGGAGGCCCACATGGGCGGCTACCCTGCCGTTGAATTGTGAGTCGGGTATTGGCAAATCGTATGGAGATTGTTAATTGAAATGTCCTGAGTGTTTATGGCCGATGAAGACCAAAGATACGAGGCAATGGAAAGACACCGCCAGAGATTTTGATTGGGTCGAACGGCGCAGAGTATGTTCTTTGTGCAATTATCGAGTAATGACAATTGAATTACCCAAAGAAGTTTGGGCTAAATATACGGAGAATATAGATGACTAAAGCTGAAGCATGGAAAAAATGGTGGACAGAAACTCACGGGCAGAACATGCCGATGGGTGGATACCATCCGATGGAAGGACACGCGCATGATGCGTTTACGGCAGGATGGGATGCGGCAGATAAACAATCTCAGTTTGAGATTACGCATCTCAAAGAACAACTGATGCGGGCTAACACCAATGATGGTGCATACAAAGCCGCGTTTCTGGCCGGTCAGATGACCGCACGGGGAGGAAGTTGGAAGTAAAGCTGATCTGCAATCCCGAACGGGAAGAATCCGCAGGAAAGCCTACTAATTGTGAATCAAAATTACCGAACGGGAAAGCCATGACACGAGAAGACATCATTCGCATGGCGCGAGAGGCTGAAATTACCGGGGCGTGGGACTTGAATTGGTTTGACCCATATCTTGATAGCTTTGCGGCCCTTGTCGCCGCGCATGTAAAGAAACCGTGGGTTGGACTAACTAAAGAAGAGGCTAAAGAAATAAGCCTTGCAAACCGCCCGTATGTCATAGACATGATAGCTGCGCTTGAGGCAAGGCTGAAGGAGAAGAACAGTGGATAGGGATGACATTATCCGCATGGCGCGGGAGGCTGGGTTTGCCGATGGGGTTGTAGATATTGTTGGGTTTGAAGGCTTTACCAACTTTGCCAACCTTGTCGCCGCGCATGAGCGGGAGGAGTGTGCCAAGCTATGCGACGATCAAAAGCGGTTCGACGCTAGATGGAATATG
>Ga0114976_10001099_pt1 | contig 16764 bp, 35 predicted proteins | sample S_130805_EF_Meta_FD_87319 | JGI IMG/M metagenome (GOLD analysis project Ga0114976, IMG submission 87319) | Freshwater microbial communities from Lake Simoncouche, Canada to study carbon cycling - S_130805_EF_MetaG | ecosystem: Environmental > Aquatic > Freshwater > Lake | place: Lake...
GACAGAAACGCAGTATTTGATTTTGGGCAGAAAGAAACTACGGGCAATTACGGCATCAACATTCACAAAGCGGGTTCGGACTCACAAGATGTTAATAAGTGGAGTGCGGGATGTCAAGTTTTCCAAAAAAGCGAAGATTTTCAAGAGTTTATGCAGTTAACCGATAAGCATAAAGCGAGTTTCGGAAACAATTTTACTTATACCCTTCTTGACGAACGAGCAATAGCAAGAAAAGGTCGAAGGTTTCTCTTATATGGAGGGATGAGTGCAAGTGTTGTTGCAATTGGTATATCTTTGTATTTCATCATCAAAAACAAAATAAATAAATAAGTTATGTTTGACATCAAAAACCCCGACACCTTTTTAGGAGGTCAGAATGTTCACAATCTCATTATCATTGGTTTAGGTATCACTTCAGTAGTGTTGCTTAACAAACTTTTGAAGAAATAAGATTATCCGCATTCATCGCGTAAATTTACCCTATCACATAGGGTATTTTTTTTGTGTATGAATTTGAAGAAAACGATAAATAGACTTGTAATACTATCATTGATAGTTACTTGCGTTGCTTTATTTTTCCGTTCGTGCAAACAAGAACACGACTATTCTTCTGCGGTAGAGGACTTGCTTCGCGATAAACAAGGTATTGAAAAACTTGTTGATGAACAAGGCAGAGAATCAACTTATCTTCGAGCAACAATACTTACCAAAGACAAAGCGATTCAGAAGCAACTGAAAGAGATTTCGCAACTTAAAACGCTTGATACAAAAATCAAAATAGTAAATCATACGCAAATTGACACCTTATTGTTAGAACTGCACGATACTACATTGATAACATCAACTGATACTATCAAATATCAGAAATTTAGCCATTCAGAGAAGTGGTTTTCGATAAATGGAAAGGTTCAAGAAAAGCAATTGATAATTGACTCGTTAAATATTAAGAATCAATATACTATTGAGGTGGGTGATGAAAAAGTAGGTTTATTCAAAAAAGAAAAAAGAATTTATGTCCGTAACGAAAACCCGCACACATCAACCGATGATTTGAATTTTTTTATACTCAAAGATGATAGAAAATGGTATCAAAAAGATGCGTGGAAAATTATTGGTACTGCGGTAATTACAACATTTTTAGTACGCAACATTTAAGAAACTTATGGCGAGTCAAAAATCTTTAGACACACTCTACAATTATATTCAAACAAAAAGGTCAAATGGACATTCTTATTTGGGTTATCCCGTTTACGATACAAGTAGAAATGACCTAAAAAAATTAGGTCAGATAGCAGATAAATATGGTTTTCCCGTTGAATGGTTGGCAAATTTAATTAATCACGAATCTGCGGGTACTTGGAATCCCGCTATTCGAAATAGCATAGGTGCTACGGGTTTAATTCAGTTCTTACCATCTACCGCATCAAATTATGGAGTAAATCCAACTCAATTGGCTCAAATGAGCTTTAGTCAGCAGTTAGATTATGTGGACAAATATTTAGAGCGAAATCTGAAAAGGGTATTGGATGAAAAAGGCAAAGTGCCAAATACATTCAATCAAACGGATTTGTTTATGACTATTTTCTATCCCGTAGCAGTTGGAAATCCAAATTATTCATTTCCGCCTAATGTTCAAAACGCAAATGGCGGTATTCGTACCCCAACTGAATATACTATAAAAGCATTAAGAAATCCACCCTTTCCTTTAGAAAGTTACCCAAGCAGTTACAAAGATTTTTTGCAAAGGTTTGGAAATATTTCGGGCGATGGTTTCTTAAATCCTAACCGCAAATGGTGGGTAGTGCCAACTATCGTGGTTACTTTTGGTGTAATAACAACTATGATTGTTTATTTATATAAAAAGAGAAAAAATGGCTGATAAGGGAAATAGTAATTGGTTATGGTGGTCAATCGGAAGTATTGCTACTCTCGGTTTAGGTTTGGGCATTTATTATTTTGTAAAAAGTAAAAGAGAAACAGAAATCGAAAACAAGCAAAATGATGTCATTAGCCAACCTTTACCCGCTTCAACTCCTTCAGTCGCTCCAACTCCTTCACCCGCTCCTATTGCAGAAACAATAACTCTAAAATCTACACCTTTTACATCAATTGAGCAAAGCAACGCTTTTCGTAAATGGGTAAATGAAAAAGACCCCGCATTTGCACAACAGATAGATTTAGACGCTTCGGTTAATAGTGTTTCTTCAATGAATAATAGCACTATTCAAAAAGCGTGGGGTAAATATAGCAATCAGTATTATACTGAAAATTCCGAAAGTTTAGGTTTTTTAATGCAATCCTTCACGGGCGCAAATCCAATTCAAGGTGGTGTTATTTGGAAATCAGTTGATGCTACTCCAAGAGGAGAAGTGTTTATGTACACCGATGGTAAAATAACTGCTAATGCGGTGAACGCTCAAGGTCAAAAAACTAAATTTGTTCAAGGTGGTTGGTACAAAAATGGATTTACATATCATATAATGATTGGAGGTGCGAATTACGATGTGCTAAATCTAAATTTGAAAAATGTTTTTTGGAGTATTTTGAAAAAAGCAGAAATTTATAATGATTCAACCAATAGTTATTTGGCATTTAACTCAAATGTAGGAATGACCAATTTTGGTTTAGTTACGGATGGAACACTTAATCAAGACGAAGTGCTATAATGAACAAGAGTAACGCATTTGGTAAAAAAGAAATCTTTCAGTTTGGATTACTGATTGGTTTTTTCTTTTTAGGTTACTATATGTGGGAATCTCGAAACATTCTTGCAGTTAAACGCGCTTTGAATAAAATGCCCGATAACCTTCAAACAATATTCAAAACACTTAAAGAAAAAGGTTACAATCCCGAAACATCACCTACTTCATTTTCGGGATATTTTATCAAGTTTGTTTCGGGCGATGTAAGTGTAATTATAAATTCAAACGAAACTATAACTTTTGCTTACGATGTCAATGAGCCACCCTATGTTGCTGAATATAAAGATGGGGTTCTAATTGGTCAAAATGGAATTATCGAAGATAACGATATAGTTAGTGCAATTTTACAAGTAATAGAAAACAAAGACTACGAATGAAAAACAAAGGATTAATAATTGGCGGTGGTATTGCTATTGTCGCTTTAGGCGCATTTTTATGGATGCGTAAGAAAAAACAAATGGCTGAAGAACAAGCTACATCAGAAGAAGGCAAATCAAATGACGAAACTTCTGAAACAACTTCTAAATCGGATAAAATTATCGAAACGACTGAAACTACACCATCGGGTGAAACTACATCAACGAGTAAAGTGGGTGTAAAACCACCTTTTCAAATGGGTGTAAGACCACCTTTTCAACCCACAATGAGAAAAGATGGAGTCGGAAAAGGTACGGCTGATTATATAAAAGTTCCTCTTTCAAAAGAAATAAAAAATATTGGAGATTTAATAGATACACCGCTTGGACTTGAAATATCTATTGAATTGCTCTCAAATAATCAAAAATTTAATATTAACAAAGCCATCAACAAATTAAATAGTGGAGAAAGAAAAATACTTAATTACATTGCGTTAGTGGATTCTGCTAAAAGAAAAAGTACCGAATTCCAAAATTCATTATCGTCAATTTTCGGTTCTTCTGCAACTCCATTGATTGATAGCGTTAATACTAAAATATTAAATAGCGTAAACGATACTACACCAATACCAAATCTTCAAGACTGCATTAGAAAAGCAGTAGCATCGGGAATAACACCCTTGCAAGTTACCAAATTCAAAGCGTATTTAGAAACTTGTATGAAGGGGCTTAATTTTAATGGAAGTTATTCGTTCAACGCAAGTGGATTTGATACAGATAATGAAGATTTTGCATTTAATGGACACACATTCTAATGGAACAAAAACTTATCACAACGGGAACAATCGTAAGATTAGTCGCATTAGCGGGAGTAATAGCAATAATTATATATCAAGAAAAAAAGAAAAAACAAAATGGATAAAAAATACATTTATTGGGGTTTAGGTCTTGTCGCGGTAGGCGGTTTGGCTTATTATTTTTTTGCGGGTAAATCAAGTGGTTTGAAATCTCTTATAGGTAATAAACCCGCTTCAAACCCACCATCAACCGCTTCAAGTACACCATCAACTGATGCTGAAAATTCTGCTGAATCAACACCAATAACTGCTGCCGAAGATTTAGATGAAACTTTAGGTTCAAAAAGAGTAAGTGCGGGTGGTTCAAAAAGAGAAATTCGCAGAAATTGCCGAAAAGAAGCAAGAGCAAGAGGTCTTAAAGGTAAAGCAAAAAGAAAATGGAGAAGAAAATGTCGCAGAGAAGGTGGATATGATGATAATGCTGACTTTTTAGGCATAAGTGGCACTTCGGGTTTTGGATGTACAACTTCTGATGGATACGTTGGAAGATTTGTAAATGTACCGCAAGGAACTTCACCCGAAACTTATGTAAGAACTTGCGTGTCAAGAGGATTTAGAGATAGAAGTTTTTTAGGCGCAAGTGGAACTTCGGGTTTTGGATGTACAACCAATAACGGAATGGTTGGTCGTTGGGTAATGTTACCGCAAGGCACTTCACCCGAAACTTATGTAAGAACTTGCGTGTCAAGAGGATTTAGAGATAGAGTATAAAAATTATGGAAGGAAATACATTAGCACCAATTGCAGAAGGAGGTCAAACTGCTCAAGATAATTCTTGGATAGCACTTACTTTAGGTGCTATTGGTATTTACTTGCTTTTTAGAAATAAAAAGAAAAAAATATCTAAATCGGATTCAAAAAACAATAAAATTGACTCGTATTCAAAATTCAAAGAAACTCCAATGGGTTCAAACATTGATGCTCAATTGAAAGATGAAGGAATTGAATTGAGTGCAAGTCAAATTGAAAAACTTGATAAGTGTTTGCAAGGGTTTTCAGAAGAAGAATATAAAATCATTGAAAAAGCAAGTCAGTTTGTTAAAAAAGAGGACTTGTATAAAGCAATGGACAAAGATGAAATGAAAGCATTTTATCCCGTTAGAAGGAAAATTATGAATTGCATTGACGATGTTATGAACGCTTAAAAGAAAAAAATGGCTAACGAGTATTTTAACAAAATGAACAAGGCGAGAAAAGATGGAGAAAAATCTTTTATGTACAATGGTAAAACGTATGTATCGTCAAAGACCAAAACGGGTATGGTAATTTTTAAAGCAAAAAAATAAAAAAAAATGAAATTAGATAAAATGACATTAATGCTTTTTGGCGGTGGCTTGTTAGCGGGATATTTAATCTGCAAGTTTATGAGCAAATCAACTGCTCCAATTGCACCACCTTTAGCACAGACGCAAGAACAAAAGTAAAAAAATAATAAATGAAAATTGATTCAAAAAAAATATTGACCATCGGTGCGGGAGCAGTCGTTGGTTATTTGCTTTTCTGCAAATTTATGAAAAGAGCAGATGCAAAATCTTTAGAAGAAGGTGTTATGCAAGAAGAAGCACCAACTGAAGAAGGTGGAATTGGCGGTGGTGGTGGCGGTGGAATTTTTGGTGGTGGTGGCGGTAGTGTGCCGTTACCTCCCGTAGCAAATATTCCCGTATTAACTCCTATCCCAACTCAAGGGTATGTTGTTGTTGGGCAAGGTGGGATACTTTCACCCCTATCGGGATTAAATCCAAATAACCCATCTCAAGCGACTGTTCCAATTTCAAATGTTGCACCACAAAGAGAAACACCCGCTCCAACACCCGCTCCAACTTCATCATCTAATATTGTTGCAAATACATCTCCAATAATTCTTCAAAAACCACCCGTAGTTTCTACTAATACATCTCCAATACTTCGTGAAAAACCACCCGTAGTTTCTACTACACCAAGTAAATTTACAGATTTTGATGGCAACCCAAACTTCCAAGACCAACTACTATAATGGCACAATACATAATTAAAAGAACAATTTTTTTGACACCTAAAGCAAGAGTTGCGGGTGTTAAATCGTTAGCACCACTTCCGAATCGCGTAGTTTTGAAAAAAGCAGAGCAGTTTGAAGGAACTCTTAAACCATCAACCGACCCAAATGTTGATTCAATTCTTGCCTTTGAATATAAAGGTTATGTATTTGAAAAACCTTATGGAGGTACTGATATGTACGCGAGAATGAACAAAGAGGATTTAGCACTTGTTGGAACTCCCGAAGCGTTTATACTAAACCCGCCACAAAACAAAACAACGCCAATAGTTAAACCACCTAAAACTATCGCATCAACGAAGTCAACAAGCGCACCAAGTATGTTCAAATTTAAAGACAAACTACACGCGGGGGTTACTCTTGTAGGTGTGGCATTTGGTGTTTATTACGCATATAAAACAAAAGGAAGCGTTGCGAAATATATCGGATATGCTCTTGGAGGGGGTGCGGTAGGATTCATTCTTGGTAGCGTAGCAAGTTCTTTTGCAATGCAAACATCCGTAAAACAAAAGAAAGAAGAAGCTAATATTCCCGAAGGTGCTAAACCCGCTTTTGATGGGGTATATTCAGATGGTATGAGCGTTGAACGCAATGATTTAGAAACTCAAATGAACTCAATTTTATAAAAAATGAATACTTCAGTTAATTATAAAAGCGCACAATACATTCTTGGAAGTATTGGTACATTAAGCGGTTTATACTATGCTTTTTCTAAAAACAAAGGAGCATTATCATATATTGGATTTGCGTTGGTAGGTGGCATAGCGGGGGGGATTTTAGGAAGTCTTTATGATAACTCAATTAAACCCGTAGTTCAAAAAGCCCTTCCTAAATTGGAAAACGATGTAAAAAATGAAATGGCTCAAGTACACACCACTCGCCCAATGCAACCTTCAATAAGCGTGGAAAGCGCATCAATGGATGAGCAAATGATGAACTTCTTGTAAATTCTACATAAGTTATTTTGATTTGGTTTAGGAATGCTGACTTGATGTCGGCATTTCTTATTTTTGTACTATGGATATAAAAAACAATCAATATTATCACCGATTCAAAGAAATACTTTCTGACCCCACTAATGACCTTATTAAAAGAGTAAAAGGAGCGGGAAAGATTGAAGATGGAATCGTAACTATGTATAACGACCTAAAAGTTTACGAGAATTGCTATTACGATGAGTTTAGCGACATCTTTTGGCTTAACGGGGGCATACACGAACCGCAAGAGGAATACTTGTTTCATTCGGCTCTTTCGAAGATTCGTAAAAAGTCACCCGTTATGTTGGAACTCGGAAGTTATTGGGGATTTTATTCAATGTCTTTGCTAAAGAAAAAACCCGAAGCAAAATGTTACTGCATTGAAGCGGGAGAAAGAGAAATGAATAGCGGGAAAGCCAATTTTGAACTTAATAAGATGGAAGCGGAGTTCACACTTGGAGCGGTGGGAAATAATGGAATCAGAGTTGACGATTTTTTGAGCGAGAGAGGAATCACTCACTTGGACATTTTACACTCTGATATTCAAGGTTACGAAGCGCAAATGCTATCGGGTGCGAGAGAATACTTTTTAGCAAAAGCAATTGATTACGTTTTTGTTTCTACACATAGTCAAGAATTACACGCGAGTTGTTTAGAATTTATGAAAGATGTTGGTTACAATGTAACTGCAAGTGTTGACCTTAACGAAACATTTTCTTGCGATGGATTGATTGTGGCGCAGAACCCACGACTTACTTTCAAGCCAATTGAATTCGCGAAAAAAAGTGAAACACCATTAATTTCGGATGCTGAAGTGGAAGAAATTATACGAAAAATCAGAAATTAGTCGGCATTAAATGCTATTTACTCATATTGAGTTCGTATATATTCGTATATTTGCAGAAGTCTAATAAGGGGTATTTCCATTCTCCGATGTTTGATTGAAATTGATTACAACAAATAGTCCCCAAACGTGGGGACTTTTTGCGTTAATCGGGGTCTGTTGTTGTTCCTATGGTGTTATAGTCTATTGCTAAACTATCGCACTTGACTCGCAGTAGAGAGTCGCAGTTTCCTTGAACCACACCACTTTTCGGTTTTGGTTTTACTTCGAACCAAGAAGATGGCTCAAGGTGCAAAAAAACGATGTAAATCAAAGCGCAAATTAGTACGAACACATATAGCAAAAAAATACCACAACCAATACGAGCAATATTGTTTTCTTTCATACTACCATTCACTTTCGTTAGTTACACAAAAATTACTTCCAACATAAGCATCCATCCATACATTTTGGTCGAAGCAAAATTTCTTTTTGTTACCCGAACAATCATTTTTAATTTCTAACCAATAACAACCATTATCAATACCATCGTTGGCAATTGTCCCGCAATTACATTGTTCTGATTCTTCTTTCTCACACCCCATCAGTCCAACTGATAGAGCGAAAATTAAAAACATTTTTTTCATTTGATTTATTTTAGATGTGTAAATTACTAATTATTAAACATTTGAGCGATTAAATTTTTCAAAACCGCTAATAATTTCATTGATGCGTTTTACTTCTTGCTCAATGCGAACTTTGTTATCATAGTGCATAGGTTCAATGCTAATGTAAAAACCTTCAAGATACATTGATTCCTTTTTCTTTTTGTATTTGATGGTTGTAAACTCTTCAACACCTTTCTCCGAGTAATTCAGAAGTAGTGTTTGATAAATTCTTAAATACGCAATGAAATCAATCTCACTTGTTCTTTTATTCTGCATAGTTTGTTGTGTAAAGAGGTTTTTGAATTTATTGAATCAGTTGTATCTTGATAAAAGTTGTTTGGTTTATTCCAAATTAGTTAGTTAGTATCTTCAAAGGGTGGCTTCGGTCACTCTTTGTTTTTCCTCGTAAACCTTCACATAATAGTGAATATCACGACTACCCGCATACATCGTTTTTATCTTTTGGTCTTTGAAGTCATACCAAGTAATATTTCGCGAATCAAATGTTTTAAATTCTATCGAATGGTTCTTGAAAGCAAATCCTTTTGATTTAAGAAACTCTTGAGCATCTTTTATTTTGTCAACCGATACAAACAAACAATCGGTCAAAAACATATACCAATCGTCACCAAATATCTTAAAAGATTCAATCATCAATTCGTGAGTGTGATTGATAACATTCCAATAGAAAGGTGAATAGGTGTTGTGGTATTCCATATCAAATTCCGTAGATATACACTCTCCTTGCTCATAGGTTTTAATCATCGGCAGTTTATTCAAGCATCCGATGGCGATAAGCAATCCCTTTTTCTTTTTGGTATTTAACCCCCGCTCAAACAGAGTGTCTGATATGTAACCCAATTTATGCGCTACGAACCAATAACAAGCATTAATGTCCACTCCGATAACGGGAACTCGTTTCCCGCTCAAAACTCGTCTGATAGCCGTAAAATTGAATGTTTGGACTTGGGTGGGTTCTACCTTCGGTGGAACTCCATTCTTTTGAATATACGCATCTATTTCGCGCCTAACCATCATAACAAGGAAAGCACCTTCTACAAGGTTGTTTGTACCCTTGCGCCCGAAGTAGTTTAACTTATACCCATTGGGCATTAAAATCTTTCGTGAAAGACCCGTAGAAACGATTTGAAAAGACTGCTTATTTTTTTTCGCATACGCAAGAGCAGACTTGTATTTTTCTAAATCGCCACTATTGAAATTTGCTTTAGCTTGTGCTTTAGACATTTGAAGATAATAAACATTTGATGAAAAAGATTAACATCACCAAATATAGTATCTTTTCTAATAACGAAGGTAAAATGTTAATAAGTTTGTTTACCTCCTTGACTTCCTTTTTTCTTTCAGAGAAGTTCTTCATCTTGGAATATTTTGGGAATGTCTTCGTAAGATGGCTCAATCTTATCTTCCATTGTACGTTCTCCCACCTTTTCAATTATGAATCGGTAATACATTTCAACCTCACTAACTTTCTTTTCGATAGGAGCAAGACGAACGAGAATTAAATTGCCCGTGTTTTCGCAGAACATCTTTGCAAACGCGACTTTAGGTGGGTAGTCAGAGTTAATATACATTGAAATTTTCCAATTCCAATCGGCATCAAGTTCAACCAAAAATTCTTGCAAACGCTCAATGTACTTGCCTTTAAACTTCTTTGTAAGGTAGTTCTGCTTTTTTCTCATAAGTACAAAAATAAAAAACCCCCGACAATTACGAGGGTTCTTTTGTAATCAAAAAAAAAACAAAATCAATAAGGCATATTCATATAATCATCATCATCGTCTTCAATTGGCTCTCTCATAGCCATTGCAATTACACTTGCGTGAATCATATCATCCCACGAAATTTCCTTTTTTACCCAAGTCTGCAACTTGCGTTGTGATTTCAACAGACTAAATGAGATAACGAAAAAGTCAATAAAAAAAAGAATTAGAAGAAAAGCAATCGGAATTATGGGTATGAAGAATGCCCATAGTGAAGCATTACCGAAAGCAATCAGTAAAAGGGTAATGACACTTGTCCAAAACAAATACGGCTTAATAAACGGCTTTATCTTGAAGAAGTACACCACAAAGCCAATTGTTTTCATTTCATTGATAGTTACCTCTACAATATCAATCACTTCATCGTGACTAAACTTCTTTTGCAGTTCGGTTATAGGGTTTTCATTTGCTTTCATCTTGACCTCCGTAAAGTTCGTTATAGTAATCATCACCTAATAAATCTCTTGTGTATAATGGAAAACCATCTACTGCATTTACAATCTGCTCCTTCTCCATTTGCTTGGCTTGTTCAAAGATTTCTTTCCATTCATCTTTGCTAAAACATCTGACATTTGCATCAAAATCAATTTTTTCAATTAGAAATTGAACCGCAGTTTGTTTATTCATAGTTACTTACTTGGTTACCTTCTTGGTTACTTTTTTATCAACTTTTGCAATAAGTTTCGTTGTGTTGGGTGCAATCACTCCTTTTATTTGCTGAAGTATTTCGATTTGAACTTGCTCCATATACCCAATCAATTCAAAAGGGTTGAAGCCATCGTTAATCCGTTCTACCGCAGATGAACCATCGTCATATTTGATGTATTTAATAGTGTAAATTTTTTCATCTACAACAACCTTCTTTTTCTTCGCCATAGTTAGTTAGTTTTTTATTTTGTATTTCTTGTTTTACTTGCTTCCAAAAGTGAATTCTCAAAGTTAAATAGTCGGCATCGGCAGAATTTGTAACTTCTTGAATAATTTCATCTATTGCTATTAAAGCACATTGTTTAGCAACCATTTCTGATAATGTTGGTTGGCAGTTGTATTTTATATGATACATCATCTTATCTAACAACTCTTCTGCTTTTTCCAAAGGTGTCATATTTCTTCTTTTGATTTAAGCACATCCTTAAAAATATTGATTCCCGTGCGTTCAAATATTTTCCCCGCCACAAACGCTTCGTGAAGTTGCTCTTTAGTAAAAAGGGATTGTACACCATCACGATAGCCATCTTCATAGCCGTGAGCATAGATAGACATATCGGCTTCAAAGATTAACGATGCGCTTTTCTTTTTGGCTTGTTCTTTTAGTTCTTTAGTAGTCATTTGGTAAAGATAAAAATCTACTGCTCACTTTGTTTCATTTCATAATAGTAAGAATTTGAATCTTCGGTAATCCACTTGTCAGATTGATTCTCAACGGAAGGTAATTCCGTATCTACCTTGAATTGCTTCAAATCATCAGCAAGTTTTTTAGTCACCCAATTTGAATCCTTCCATAAAATTCTATTGTTAGGTTGACACAACAAGTAACCTTCGTCAGATTCGAAAATATGCCCACACTTATAATCAGATGGCTCATCACTATAAGGATTGTCAAACCAATCTATTGTAAATATATAAGTACCCCAAACTTTGCTTCCATCACGCAGTACAATTTGCGCTCGGTGAAAAGCCAAAAAGTCATATTCAACAACTGCTACATTTTCGTGAAAACAATCCCAAAGTTGCTTGTAGTTAAACGGAATGTCGCCCGTAGGTATCTTGGTATAAATTTCAGAAATAGGCACTCTGCTACGAAGCATACCGCAGTCAGTCATAACGTGAAAGGTAAGTATTCTACCCGCACACGATTGAATAGCGAAGACATAGACATTGTAAAATTCTTTTTCGTCTTCAGCATTCTTTGTGAAGTACGATTTCTTTACCAACGCTTTGAACGATGGAATGTTTGAATTGAGTTTCATTGATTATAGTTTATGGGATTGATTTATATGTTGTTTATGTTTTCACGAACATCTTTCTCTTGTTCCTTACGAAGTTTGTAATGCTCTCCACGAAGTTCTTCATTGGTCTTTTGAATTTTCCTTCTTGCTCGGCAAATGGTTTCGGGTACGGCTATATTTGGATTGTCAATGCACATCTTCATCCAATCGTGAAGATTTATTTCCTTCATTCGGTCTATACCTCCTACTTGCTCCATCCAAATGTGTGCAACCAACTTGGTATCGCAGTCGCGATATGCGGGGAATCGCTTCAAAAGCGACTCAACCCGTTTGTGCATATCCTTTATTTTATTTAATGCTATTGACATTTTAGAAAATAGTTTAAGTATTTTAACCGAAAGTAATATCGCCCATTGTGGCTATTTGAAAGAACACATCTGCATCGTTAGCATCGTAGTTCTTTTGTATCAGATTCAAATAGATTTCGGGGTATTGGGAGCATATTATTTCAAATGCAGTTTTAATGGTAGTAAGGTTCACTTCACCAAGAAGAACATCCTCTTCCTCCGCATCCATAACCCGAAGATTGATGCGGTCATACCAAATCATTTTGGCTACCTTAACCGAAAGCGGTTCACCCGCATACTTTTCCTTCGGTACACCCATATCATTTAGGTCAAGCATATACCAATAGTTGCTACCCCCTTCAAGAGCGGTTACCATAATCCCTTCGAAAAGGTCGTAAGAGATTTCTTGTCGGGCAATAATCCCAAGTTTGTTGTTAGTCATTTCAGTCTTCGATTTGGTGTGAGTAATAAGGTTGCGCTTCAAGTTCACGGGTATCCGTGTCGAATTTAGATGCGATTGCCCAAGCAACGAGCATACAAGCGATATAAAGCAATGTTTTCTTCATAATGGTAGATTATCTTAAAAGTGTTACAATGTGTCCAAAATGCTTATCGAAAGTCGCTACAAGATGCTCATAGTCGCTTTCCATCATTTCCGCAACGATGGGTTTACCATCAATTCCTAATTGCTTCGCTAAATCGTTAGCAGTTCCAAGCAAGTAGAATGCGTTTCCTTGTTCGCCCGTGAGGTCAATTTCGATACCTCTGCGTAAAGTTGATTTTTCTTTTATCATTTGATTATGTTTTGATTGATTACTTAATAATGTGATAAGTTCCGCTTATAAGACAAAAGTGATTATCAAGGATTTCAAAAGCATTCTTATAGGAGATGGTCTTTTTCACTTCAACAAATCTATCCGTGATAACCTCTTCAGTTGGTAATGAAAATTTCATTTCGATTCGCACTCTACCCGATTTGGTGTATCCGTGAACCTTGAATGAATTGTATCGCCTAATGTTTTCTGCATCTCCACAAGTTCTAAACTCGCATACCACTTGCGTAGGAGCGTTCTCATCCCACGAATGAAGTACATCCCAAGCAAAAACGCTTGAAGAACCGCGTTCGCTATGATTGAGTTCAATGGTCTTCACAATAATTGTGCTTTCCGTGATAAAAGGATTTGGCTTTTTCATTGATTGTGTTTTGATTGATTACTTACCTTTTAGAATGTCAATTAAACGCATCGTTTGCTCTTGACTGAAGTGTTCGAATGTGAATGTATCACCACTATTCAAAAACGCTTTAAACTCACGTTTCGCTTTGCGTAAACGCTCATTTGTTTTGCTCTTTGCAAGTTCAACAAATTTGCGTGTAGAAGGAGAAAGGATTGCTACGAATTGCGCTTCTCTTCCAATGCTGATTAAGTGGTTTCCCGCTTTGATAATTGTGTTTTTCATTTGTTTGTTTGTTTTTGATTACAGAGCAAATATACAACTGATTTCTTTAGAAGCAAACATTTCTTCATAAAAAGTTATTAACAAAGATAAGTTTATAGTGTTTATCGGATAAAGTCTATAACTAACACGCTCCCCACCGAATATCCAATAGACAATGAAATAGCCATTTTTATGCGCTCATTCCAATTTTTGCTATCCAACATATATCCCGCGAACGGAAGCGCAAGGAATGGTCTTATAAGAGCAAACCCAATCATCGCAGTAGTGTCCTTTTCGGATACCGCAGTAATATAGAAGGTGGAAAAGATTTCAGTAGCGAATGCGCTCAAGAAGATTATCAGATATTTCCGCATCGTGTAACAAATTTAGTTAACTATTGTTACCCATCGTGTCACAATTCTATGAAAAATAGTGACACAACTTTTATCAAACATTTGACAATAATCGAATATATTGTCTTTTGTTTGTTGATTAAAGGAGAAAACTTTTGTCACAATTTTAGCAAACTTTTGTGACAACATATTGTGCCGTGCTTGGTTGTCTTGTCAAGTTAACCACACCAAAAACTTGACATAATTGTCGCAAGTATTGTAAACTTTTGCTACGGGGATAATGGAAAATTTTAGTCGGCATACGGCTTTTAGTGGAAAATTTTGCGCCAAAGGTTTCGTTAAACCGCCCCTTAACATTACAATTCGTTCTTACCCTCTACATTTCTCTTTGCGCGATTTCTCGTTCGCGCTTCTTGCCAATGCAACGCTTCTTCAATCTTGGTTATTGTCAAATCGTTTTCTCTGCACGGGAAAGACTCATTCAAAGTTTCAAATAGGCATTTAACGTAATGAAGCATATCAGTCGCTTGAACACCATTTACACCAACCTCTGAAATCGGGTCTGATTGAATAGTAAAGCAAATAGTTGGAGCAATCCCTTTTATATCGGTAGCATTTTCTATTCCAATAAATCTGAATTTTTCAGCGTTTTCATCAAAACTTCTTTCATCATAAAGTTTGTTCAAAGCGACAACAAGGTGTCTTGGTTTTTTGTTTTCCATAGTTATTTTAATTTGTTACAATGAGCGTGATGGATACGCTCCCCCCATTTCATTTCAGCAATTACGAAAATAATTCCCCCATTCCGAAAAAAACTCTCCCGTTTCTTCCTCGCTCATAGTGGAACAAAAAGATTCGCCAAGCCAATCCCAAAAGGATACTTTCTCCCCTTGCATACCATCTGAAAGGTTAAAAAACAATTCTCTTGCTTGTTTGTGGTTTCCGTTGGAACGGCTTTCCACGATGTATTCGAAATACTCTTCTTGAGTTTCAAATCCCAACTGCTTTGCTAATTTCAAAACCATAGTCTTATTGATTGATAAATGAGCGTTGTGGATGCGCTCCCCCCCGTTTGATTTTTAGTAAGAACCTTGCCCGTTGAATTTGCCCAACACAAAACATATATCGTTGTTAGGAACGGGTATGTTGTATTCTTCCATTAGCGATTTGTAACTATCCGCTATCCACTTATTAGATTCTGCTTTCTTATGACCCATTGCTCCATAGTAGGTGGTTGTGGCATTCATATACCTCTGCATTAGTTCTGCTCTCGTTATTTGGTCATAATAACCGATTAGGCGGTACATCTTTGGAGCGGTTTTCAAAACATTGAGTCGCTCCTTCAATTGCATAGGTTTGAAGATTTCGTGAATTTGCTCGTCAGTTAAACTGCGCCATTCTTTTTCCGTTGCGGGAATTGTGATTTGTGCTTCCATTTGATTGATTTTTTTGATTACCCCACAAAGATACAAAGAAGTTCTTTAGAAGCAATAGCCAAAATCAAAAAGTTATTAACAGAGATAAGTTATTGAGTGGAAAAAAAAATATTACCCACGATAGAACTGCGACTCTACATAATCCCAATTGATTACATTGAATATGTTGTTGACATAAACATCTCGGAAGGATTTATACTTCAGATAGTAAGCGTGTTCCCATACATCAATACCCAATAGAATAGTCAAGGTGTTATCGAACATTAAAGGGTTGTCTTGATTCTTGGTAGTGACTATTGCCGTTTTTCCATTAGGATACGCAACCCACCATACCCAACCCGAACCAAAAACGCTTTGCGCCTTGTTCAGAATTTCTTTTTTGAAATTTTCATAGCCACCAAAATCCCTATCCATATAAAAATTGACCTTCGGGTACTTTGCGCTCGGTAAATTGTTATTGCCTTTAAGGGGTTTCAGCATTAGGAAAAAAAGTGAATGGTTGAAATACCCGCCACCATTATTTCGTATATCAGTTGATGGAACATTCTCAATCAAATACTTTATTGGAACGGACAAGTTTCTTTTACTTACTGCCGTGTTTAACTTATCAAGATAACCCAAGTAATGATTGTTGAAATGAACCTCCATTGTTTCTGCATCAATGTATGGTTCTAAATCTGAAAACGAATAAGGAAGTTTAACGGGTTTGTACATATTTCTTTTTTTACAAAAGTAATTATTGTTTCAATTTCGTTTCGTGTTGCTTTAAAAACCTTCGAAACGCTCTTCTTGAACGAACTCTATTGAGCCATTGGATAAAGTACCTCACCATAAGGTCAAAGATACAAAAATTCGCCTTGTATGAAGTTATCTGCCGACTTGTTGTGATTTATACTCGGCATTTACAATCAATCCGTACCATTTCCGTACTAAAAAATCTTCAGCACCAAAAAAAAATAATTATAGTCGGCACATAAAAAAAACAATTCGGATACGATTCCATCTTGTACTCAATTCACCAAGCACCGTTACCCACCACCACCGTC
>Ga0114976_10001102_pt1 | contig 16742 bp, 7 predicted proteins | sample S_130805_EF_Meta_FD_87319 | JGI IMG/M metagenome (GOLD analysis project Ga0114976, IMG submission 87319) | Freshwater microbial communities from Lake Simoncouche, Canada to study carbon cycling - S_130805_EF_MetaG | ecosystem: Environmental > Aquatic > Freshwater > Lake | place: Lake...
CACCCAGATCACCTGCTCCTGCGGCGGTTTTTCGGGCGCCGGGCCAAACCCGTCAGTGAATACAACCACGCCCGAAAGATCACCGCCGTCGGCGGCCCAGGCGAGTGTGCCGCGGTGGAAGACGGGATGAAAACTCGTGCCGCCCCGGCCTTGCATCGCGGAGAGCGGGTCGCCGCCGGGGTTGGCCGAATCGTGAGAGGATGCCGCATCACCCAGCCGGTAGCGCCGCTGGATCGCGGCGTCGAACTCCACGACGGCGACCTCGTAGGATCGGGCCATCACGCGCATCTCGGCCGCGATCTCGTCGAGCGTGGCAGCCGACATCGAGCCGCTCGTGTCGATAGCAGCCAGCAGCCTGAGCTTCGTTGGCACGCGGCGCGACCCGGGCAACACACCCACCAGATCGGGAAACCGGCGCGGCGGCCGCAGATATGTCTGCTCACGATCGTGGTCGACGGCGAGCAACTGCCGCAGGATCGTCTGCCACGAGAGCCGCGCCCGGGCGGTGCCGGCGAGCGATTCGAGCATGCCGCCGGGGACCGTGCCGGGGGCGCCGCCGGCGTGCAGGCTCCGGAGCAGCTTCTGAAGGTCGGGCGAGAGTGTGTGGCCGTGCCGCTCAAGGGCCTGGGCCGTGGCCACCGCGACGGCGAGGCCGGCCGCAGCGCCGCCATCCTTGAAACTGCCCCAGCCGTCATGGCTGTCGACGAGCCGCCCGGCCAGACCGCTGGCGCGATTGCCGGGCCTCTCTCCGGCGAGGAGTTTGTCGAGTTGCTCCTCGACGGTTTTTTGAAGTTTCTGCCGCTCTTCGTGATCGCGGCGGGCGCGGTCGGCGTCGTAGAGCTTGCGGTACCGCTCGCGAGTGGATTCAAACGGCTGGAGCGACGGATGCTTGGCCATGAACTGTTCGAGTCGGAACGGGTCGCCGGGGAGCGGAAGCGAGACGAACTCGTTCACGGTCACCTCCTCGGCCACCAGCGCGGCATAGGCGTCGAAATCGGGTGACTGGCGGTCGGGGAACAGGAACGGATGCCGCATGACCACGTGATGCACCTCGTGGAGCAAGACGCCGGCCAACTCGAGATCCGAGATCTTGTTTACGAACTCGGGATTCCAAATGAGCTGCACCCCGCCGCACGCCCAGCACACGCCCATCGTGCCGACGGACAGCTCGCTTTGATCGGGCGACTCCGGCCGGGCCCGCCAGCCGGATGCGATGTGGCCGTGGAATGGGTGCGCACGCAGAAGGATGCCCATCGCCCGGGCAAGCTTGGTTTTGCCGGTGGCGATGAGACGGCTGCAGGCGAGTTGGCTCACAGACCGGGGACGAGACTGAGGTTTCGAGAGGACGCGACGCATGGTGAATAGTTCAGTTTGGGAGGTCGGGGTTCGAGGGGATCAAGAACGAGTAGCCGAGTTCAAGCAGGACGCCGCGGGCCTGCTCGGCAAGGTCGCCAGGGAGCATTGCCACGAACGCCCGCACATGCCCGCGGCGGCGGACGTCGCCCCGGAGTTCGTCGGCCACACCCTCCGGCCGCACCCACTGCAGGATCGCCCGCATTGACGCGGCCAACAGGTCGAGCCGGCCCTGCTGTTTCCATCGCTTCATCGTGGACCGGCTCGCCGGCCAGTGGTGAAGCACGTCGGCCGGCTTGAGCGCGAGCTCCGTGCCGAGGATCAGCCGCACGAGGGCCGTGGTGTGAACCGGGCCGATGAGGCCGCTAAGAGCCGTCACGATCGTGTTGGGCGACCGCTCCAGAAGTTCGGCGTCGGCGGCCAAAAGGGCCCGCGACGCATACGTCCACGACCGCGGATTCGATCCACCCTGCGACTCGTCCAGCGCATGGGGCACCCCCTCGACGTATTCAATGATCTTGGGATGGATACCGTAGGCCCGGGCCCATGCCGCCCACGGCTCCACAGCCGCGCACACCTCGATCTTCATAAACCGGCTCATGAGCGCGGCGTCGAGGAGATCGACATGGTAACCCTCGGACTTCGGATTAATACACGCCACCGGCAGCCAATTTTTCGGGAGCACGTAGCTGTTGAGCCGGCGGCTCGTGAGCAGTTCCAGGCAGCAGGCCTGCATGTAACGGGGGGCGCGATTAATCTCCTCGATGAGCAAGAATCCGCCATCGCCGGGCTCCCGTGGGAGAAACTCCGGGGGCAGGAACGTCGTGGCGCCGCCCTCGATCTTCGGCAGGCCCACGAGATCGGGCGGTTCCATGAGACTAAGGTCGCGGGAGATGCACTTGATTTTGAGCGCGGCGGCCGCGGCGGCCGTGATCTCCGACTTGCCTAGACCATGCGCACCAATGAGGAGGGCCGGCACGTTCGAACGGTAGGCTAGAGCCAACAGTTCCGTCACGGCGGGTCCGATGGGTACGGCCGTGCCGGTCTCGATCGCCAGGTTGGTCTGGTCATAGCCGCCGGGCCGGACTCGAACGGATGCATGCTGATGACGGCGCCGAGCCTGATTCAGGATCTGGACAACGCTTGACTTGGCGGCTGCGCGAGAGGCTTGGCCGGGATTGGGAGCAACTTGGCCGGGATTGGGAGCAGTCGGGGTGGCACTTTTTCCGGAGATTTTCGGCATAGGGGTTCTTTCTATTGAGGGGATGAGGTGTGTGGGAGTTGAGATGCTTACGAGTCGAGCGACAGTTCCTTCACGAGTTTTTCGCCGGAGTCGGTGAGCACCCATCCGCGGCCCGGAGCGGCGTGGAGCAGGCTGCGGGACCGCAACTGGCTCATGTTTTCGCGGGCGTACGTGATGTCGAGCCCGAGGACAATCGAAACCAGTTCTGCGGTGGCCCGACCGTGCTTGGCTACTGTCGCGAGGATCGTGCGGCCGGTGGAATCCAGGCCGGCCGTGTCGAGGCCCATCCACGCGAGAGCCCGCTCGACGATCTCGTCCGGGATCAGCGGCTGATGCGCACTGGAAGCCGAGGGTGCCGCCAGCTGCGTCACCGGCCTCGTGGGCATCAGCGACTCGCCGACGAAGTCCGGCACGGAGTGCTCAGCAAAATCTCTGGCCATGTCTTCGGGCAACTCTCCGGCCAGATCTCCCACGAGGCCACTTCCGAGTTCGCTTCCGAGTTCGCTTCCGAGTTCGCTTCCGATGTCACCCGCGTCTTCATCGGTGAGATCGCACATCTCAGACTCGTAGTTCAATCGCCAGGCGGCGCTCGTGACCTCCACGGATTGCAGGATCTGGACGATGCTCCGGGGCGAGCCGTGGCTGGCCCGAACCACGAGGCCGATCGCCCGTTCGCTCAGCCTCACGAGAAACCGATTGGCTTTCTGCGCAACGATCGCCCGGAGGTCTTCATCGGTGTAGTCGTCCATGACGACGTTCACCATGCGCGACCGCAGGGCCGGCAACAGGCGGCCCGGCTCGTTGGTCGCTCCGATGAGCATGAAGGGCACGATCGGCACCTGCGGCGCACAGCGGTCGAGCCGGCCGCGGTCGAGGGCAGGCACAACGCTCGAATCGAGGGCCGAGTAAAGGACGGTTTGGACTCGCTTCCGCATCTGCTGAAACTCATCGCAGAACACGACGGCCAGCGACTTGATTTCCGTGAGCTTTTCGACAAGGTGCTCGCTCTTCAGTTCGGGACCACAGTCGATGCGAATGAACTCCGCGCCGATCGAGTCGGCAAACGCCTTCGACAGCGACGACTTGCCGTGACCAGACCGGCCGAGAAACAGGAGCGGGTGCGGTGGGGCACCGAGGCAGATGCCGTCGCGAATCTCCTTCAGGAACGGCACCGCACGCCGCTGGCCGATGATCCGGCTAAAGGCGTCTTGCTCGGTGGACTTAAAAGGCGAGGAGCTGGAAGGCGAGGAACTGGAAGGCGAGGAGTTGGGAAGTTCGGGGTGCGAGAGCGGTGTCTGAATTGCCTGGATCATGGGTGGGCCCTTGTGTGGTAGTGCTTGTGTGGTGGTGCTTGTGTGGTGGTGCTTGTGTGGTGGTGCTTGGTCGCGTGGGGTTGTTAGGTGCGAGGTGATCAACGTGGCTGGATTCGACTCCGGGGGCCTTGACAGTGCTGGTCAAGGAGGGGCTCAGGACGGCGATCGGGCCGCGAATGAGGCTGAAATTGCGGCATGAAATGCCACCGAAATCGCTTTAAGGGCATGATTTGGGCCGGTCTTAATTCTTGTCTTCATAATGGTTTCCATGCTGGTCTTAAGACCGCGCACTTTTTCTAAATAAATAAGTTCTCATTCCAGGATTCAGTTGGATTCATTCCGTGTACACAAACTTTGCAGGGCTCAGTTCGCATTCGCCGTCCCAGCGATAAGCACACAGAAAACCCCCACTAGCTACGCCCCAATCAACGCAGGCGACGTTGGCCGCGAGCAGGGACGGGGAGCCTGCCCGTAAGCCGTAATGCCCGATGAACACTGGCGGCGACGGGGCCGGATATGGCGTGGAGCCAGTCACAACGTCCTCCGACAGAGGATCGTCACAGGCGACCGGTTCGTTCATGAGGCCATAGGTGCGGTAGGTCTGACCCTGGGCGGATGCGTACCACCGGAGTCGGAAGTGGCTCCTTGGCTGGCCGTCACTGTCGAGTTGATACACGCCCGCCGGCAGGCTTGCTTCCTTGCCTTTGGTGAGCGTCTCGACGGCCTTGAACAGTTTGCCATGCTCGTGGCACGCCGCAGGCACGAAGCCCTCTTCAGCAGTGGCATCTGCCCTGCCCACGTCGGCGAGTGACGATTCGTCCCAGCAGGCATGCACCACGCGGAGTCCGTCGAACTCGAGCCAGAGGGGGAGCGTCCGGAACCACTCCAAATGAGAGGCAAGATCCCCAGACGACAACTGGTCGAGCGTGGCCGCGTGCTGGCGAACGTTCTTCGCCGTATGGCGACGGAGGAATTCACCGGGGGTTTCCGGATCGGGCGTATGGAACGCAAGGGCGTTGAGCTCATGGTTTCCCATCACGGCGAGGGCCGCGCCGGCCTCGACCATCGACCGCGCGATCCGCAGCCCCTCAACGATCTGCGGGCCGCGGTCCACGAAGTCGCCGAGGAATATCGCCGTGCGGTCCGGGTGGCTGTAAACGCCCGCCCGCTTTTCGTAGCCGAGGCGGGCGAGCAACTCGTGAAGCTCATCTGCATATCCGTGGACGTCGCCAATCAGGTCGAAGGCGTTCATCGAGCCCTTCATGCTGCGGCTCCTTTCACGATCGGGACGATGGCCGCCGCCAACGGGAAGTGGATAAAGATGGCTTCGGGAGCGAGCTCTTGAACTGACGACGAGTGAGCCGACGAGGCAAGGGCTTCCGCGTAGGCGCTCACCTCGCCGACGTATTCGCCGGCCTTGGTCAGGCAATCACTCTGCGCGGTCATGACGGCCTTGTGGTCAACGAGCACACAGCGGCCGATCAGTTCGCCGGCCCGCGCGACAAACACCAGATCGACGCGGCCCCTCCACGTTCCGCCGATGCCAGCGTTCGCTGGCCCGGAGACCCCGGCTTCAGCGATCCAGTCGGCTGGTGTCACTCCAAACTCGATCTGGCACCAGTCAACGAACGACTGAGCCCGGTCGACCATCACGGCCGGCGTCAGCCCGGCCGCGGCGATGTTCTTGATGTCGTCCGGCTCGAGGAACCCGCCCAGGCACCGAGCGGCCACCTTCTCCCAAAGCGAGCGGACCTCTTTTTGCCGCTGAGCGTCGCCCGTCGCCAAGGGCGGCAGCGACCTGATCGCCGCCATGAATGCATGAAACGCCTCGCCGAGACGGTTGGCCTCGCTGGCCGCCGCTGCCTTGAAGCCTCCGGTGATGAGGTCGCTCTGCCGGGGAATCGGCTGGAATGCCGCCCCCACCTGCCACGAACCGGTGGCCGTATGGTTGTCGCTGGGCGACCGATACCGCGGCGCATGAGTGACGCCCGTGAGTGGCCGCGGCAACGCCGAGTCGATTGCGTTGGCCGGTGGCACCGGCTGGGCAGCCACGCCACTCCCCGGGACACTAGCCCCCGGCACACCAGCCCCCGGGACGGTGGCGGACAGGTTGTCGATGTAGCAGTAGTCGGCTTCCGGGAGCGCGGCCCCGCCGCCGGGAAGCGGTGCAGCCGGCTGCGTATGCATCACTTGGGTGGCCGTAGTGTTCATCGGCAGGAAGTGATCGATTCCGGCTGGCGCTCCAGCGGCTGGATTGCTCAGGCCGAACACCGCGGTCAGCCACCTGTTGCTCGCGACGTCCGCCGCCGGGGCGATAACGAGTTGCCCTTGCGACCGCGAGAACGCTACATAGATCAACTGCGTCTCGGCATCGACCTGCCTCTCAAAACGGTCACGTCCTTCGGCCAGTCCACGGGCTATCGCAACGAGTGTGGGGTTTTCCACCCCCTTGAGCGGGTCGGGCCAGACATGCGGCAGGCCGTTGAGCGTCGTGACCTCAAACGGGCTCAGTGCTCGTTGGGAAAGGCTTAAATCCGCGATGATCGTGACCGGGAACCCCAACCCCTTGGTGGCATGGCAGGTCATGAGCCGTACACCGGGATGGTCTTTCGGCGGAACGTCGGAATCGAAACCGTCGTCGGCATCACGGCTCTGCCCAAAGCCATTCCCTGCCGATTCGCGAGCCTCACGCTCGGTGCGTTCCTGGCACTCCGCGAGGAATCCGCCCACCGTCGCCGGCCTGCCGGCCGCCCGGGCCCGCTTCTCGTAGCTCGCGGCGAGCGAGATCAGCGAATCGATCCGAGCCTGCCGCTCGAACGAATCGCCCCACGCGGCAATCCGGCCGATCACCCCGGTCGCCTCGATGGCTAGCACGACGGCTGAGATGGGCGAGAGCAGGGAGGTCGCCCTCGAATCGCGGGCTGAATCGAGTGCATCGAGCCAGGCTGGAGTGGGCGTCGAGGCTTGGCGAGGATTCGAGACAGACTTTTTGCTTCCATTTGCGATGCGGTCGATGAGCCAGCCGTCAAGCGAGGCTCCCTGCCCCGAAGGCAGTTGCCGTCCTTCCAGCAGAAACCAGAGCGTCGCTTCCGAGAGCGCGTCACCCTTGTCCATCAGGAGTCGGGCTGCGGCCAGGATCACGCGGGCTTCACGGCTCTCAAACAGTCCCGTCGATCGCATCGCCACCTTGATCCCACGGTCGACGAGGGCCTTCGCCATGGCCTTCTTGGCAAAGCGATTCCGCACCATGATGCAGATGTCTTCGGGCTGGATCTGCCGCTCAGTGGCCGGGTTCGCGGGCGGCTGGAGCAGTCGCGTCACGCCGTCGGCGACCTGCGAGAACCGCTTGGGCTCGCTCGTTTCCGACAGCAGCCAATGCTGGATTTTTCCCGGGGCTGCCGGAGGAAAACCGGCTGCCGGCACCGGCGCAGTTTGGATGTGATCCTCCGGCAGGTGCCGCAGGCCCGCTGCAGCCTGCCCACCGGCGACGACCATGGTCTTGAGTCCGTGAAACAGATCGTTCACGAACCGGATGACCCCAGGCAGCGAGCGGTAGTTGTCGTGGTGAGGCGTCGGGGCCGCGCCGCCAGAGAGCACGTTGAGGAGTCGCTTGGCATGGCTATCGACGGCACGGTGATCCGCGCCCCGGAACGGGTAGATCGACTGGTTGGGGTCTGCGAGCCATGCCCCCCTACCGACCTCTTCCGTCACCGCAGCGAAAGCGGCGGCGCTACGGGCAGTCATGTCTTGAGACTCGTCGCTACCTATAAAGCCGAAGGGCGCGCAGAACGCCTTGCGGCGGGCCGGGTGTGCCAGAAGATCATGGAGCGCCTGCTCCATGTCGGCGAAGTCAACACGGTTGGCCTCGGACACAAACTGCCGATACGTCTGATGGACGACGACAGCGCGAGCAGCGACGGTCTCGACGTATTCCCGCAGGTCGGCAACGAGCTCAGGAAACAAGTGGTAATCGGCAGCCGCGGTACGGAGTGGGTCGACGATCGTAGCGTCGGGCGTGATCGGCTCCTTTTTCGTAACCCGGGAGTACGCCTTCGCGGTGGTGAGCTTGTGCAGCTTTTTCCAGGTCGGTTCCGTGAGGTAGTCCTCAATGGCCTCGAGAGTGTCCCGCGTCTCGCCTTTGTCGCTCTTCGGATGAATGCGAAGTTGCGCCGCCGCCTGTACGGCGTGAGCACGAAAGGTGGCCTCGGTGCCAGTGAAGCCACGGGCTTGGCGGACCCGGTCGAGCTCGTTGCACAGCGTGTTCACGCTCGCCATGCAGTCCGTCACGAATCCCGACGATGGCCTTCCAAGATCAGAGATCATGTCAACAAGCGCTCGCACATCCGTGCTGACCGTGGCCTTCGGGTCGCTAAACGCACGCGGCTCGGTCTCGGACCGCCCCAATCGCAGCGACAGGGCCTCCAGCCGCTGCTGCTGCGCCGACGGCAGGGGCACCGCATCGGTGGCCATGGCCACGAACTCGCGGCGGGTCGCCTCGTCGATCACCTCCGGCGACGGCGTCTTGCCGAGTGCGAGCCAGTGCTGCTCCATGGCCGCCCGGCCAAGGGCATGGTTCGTGCCGATCGTGGCGGCGTCGAGTCCGTTAACGAGCTCAAGCTTCTCTGGCCAGGGGAGGCCCTTGTCGCGGAGCACGAGCGCCCGCAGCCGGTCGAAGAGCTGGTTTGCGGCCTCACGGGCATAGGTCGTGAGCACGAGCCCCCTTGGGCTGCCGATCGGCAACTTCAGAAAGTCAAGTGCCTTATCGCACAGCCGAGACGTCTTGCGAGACCCGGCACCACCCAAAAGATATTCAAACATCAACGCACCTGATCCTTTCCACACAGGGTTCCGTAGTCGCAATACTGACAAGCCGACTTCACGGCATCTTTGGCACTGCCCCCACCCACGAATGCCAGGTCGGGATGCGGGATGCCTCCCGCGGCAGCAAGCCGAGGGTGGGCAAGCATGGTCGCCCCAGGCTGCGTAGCCGTCGCCGTCGCCGCAGCGACCTGCTGGGCGAGCGCGGCGGCCTGCCCGGCGAGCGTTGCCTGGACAGGAGTTCCAACGATTTCCACGCAACTCGAAAACCGCGGATCTGCAAGCTGACCTGCTGCCCAGGCGGGGACATACAGCTTGCTCTCCGTAAGCACGAGATAGCCGATGGCATCAACGGGAATCCCGGGGGCGTTCTGCCCGGCGACGTCGGAATACATCACGAGCTGCCAGCAGCGGGCCTCTTTCAGGAGCTTGAGATACTTTTCCCGGCTGCCAAATTTCTCGTCGATGACGAGCGGCACTGTGCGACCGTTGACCGTGAGAGATCCGAGAACGTCTATCGCGCCGTCAGGCATGACGCCGTTGTAAAGCGGCGCAGACCCCTGCACGGTCTGAAACTGGCCGAGTGCGGCGCCGAATGTGACCTGCACGCCGCCATCGACAAGGCACTGCATCACCGGCACGGCCTTCTGGAGGACGAGCTCGAACTTCTGGCGTTCCACCGCCGCCGAAGGCTGGCAAAGGCCAGCGTGAATGAATGGCAAACGGTCTCGAAGGATGGTCGCAAGCTTCGCGAGCGCAGCCACCGTGTCGGCAGGCGGCGACGGCTCGAACACCTCCCGCATCACCTGCTCCGCCGCCAAGCCCTTGAGAATCGCGTCGTTTTTCAGGCCGGCGCCGGTATGGGCCCGGATGTGGCAGCCATATGTGAGAGTCCAGGCCACCGGGCATTCGAGCAGCTTCAGAAGCTCGGACTGCGACGATTTGGCCCTCGGCACCACCTGCACCTGCGCGGGCAAAATGATCCGGTCGACAGGCTGGGGCGGGCTCGTAAGGGGCGTTGCCGTCTGCCGGATCACCCAGGGAGAGATCGACACCGGCGGCTTGGCAGGATCAAGGGGCATGGAGTCGTAAGCCGCTTCCGACTGAGGATTGATGCCGGCCCGTAGCATCTCGCTGATCGTCACCCAAAACGGATGCGGCCGGCCCTCGGAATCCTGGCTCGGGTGGTTGATGATCAAGAGTGCCGACGAAATGCGGCACAGGCCGCTCCTCTCGGCCCGCCGCTTCGCCCCGAGCTGATGAATGGGGCTGTCGAGATCGATGGCAAACTTCTGCCGGACGGCATCAATATCGTGATGGGACCACTGGCAACGGCCTGCCGGCTTGGTGTTGGTGCCGACCCAGATGACACGAGTGACATCCGTGAAGACAGCATCGAGTTCGGCGAAGCCGCGGACCCGGCGCGGGCCGCCAGCGCTTTCGGGATGCAGCGGTGCTGGCGGCACCGTCTGGCTCGCCGTGTCGAGCAACTGCAGATATTCCATCCGGCTGATCGGGCTCGTGGACGCCCGAGTCGCGAGCAGCGACTCGAACGCCCGACAGGCCGCGTGGAGCGACTGAAGGTGCGACCGACGGGCCTCCGCGATGTCGAGCTTGGCGGTGTCGGCGGGGTCGGGCAACCCGCCTGAATAGGCCTTCTTGATGGAGTCATTGATGCCGTGGGCTCGCTTGATGGCCCAGTCACCAAGGTCCTTCACGGCTGACCGGACGCTGGTCAGATTGAGGGCGCTACCGTTGGTGGAGCTCGACGCCGGTGCCGGAACCCACTGCTTGACAGCGGCCACGAGGCTGGCCCCATTTGGATATTTCGTAGTGATTTCGGCCAAGGCCTCATCCCATTTTGGGCTGCCGACTGCGGGTAGATCGTCGATAGCGCGCAGCATGTGCCAACGCGCCTCCGACGGAATCGGTGACTCGGACAGCGAGAGCAGTTCCTTAACACGACGCGGATCGGCGGGTGTTGCCAAGGCCTCGACCACAAGCGGCAGCAGCGTGTGGACATCGGAACCCTGCGTCGCGATGGACGCCCCCATCGTCGGAAGGCCGAAGGCATGCAGATGGCTGTCGATGAGCGCTGCGCAGGTGTCGTCTTCGCACACGACGACCGTGGCGGTCAGTTCTTCGGCGGTCACACCGTTGAGGGCGGCCGCGACTGCCTGACTCGCGATCGCCATGCTCGTGCACCGGACCGTGCGAAGGCTATCGTCTTCAGCGATCGGCGGGACGGTGACACTCGCGAAGCTCGGATCGACCGCGGTCTGCACGGTGTGGAGGGCGGAGCCAGGGTTCGCGTGGGGCGGGGACGCGGTCGTCGACCACACAACGACACATTCCTTGTCCGACATCGACACGGTCTCGAGGAGGTGCCGCCAGCGTCCGGGCCACTCTGCTCGGTCGTCGGCAATCGTGATCCGGCAGGCCGGCAGCCGTTGGCCGTCAGCGATCGCTTCGAAGACACGGGCGAGCCGGTCGGGCTCTGCGGAGGCGACAGCTCGACGCTGATCTGTTGTCGCGGCACCCATCACGGCCGCGTATTCCTGCAAGAGCTCCGGGAGTGACGCGGCTTGAGCGGCTGCAAAACCACATGTATCGATGCATGGCACGGGTGCCTCCGTAGCACCCCCGACGGAGGCTATTCCTCCTACGGGCGCCGCCATCAGGAACGAGTCACGATGCTCGAGCAGGCGACCGACCACGGCATAGGGATGGTCGTTGTACGGGTTGCTGATGGCCAGAGCGCTGCCAAGCTGCGCGACCGCCGCTGCCGTAGCCGCGTTGATCGCCGCAAGCCGCTGCGCCGAATCGGACGGAGTGTGAAGGCCGAGTTGCGACTCAAGCCACACAAGCAGGTCGTTCGGCCCGCCCACAACGCGTGCGAATAGTTTGACGCCCGGCGGTGGAGCCGTGGTGCCCCGCGCAAGCGAGATCGATAGTTCCCACACAGGGAGCGTCGGAGACGTCGGCAACGGTGATCCAACAACCATAAAAACCTCTCTTGGACGTGACTCGCTCAACCCGCCAGACGCCCGGCAACCGATTGAGGCGAGTCACGCCCGGACCAGGAAGATGCAACCAGCGTGCCAAACCCGCCGGCCGATCGGAATCCACGGAAAACAGCTTACGAGGGCCGTGTTCTGGCGATATGACGACCAAAACTTTTTGGGGCCGTCCCAAAACTACTTGGGAATTCGGTGTCAGTGTCCCGCAATACACGGCCAGAAAGCGGCATTTTCACGATTTTTTTTGGGGGGGCCGCGAGCGTGCTGCCCTCCGGCACACCGATTGCAACGACATCGAATCAGAGGCGGCCTGCCGACAACCGCGCACACGAAAATCACCCGCCGTCCTAACACAAGGAGAGTTTCTATGCCCCAGAGCATTTGCATCGAACAGATCGAAGGCTACATCCGCAACCGCGGCGACCAGGTGTCGTTCACTATCGAGGACGACGGCACCGCCATCGAGATTCGCGCGCCCATGAGCCGACTGGTCACCAAGGAGGGCTTCAACATCAGCCAGATCCGGGTGACGGTATCTGCGCAGCCCTGCGGCATCGTGCTGACGATGCCTGAGGTGTATCACCCGCTTGCCTACGCAGCGGTGACCATGTTCCCGAAGAAAATCGGGCGCCGTTCGAGCGGCCTCCGGCCATCCCCTTATACGATGATGGCGGAGTATGCGCGGGACAGCCGGCGCCTTGACCTCACTATGACCGTGCCGGCCGTCGGCCCGTCGGTGACCCAAGCAGAGTTCTACGAGGCGGTCTCAGCTTTCATCCACATCGCCGACCGGTGGGCGGCCCGAATCCAGCGGCCACCGGAACCCCAGTGCGATGAGCACGACGAAGGGCCATCTTCCGACCCTTTTGGGGCCGGTCCAACGGTCCAATAACGGCGGCGTGTTGAACCGCGCTCGCTGCGAGCAGTACACTCCTGCCTGCGAGGGGTGCGGCGTTTCGTGATCATCGCCCCGCATCCCCGCGAGCCCCCGCCATAGGATTCGTTATGGCCAAGAACTCTGCCCGCCCAACAATTTTATTCTCTTGGATCGGTAACGTCGACTGCTGGGTCGCCGCCAATCGACTCATCGCCGACGGCACCCTCACCCGCGACGAGGGAAATGAGGTGCTGACCGCATTCGAGAAGCAGAAGCCTGGTGATCGCTACATTGAGGAAGGGCGGTTTCTGCCGCTCGCAAAAGCGCACCCGAAAGCATTCTGCGATTATCACATTCTGACGAACCACGCCGAGTTCCAGGTCGCTCCTTTTCGCAAGTGGTTCCAACGCGAGTTAAAGGGCCTTGACTCAACCGCGACAGTCGAGATTCACCCGCTCACGCTCGACAACCCGAGCGATTACGCTGAAGTGTTTTCGAAAGTTACGCCGTTCATGGAGGAAATGAGGTCCCGCTACCCGGCGACGCAGTTTGACTTCGCCTACTATCTGAGCCCCGGCACGAGCGCGATGTCCAACACGTGGGTTTTGCTGTCGTTGACGAAGTTTCCTGCGGACACCTATCAGTACGGCAGCGTTTCCTCGGCCCCGTCACGAGTCGAACTTCCCTTCGACATACGGGTAGACCTCCACCCGCACGCCGCAGGCGGCGACCCGGTAGCGGGACTCGACGACGAGCTTCCCAAAGAGATTCTCGGATCATCCAAAGTGATCCGGAGAGCGAAACGGCTCGCCAAAAGGTATGCGGGATTTCCCCACAATGTGCTGCTGCTTGGTGAATCTGGAGTTGGCAAAGAGGTCTTTGCTGAGGTCATCCACAAGGAGAGCAAACGCAAGGGCGGATTTCAGATCGTGAATTGTGCCGCATTCACCGACGACCTGTTCTCCGCAGAGATGTTTGGCGTTGCGTCAAAAGCGGCATACACGGGCGCTGAAAAGGGCCCCGGCCATTTTGAGATTGCCGATGGCGGAACTCTTTTTCTCGATGAAGTGGGTGATTTGAGTCTTGTCAATCAAGCAAAACTGTTGCGCGTGCTCCAGCCGCCCAGGGATGCCCCGCCTACACGCCGGCGCTTCTTGCCTATTGGTGGCAAAAAAGAGCTCGAAACTGACGTCCGTGTCGTAGCCGCCACCAACCGTGATCTCGAAGCCATGGTCGCACAAGGACAATTTCGAGACGACCTTCTACACCGCCTGTCGGTACTCACGATTCGCATACCCGCCTTGGCTGAACGCACCGGCGACATGACGGAACTAATTGACTACTTCGTCGACCGAGCCAATGCAGTCAATCATGCTGCCAACAGCGACTATCGCCCTAAACAGTTGGCCCGCGACAGCCGCAAGGTGTTGGAATCGCATCCGTGGCGAGGCAACCTCCGCCAGCTGCAGCAAATCGTGGCACGCTCCCTGGCAATATCACCCACGCAGGAGGTTTCGCCGGAACACGTCGAAGAAGCTCTTTCTCACGATGCGCGATCCGGTGCCACGCCCATACTTGGCCGCCCCTTGGCCCCCCCTTTCACCCTAAAGACTGTCGAAGAAGAGCTTCACAAGCACTACTTCGACCGAGCCCTGACGGAAACCCATGGCAATCAGGAGCAAGCTGCTCGCCTTCTCGGCTTTCGTAGCGCGCAAGCCATGGTTCCGCACCTGAAGAAGTTAGGCATAGATCCGAGTCGCTACAAGCACTAGAGCCCTTCCATAAGACCGCACTTTGACACTTGAGCGCGCATGCGGCTCACCTCAGCCGTTCCCGCATGCCCACTACGCACCCCACTGAGCCGCGAAGACGGTTATAAACCATACACTATGACATTTGCCGATTTCGTTGTTACGACCTTTAAGGTGTTAACTACACCCGGCACGTCGCTTGTCGAGTATACATTCACAGATCCAACGGCGATCCATGCCTGCATAGAGCGACTGCTTCGGCATTGCGTCAAGCACAAACCGCTAAGAGGCCTGGCTGACAACCTAAACGACGCTGCGAAGCCACTTCACGCGCTCTGGCACACGCCCGGTTCACCCGAAGCAACTCACTCGCGCGACAAAATGCTGCGTATTGCCGTTGACTTCGAAAACTATCTTCAACTTATCGCCACGATCCGATACCCCGGTCCTGCACACGACCACTTACTTTTTGGTTGTAATGCCCACAAAGGTATCTTTGGTACATCACTTGGCGCACTACTGCGCGGAAACCTTGTTGCGAAGCCGACCGGCTTCCTCCCTGGCGCGCAACTCGTCTCCTATAGCGAAAAAGCTAAATCGCCGAGGGACAAGAGCTATAGGCTTGCGCTAGATTATCGCAATGAGGCACACGTTGCCGAACAGCTCGACACCATGACCGTACTGACTCATGTAAAACATTTGTGTGCAGCTTTTCTGTTTGCTACTGAAGACAACCTCGCGGTACTTCAGGAGGCGCTTTTCGAATTTCGCGGGGCGATGAATACGTTGATTGCCCGTTGTGGTGACGACACCAAGAGGCCTTCCCTCTACTTGCCACTTGCTTTTGCGCCGATGAAGAAGGACAGCAAGGGAAAGTATGTCCTCGATCGCAGTGCCGCTGACCGCGTGGAGCGGCTCGACACACTACAGCGCAAGGCACGCGATTCATCGGGAGAACTTGCCGTCACGCTGCTTGGCGAACCGGGTGCAGGAAAGTCAACGGTCGTGCACGAACTCGCGTTGCAGCAAGCGACTGCGGTGCTGAAGGCGCCTTTTTCACAAGTACGCGTCCCTGTCCTTCTTGAAGCGAAGGACGTTACCGAGCACCGATCGTTGCTGCAACTTGTCTCGTCCCAGCTGGGGTGTGCAGGCGCGGAGGCGACTGCTCTCGCTCAGCAGGGCCGCCTGCTCATCGTACTCGACGGACTTAACGAACTACCAAGCCGTCTAATCACCACCGCAAAAAACGAACTGAAGGCGCTTGCTCAGGAGTTCCCTACAAGCGGTTTTGTCGTTACGAGTCGTAGAAACATCAGTACTGCCGATCTTCCGTTCTGGCACTTGCGAGTTCAGGATCTAACGCTGAGCGACATTCGAGCATACGTCAAGCATGTCGTAGGCAATGACACGGACGCTGCTCAGTTTATCGCTGACATCGAGTCTGTACCGCGGCTTCTGAAGATGTGCCACACGCCACTGCTTCTATGGATGCTGACAGAGATCTCGCGGGAAACCGAACCAGGGACGACAAACACCCATCATGTTTTGCGTATTCCGGAAAACACCGGTCGCTTGCTGAGGGAGTTCCTTAATCGATTTCTCAGTCGTGAGCAGGAGCAGGGAAACCTGCGTACGGGAGACGGGCTCTGTCCGATAGATCCGGCGACCATGCACGACGTGCTCGGGCACGTGGCGCTCAAGATGCGTGAACGCAACGAGGTGTCGACCACCCAAGATCGCTGCAGGGCTTTTATCAGTGAGCGTCTACCATCGCTCCAGCCACATATCGGGGCCGTAGACGTTTTTAACGTCGCCTGTCATGCCCGCATTTTTGACGTCTCCGGCGACGACTCCGTCCGTTTCTTTCACGAATTGGTTCAGGAATACTTCGCCGCTTCCGAGTCAGTCCGACGATGGCGGGAGGGTGATAAATCACTGCGTGTTCTTGGTGACGGTGCCGAGTGGACGGAGACTAAGAAACTCTTCTTCGGCCTTCTCGACCAACATGAACAGTCGCAACTTCTACCGCGACTGGCCGAGGCAGACATCGCCGGCTCAGCGACCTGTGTGATGGACGCGATCCATCCGACTCCGGACCACCAGCAGGCGGTTATTAGTCAGGCCGCAAACAACCTGCGTCACTCGCCAGCCGCAGCGCCATCGTCGTTGCTGGCATACTCACGCATTTGGAACGACGATGCAAGAATGCGAGTGCTCGCATACGCGTCCAAGACGAGTGCCCTGCGGGATTTTCTCTCGCAATGCACCGACGACCCGATCGCAAAGGGGATCGAACTACTACAGCAGCAGCCTTCTAAGACGACACTTGGAGCTTTGCGCGATGTTATCGCATCGCATGCGCCGGGC
>Ga0114976_10001103_pt1 | contig 16740 bp, 22 predicted proteins | sample S_130805_EF_Meta_FD_87319 | JGI IMG/M metagenome (GOLD analysis project Ga0114976, IMG submission 87319) | Freshwater microbial communities from Lake Simoncouche, Canada to study carbon cycling - S_130805_EF_MetaG | ecosystem: Environmental > Aquatic > Freshwater > Lake | place: Lake...
GTGAGTGTGACTTTCAGCAGTTCAGGAAACCTTCCGGGCGGTCATTGTTCGCGAAGGCCCCAGGCTTGACCGTATCCGCCGTCGGATTCAGGCGCGGCCATAAGGTCAAGGAAAGGCTTGGCGTCGAACGCCTCTGGGCCGAGTACTCCGGCCCCAGTCCAAGCGCCTGTAGCCAGAAGTTCCATGGCAATAACGGGGTTAAGTGCGGTTTGCCACACAACACACTGGCTTTCATATTCCGCCATCGTCCACTCGTTGTCACTCACGTGATACAGGTAAACCTCGCGAGCGTTTCCGTCTTTTCCTTTACCCGTCACCCACACACCAGCGCAGGTTTTTCCCGTCATTCGCGGGCCAATTGTTGCGGGGTCGGGCAATGCGGCCGCCACAACATCTCGTGGAGAGACTTCGACCGGGCCGTTCGCGCTCCGAACGCGGATCGGAGTGTTGGAATCGAGGTGAAGCTGGTGAAGTGTTTTGAGCACACCGATGAACTGATCACCGAGTCCGTATTTGAAGGTGACGCGCTTCGCGGGAAGCCAGCGTGGCATCATCAAAACTTCTTCGTGTTCGACGTTGACGCACTCGACCGGCCCGATTCCTTCGGGGAAGTCGAAAACCTCTGGCTCGCTGAACGGTTCTGTAGTGAACCATCCCTTGTCCTTTTCCCAGACAACCGGAGGGTTGAGGCACTCTTCAATCGTTGTCCAGATGCTGAAGCTGGGCGCGAAAATCTCATTGCCTTTGTCATCAAACACCGCGAGATTTGCGCCATCACGCGTGCCCAGTTCGTCAATCCCGCTGAACAAATGATCAACTGCGTATCGTGCAAACACGTTGGACAGCCCGGGCTCCACGCCGATTCCCACGAGAGCAAGTCGGCCAGCAGATTCCCACTCGTCGTGAGCGGCAAACTGTTCGTCGCCGAGCTTCACACCGGTCTCGGAGTATGGCTTTGTCGGGTGGGGCTCGGAGAGGCTCATAGCCATGTCGAGGTAGTCGGCACCGGCAGCAATCGCTCCAGCGAAAATTGACTGAACGAACTTCGGTTCGACTGCGTTCATGACGTGGGTCGCGCCGTGACGCTTCGCAACCTCAGCAACAATCTCTGGCTTCGACGCGTCAATCGAATCGGCGATGAAGCGTGAAGCCACCGACTCACCGTGCTTTGCCCGAATCCACGCGATAGTTCGCTCGGCTCTCGCCTTGTCGTAATCGGTGACGATCATCACCTCGAAAAACGAACGTCGCGCCGCAATCTTTGCGATCGCATCACCAACACCACCGGCACCAACCAACAATATACGCATGACTTGAGGCTACCTGTTCGTGAGACGTAACCGCCGTGGTGAGGGATGCTCTGTAAAGAAGGAGACAACCATGACCGAGAACCCCTATGCACGCACCAAGCCCTACACGCCTGAAGAAGAAAAGATGTGGGCAGTTGTGACCCATGTGATTTCAATCTTCTTTGAAGGCCTAGCGCCGCTCATCGCCTACATCGTGTTCAAGGACAAGGGCCCGTTCCTCGGACACCATGTCAAGGAATCACTGAACTTCGCAATCACCATGGTTCTTGTCGCAATCGTTCTTGCGGTGTCCATCGTTGGCTGGCTCATTCTGTGGGCGTTGCCGATCTATTACGTCGTGTTCAGAATCATTGCCGCGGTCAAGACGTCGCAGGGCGAGTTCTACAAGTTCCCGCTCATTCTTCGCCTCATCAAATAGCCTTCGCCGCTAGTTGAACCACTCTGTCGGAGGACCGAGCAATACGAGCACGGTGAAGATTGCGGCTACAACGGCCACAAGGGTGACGATGAGAAACGCTGGTCGGGCGATAAACCAGCGGACCAGCCGATCAAACCAGTGGTTGTCTCGAGGGTCGGTTGACGCGCCAGTTCTCCACCTTCCGTCCAGTTGAGAGCGCTTTAGAATTGCGCGCTCAAATGGGACAGTTGCAAACGGAACAATGGCGAGCACGATTCCGGTGACAATCCGGCCGAGGGGCCATCGCTGGTTGACGCCGACGAGGGCCGCGGTGACTCCATACCCGAGGAACACGGCGCCGTGCGTGCCGCCGACAATGGTCACGGCAACGGGCGGAACGTCAGTGATAGCTCTCGCCACAAGAGCCGAGATGAGCAACGTCCAGGTCACTGCTTCTGCGGTAGCGAAAAAGGTAAACAATCGTTTCGGAGTCATAGGACTATTCTCATGGGCGTTCGAGTCGACCCGTATTCGCCACCCGCCGCCACCCCGTTAGACTAGGGAAGTTGCCTTCGGGCTTCAGGAGAATTCGCCTAGTGGCCTATGGCGCCAGCTTGGAAAGTTGGTTGGGTGCAAGCCCTCGGGGGTTCGAATCCCCCATTCTCCGCCAACGAAAACCCCCGAAACTATAGGAAACTCCGCTTTTTCGGGTCTCCTGTCGCTCGCCATGTGCTTTTTCATGTAAAGAAACGAGTAAGTTTTTTGGATTTATACGCCGGAATTCTCGGATTCCCCAAATTGGCTGGCGAGAAAGTCGACGATGGGCACCTGCATAGTTGCTGTGACGTGAGCGTAGATGTTCAACGTCGTTCCGATATCACTATGACCCAGGCGTTCCTGGACGACCTTGACATTGATCCCCGCCTCTAGAAGTTGTCAGGTCTTGGTCCAAGGCTGGCCGCGCAACATGTCTATGAATACGGTCTGGGATAAATTGCAGTATTTTTGTCAATCCTGCCTATAAACAACCGTGAGGTTAGGCTTGAGGCGTGAGACAAATCCAGGGCCCTTTAGCGCATAAATCATTTTCGGTCGTAGTTGCCGCTGCTCTTTTATTAACCATATCTGGATGCAGTGATGGTGCGAATGATTCACCAACACCAACACCTAAACCAGAAACTTTTCAAGCCCTAATTCCTATCAGTCTTCCTGCGGCGCAAACTGGTCCAATAAACTTCACAAACGTAGTTGACAAAATAGAAGAGATTCCTGAAACAGCATGGATGAATGTTCAAAACACCATTGCCTCAAATCAACCAGTATCCATACCTACGACTTTCTATATTGGGCCAACTACCAAACTTGATGTAATCGGTGGGCAATCACGCATAGAAGAAATTATTGACCGACAAGCTCAACTGTGGAATGGATTTTCACATACAACTTTGTACGCGATTTATGCGTATAACGCAGTCGATGTAACAGCAGCTGGAGAACAATTTCTCAGTGATTACGCTTCCAAAGGTTACGATAATTCCAATCCGGAATATAGTGCCAGTGCGAATAGAGCGCTAGCAGGAAATTGTCAGCAAACAGATTCTCCAGGACAATTTAGCGGCGCAGTTTCAGATTGTCGTGGAGCGAATTCCGGTTCATATACGAGTTCAAGTGATTCTTTTCTTCAATTAGGTCAGACTGGAAATAATCAAGATTTCTACATCACTGGTGGTGGCGTTATTGGCCACGAATTTCTTCACGCAACTCAAGCAGCTCAATGGATTGGCGCTCCCGATTGTGGAGAGGGATGCTTCAGATCAGGCAAAGCTAATGTTGAATTCTCTCCTTGCTGGCTGCACGAAGGTGGTCCAAATTCTGTTGGACCAATGGTTTCTTCAAATACGTTTGAGGACTATCTGACCTTTAGAAAGAACTTGCCATATGGACAAGGTCCAACAAACGTAACTGATTACACGCAAACATCTTTGCAAAATTATCTTGTAAATCAATTACCTTCAACCTGCTATCAAAATGGCGATCTTTATGTATTGGGCTACACAGTTGGTGCGCTTGCCACTGAAGCGCTAGTTGCGATTGCCGGTCCGCAAGCAATGATGGCGCTGTTTTCACTCGGAGCAGAAGGACAAGATTTCCCAACCGCATTTATGAATGTATACGGGATTAGTTGGAGTGATGCAGCCCTAATTCTTTCTGAGGTTATAGCTAAGGAATATGAAAAATTTGGCCCACCACCATTTTAATTCATCCTTTTAGCTCACCCGAGTGGGGTTGAACGGTACGACAAACGTCCCACAACCCGCCTAGATACTGGCAACTAGCCCTCGCGTCGACTTTCACTAACTTCTAGTGGGATCGCTCGTCGGTTGTGTCATGTGCTGTTTCATGTGAAATAACGTCTGCACGTGACTGTCGCAAAATGCACGAAAAGGTAATTCAACAGGCATGACGTGTGGCGGAATGCCTGCAAATGCATCAATCGGTGATCAAGTGCAACTGAGGCATGAGGAGTTCGAATCCCCCATTCTCCGCCAAATGCAAAAGCGCTCTTTTTTGGGGCGCTTTCGCATTTGATGGCTGGATCGCGGGATTCGAACCCCGACGGGTGAGTTGGGCCCATGGCTCAGAGCGACGCATCGCGTCGCCGCCAGGGACCCCCATTCTCCGCTGTTGACGTGAATTCAAGATTCGATACTCAAGAGTGTGCGCTGTAGTTGGCGAATCCGAGTCCGGTTAATGAGGAGCCGTGATGCCTCGCCACGTTCTTTCGATCAGGTCATCTATTTGCGCGCTAGTCGTGTCACTCAAATACGAGGTGTTGCTCCCAGCGAGCACGACGAAACCGTGCACGACGGCCCACGCCATTGAAGTGACAGCTTGAACGTCTACTAGCTCGATGTAGCCGGCTTCGGCCAGGTCAAGAATTGCGCCTTGGAAGATGTCCCATGCCGACGGATCGTCGTAGCGCCGAGGGGTGGCGTCACAATCAAGAAATGCCACGGCAAAAAGTCCCGGCTCATCGAGCCCGAACTCGATGTAGGCGCGCCCGGTGGCTTGAAAGCGGCGCTTGACATCAACTTCTCGTGCGACGGCGGACTGCATTCTCTTCGCGAGTTCTTCCCGCGCCAGCTGAGAGATGGAGACTTTCAGGCTGTCGCCGTTGGGAAAGTGCCGATACACGGCCATTGGCGTCACGTTGACCTGTTTGGCAAGGTATGTGACCCCGAGATTCCGAGGTCCCGAATCACGCGCTTCGCTCAGACCGACCTCGAGCAGAGCCTGCTCAAGGTCGCCGTGATGATACGGAGTCTTCTTCATGTTTTCGATGTTGACAATGCAAACAGCATAGGACAATGTTTACAACATAAACATCATTTCGTGACGCTTCACAAAGTTTGTGGAGCAAATAGTCATGATCGAGAAAATCTGCGAAAGGACGGAAAATGAGCGAAGCAGCACGATGGATGGTGGCAATTGGATTTATTGCCCTACCGACGATTGCCTACGGTGGTTATTTTCTTCTCTCTGTACTGAAGAGAAAAGTTGGCACCGAGAACATCACGCCTGTTCAAAAGGACTACTTCAGAGCCGGTCACGCCCATGCCGGAGTGCTTGTCACCCTCAGCATCATTGGGCAGATTGTTCTCGACTACTCGAACTTCGACGATTGGCTTACCTGGACGTTCCGAATTGGGCTACTGGTGTCTCCCATCCTCATTTCGGCTGGCTTCTTTGGTGGAGCACCAAAAACTGCAGACGGCCCTGTTGGCCCACTCGTGAAACTGATATCGATAGGCGCCGTGATTTTCAGCATCTCTGCACTCGGTGTCGGAATTGGACTGTTGTTGCCTCAGTAAGAATCATGCGTGCGATTGATACCGTAGGGAAATGCTCCAGCAAGTCTCTCCGCGGTCTCGGGCCACGTGAGCCGCTCGTCGCGCGGCGCCTTCGTGAAGCGATTGATCGGCTTTGCCGGGCTTCCTTTCCTTTCACTTGTGACGCCGTTGCTCTTCCTTCCGGTGCTGGCTCGAGTGGCCGGAGCAGACGCCTGGGTCGCGTTCGCTGTTGGTCAGTCGATCGGCGGTTTTTTTGCGCTCATCGTCTCACTCGGCTACAACACCGTCGGGCCTCGGATGGTGGCCGTGTCCTCGCAAGAGACGCGGCCTCTGTTACTCGCTATCAGTCTTCGCGCCAGGATCTTGCTGTGGGTTCCGAGCACCGTCGTGGCAATCGCCCTCTCCCTCGCGATTGCACCTTCTCTGCATAGAGCTGAAGCAGCACTTATGGCCACGGCAATGACCCTCACCGGACTCTCGTCCGCGTGGTACATGATTGGCTTGGGAAGTGCCGGGTCAATTGCGATTTTTGAAATTTTTCCGCGAATCGCCGCCACGCTCGCGTCCGGTGCGATAGTCCTTGTCGGGGGTTCAGTCCTGTGGTACCCCGTTCTTCTCATCCTGGCCATCGTGATTGGTGTGGGCTCGTATGCGCGACAAACCCTGCGATCGGGTTTTTGGGCGGACTCACAGTGGAAAGACATCGCACATGTACTTCGGAGTAACCGTGCGGCCACCGCTACCGAGGTTTCGGCAGGTTTGTACAACTCGCTTTCGGTTACTTTTGTGGGGGCATCAGCGTCTACCTCGCAAGCAGCGTCCTATGTCTCTGGCGACAAGCTGTACCGCATGGGTCAATACTCGGTATCCGCGTTGGGAAACGCTCTTCAGGGCTGGGTTGTCGAAAACGGACCACAAGAATTTGGTCGGCGAGCTCGTGTCTCATTCGCATTGCACCTAGGACTGGGCTTGATTGGATGTGCAACGTTTGCGCTGCTCGGCCCCTGGCTTTCGGCATTGCTTTTTGGAGCTGGAGTGGCTATCGACGAAATGACCGCGCTTGGCCTTGGAGTCGCAACAATCGCGATCGCACTCGGCACAACGTTGGGCCGCGTCACACTTGTCGGCATGGGCGGTAATCGAGCCTTTCTTATCAGTGTCCTCCTCGCCGCGTGCGTCGGCGTTCCCGCCATTATCTTTCTGTCTGCCGCGTTCGGGGCCGCGGGTGGAGCGTGGGGCCTTGCCATCGGAGAATTCGTCTCTGTGATAGCCCAAAGCGTGTCTCTGACGCTGTTGCGAAGGCGCTCGTCGCGCGGTAAGTGAGTGCGGGAAGCGGATGGCGCGGCAGCCCACGACCTCAGCTCAGCATCGGCGTTATCGCGTTTTGCTCAGGCGCGACATGATGCGTTTCGCTACCCGACCCGGCCCTTCGGACCGAAGGTAGTGCCAGAACATGCGCGCGTTGTGCTTCAGACCATAGGGCTTGCGATACTTTCCGTCTTGCGAAAGCGCGGGGCGGTCGATCATGTAGTCAGCGGCGTGCCGCGGGTTTTTGACGAACGAGATAAGAGGCGAAAGGGCTCTGTCCCAAAAAAACTCGGCACGGACGCGCTGTACGTTGGCGCGCGCCACGGCAACAAATTTCTTATCGAAGAGCACACGCTCAAGAGCGTGTTCGAGCGCATCGACATTCTGCGGTGGAACAACAATCCCAAGCCCCTGCGTCTCAACAAGTTCTGCGAAGCTGTCCCCTTCTGTGACAACCATTGGCAGGCCGGTCCACAAGTAGTCAAGGATTCTCGTGCGAAATGCGAATGTCGTTTCGACGTGGGACATGTGCGTGCTGACACCTGCGTCGGCTTCGAGTAGCCAGTTCTGGCGATCAGAGAATTGGACCCATGACTCGTTAAAGAACACCGACTTGTTGAGCACTCCGAGTTCTTGCGCGAGGCGAAGGGAGTGGGTCACGATTCCCATTTCGTCGACAACGGGGTGCTTCGTTCCCATGAATAGCAGTCGAACGTTGCTGTGGCGAACTGACAACTGTGCCACCGCACGAATAAGTGTCAGTGGGTCAAACCAGTTGTAAAGGCCTCCACCCCAGATGATCAACTTGTCCGTTTTGCGGATTCCCTCCCGCACGCCCTTGACGACGTCACGAGTGTGCGTGGGCTGTGAGTCATCGAGCCCGAAGGGTGCGACGGAAATGAGTCGCTCGAGATGAGGATCGGCGGCATATGTCGCAGGATTGACTCGCCCGAGAGTGGTCAACTGCCCAAGATAGAACAGCCGCTGTCGCTCCGAGGCGCAGAGGAAAAAATCGGCCCGGGCGAGTTGATCATTGAGCACTCTCGTCGCGGTGGTGACGCGGAGTTTCCACGTCGCCTCCCCAAGCTCGCGCCCTTGCTCGAGCATTTCTAAGTGCATGGGGTCATAGATGTCAGCGACGATGATTTTGGAGGAATTGCGTAGCGCAGCAAATTGGTCCATCGCGTGGCCTTGAAAGACCACGACGTGCGCCCAATCGTGAAGCCGGGCAAACTTGGCGTCTTCTCCAGGCCTGACGCGTTGCAAGTCAAACGGCGCGTCGATTGGTTCCAGTGTGGTGGTCGTCATTAGCGCGACATCGTTGTCTGCCGACAGCAGTTCGGCCATCTTCCACGCGCGAATAGCCGGCCCTGCCATTCGAGGCCCGATTGTGTCTCCGGTTATGACGAGAACGTTTGTCATGCGACGACTGCAGTCAGTGGTTGTCGGTCATGGGAAATCCTCACCGGCTTTTCACTCCGTCGCCTTGGAAACCGCACGGGACGATACTAACGTGACAGGCCATGTCGATGCCCAGTGACATATTCGCGACGGCGATTGCCGAAACTGCCTGCTCGAATTACGAAAATTCCGATGGTCCGATGGCGTCACCCTGATCGCTCGCCAATAAGGCGCGGAGCGTGTCATCTGCTGTCGCCACGAGCACGTGCGTCTGCGCGATCAATTCCTCGGCAGATTGAGAGCACAGTAAGTCGTAGCGGTCGAGCTCGCCGATGGGGAGAACGCCGGCGAGTTGCCAACATGCAGCGACTGGGTCGTCACTCAAATCAAAGGTGGCCCCAAATTGCAGTTGCCCAAACTCACTGGCGAACGCGAGCAGGTTGCGCACCTGGGACTCGAGATGCACGCGCGCCGGCATGAGGGTGTCGTCCCAAATGAGGTCGGGCAGAAGCTCGATATCGGCTTTCGGGTAGGGATCATCCGGCAGCCACGCACTGACGCGAAACCTCTGCGACCCGAACGACTCGAGGCCCAGAAACTCGCCCGTGGTGCCAATCTCGGTGACCGACGCGATCGTGCCGACGGACATCCGGCCATCGCCACCGCCGACCTCGGACCCGCGCGCGATTCCGACCACGCCGAACTCTGGGGTTTCTTCGCCCATCAAGTCGCCGAGCAGTTTGAGGTAGCGCTCTTCAAAAATGCGCAATGTGAGCGGCATAGCCGGGAACAACACCGTGCTGAGCGGGAACATCGGCATGATCGCCATGCGTCACCACCCCATGGTTCCGGGAGCCCCCTTGAATGGCCCCTCGATGTTGCTCGTTATCCAGCCTCCGTAGAAATCGCCTTCTTGAGGTGTGACAATCTCGCCGCCGACCCGACACTCGTCGACGCGGCTGGCATAGAGCGCAACTTTGCCGGCGAGTGAAGCGAATCCCTTCGACGGATTCTCGTACGTCCATGCCCCGCGTTCGATGCGCTGCCCTGGCGTGACGATGTCGCAATAGCTCGCCATTCCCTTGAATTCGCAGAACGAATGGCCCTCGGTTGGCACCAAAACTCCGTCGGCGAAGTCAGCGATGGGCAGGTAATACGTGGGCGGATGCGAGGTCTCCAGAACTCGAACGGCACCGTTCGTCGACACCAATGTCAGCCCGTCGTGAGTGACTTGGATGTGCGCAGTGACCTGTTCGACCCGAGGCGGACGCGGGTAATCCCACACCGACTCTTTCGCTGCGTTGCCCGACATAGGGCGAGCCTAGTTGACGTCTATGACTTCACGAACCCGTTGTCGACCAAGTAATTCGCCGTCTCGACGAGAGATTCCTCGATCGGCGCAAACGTGATTCCGAGGTCACGTGTCGTCGATGACGAGTTCACACCGATGTGCTTACCGAGCGATGGAAGCACGGCCTTGATTTCGCCGTCAAACAGCGCCAAGAACCGGATCAGCGCACTGGGAGCCTGCTTTGTCGCGATCTTCCGTGCCGGGAAGGCCGTCTTGAGCGTTGTCGCCAATTGAAGAAACGTGCGCATTCCCGCATCCGTCGAGAAGGCATGGGCCCACTTAGCTCCGATTATCCAGGCGAGCGAGGGAACGATTCGCGATATGGATACACGCGACCAGCACGCAGTGCTGGCCTATCTTCGAGCCATGACCGATGCGTTCGTGCAATCGTCCGCGGAATCTGAGTAGACCCAACGTCCGCGCTGGCAGCCAGAGCTCACATCGAAAGAGTGAAAACACCCGTTTCAAAAAAGGCTTTGAGTCTCTTTTCGGCGCGCTCAAGAAATGTGGGTATGAACGCACGTTCGTCCGCCGCCGTCATCGTCAGCACATCATTGATAAGAACCAGTAATCGACCCATGAGTAACGTTTCAAAATCATCGGTCGAGACTTGCGGCAGTTCCCTCAGCGAGGCGTAACCCGCCTTCAGGTGAGCCTCTCGGTCGATGTCTTCGCGCAGGTAATAGGTGCTGATAACGAGGTCTTGAACAGGCAATCCAATTCCTGCGTCATCAAAATCGATGATGGCCTGGGCCATGGGCGTCTGAATCACATTGAAGGGGTGTAAATCCGCGTGAATCGGGAGCAAGCTTGCGTTGGCACTTAGTCGGGAGTACGTGGAATCAACCAACTCGAGCCCCCGTAGAACGAGACCATAAAGCTCATCGTCAATCTCATTCGGCTGGTTCGGACGGAGGTTATCCTGGCTATTCATGAGGGTGCGATTAATCGAGGGCAAGTATGCCCCGTCAGCGAACTCAAGGGTTTGGGCAAATTCGTGAAGCCTGGCCATGTTGCGGCCAAGCTCGAACAGGTGCTCGTTACTCGCGTCGTCACCGAGCTCGACCCCGGGTATCCACTCGAAGAGGACCGCAATTGCCTCTACTCCCAGCGGTTCGAAATGGACGCTGCTGCAACAATCGCCCTCGACGGTTCTCACGGGGCGGGGAGCGAGAACTGATCCTTCACGTTTGAGTGCCTCCAACCACTGCACTTCTGCCGCGACTTCGTCCCGTGATTTCCCTGTTCCGAGGTTGATTCTCACGGCAAATTCTGCGGAGTCAGCCGACGTGATGCGAAAGCTCGAATTAAATGCGTGATTAACATTCTCGATCGTGACCGCCTCGATGCCATAGCCATCAAGCACCACGGGCACCAGTTTCTCGACTTCGGCAATCTGTTCGGCTTCGGACAGCTCCACATAGTTCACGCCCGTACTTTACCGCCCGAGGGGCGTTAATGACCTGCCGTTTTGGAATGTGGACCCATAGGCTCATCGCATGAGTGCGATGAATGAAACCATCGATTGGCTCCGGGACAGCGATCCGGCGTTGGTGTGGCAGGTCGAGCGGGACATGTTGAAAGTACCCATCGAAAGGTGGCAGACGACACGCGAGATGACCTCGTCAACGGGCATCGGCGCACGGCTATTGAGTCTCCAGGATGAAGACGGGCAATGGGCGGGCGGAGCGTTTTTTCCGGGCAGGCCAGAGCCCCGGGCACTAACCCACGACGACGATGATCAAGGTCAACCTTTCATTGCAACGATGTGGTCCCTCAATGCGTTGCGCGAGTGGGGCGTGTCTGCGAGCGCTCTCGGAGATACGGCAACAAAACTTGCGCTGAATTCACGCTGGGATTATGACGACCTCCCTTTTTGGGGCGGAGAAGTCGATTGTTGTATCAACGCATACACGGTGGCGAACGGCGTGTGGCTCGGGGTCGACGTCACCCAGAATGCGAAATGGTTTCTTGATCATCAACTCGACGATGGCGGATGGAACTGCGAGTGGGTTGAAGGTTCGACCAGGTCGTCTTTTCACTCAACACTGAACTCGCTCATCGGTTTGCTCGACTTCGAAAAGGCCGTTGGTCGTCATCCCGAGATCACGGCCGCGCGACAACGAGGTGAGGAGTACCTACTCGAGCGCCGGTTGCTCTACAGGCTCTCCACTGCGGAGGTGGTTGGTGTTTGGGCAACGCAGTTTACGTACCCAGCCCGATGGCGCTATTCGACACTGCGTGCCGTGAGCTACTTTCGCGATGCGTCTGCTTTTGACGAAAAAGATCCCGACCCTCGCCTGGGTGACGCCATCATGAGCGTTCGCGCGGTTGCGAATGAGCGGGGACGTTGGCTGAATCAACGCGTCGAAAAGGGAAGTGTGTGGTTCGATGTTGATGCGCCGCTCGGCCAAGAATCCAAGTGGGTGACGTTTTATGCGCTCCGAGCACTGAACTGGTGGGACACGGTCTCGTAGGCTAGGGGTCAAGTTCGTAACGGTGGAAAGGCGGCGGCAGTGCAACGGCTAGCCATCTCCGCCCTCGCGGAATACATCGGCACCGCGTTACTCGTTTGCGTTGTTGTGGGGTCAGGCATCATGGGTGCAAACTTGTCCCAGGATGCGGGTGTGGCACTGCTTATCAATGCACTGTCAACAATCCTGGCCCTCGCGCTTTTGATTCTTATTCTCGGTCCCATCAGCGGAGCCCACTTCAACCCGGCCGTGTCGCTGGTTCAACTCGCGACGCGCAATCAGCCGCTTCGCGCGTCGCTGACCTACATCGTCGCCCAAGTAGCTGGCGCGGTTACCGGTGCGGTTGTCGCCAACCTCATGTTCGAACTTCCCGCGGTGACGTTCTCATTACACGAGCGCGCCGGCGTCGGCATGATGGTGGGCGAAGTGCTGGCAACCGCGGGATTAATTGCTGTCATCGGCATACTTGTCGAGCGTGACCTTGCCAATCTGATACCTGTCGCCGTGGCTGCGTGGATTGGCTCGGCGTGTTTCTTTACGTCCTCCACATCGTTTGCAAATCCGGCGGTCACAATTGGACGGATGTTCAGCGACACATTTGCCGGAATTGAGCCGGCCTCAGTGCTTCCCTATATCGCTGCCCAACTCGTCGGTGCGGGAATAGGCGTTCTCATCGTGAGGGCATATTCTCGTGCCGCTCGGCTCACGACAAAGTAAGGACAGTATCGTGTCAGAGAAAAAGGCAACAGTGTTGTTCGTTTGCGTTCACAACGCGGGAAGATCACAAATGGCTGCGGGATATCTGCAGCATTTCGCCGGTGACCGCGTGCAGGTGCTCTCGGCCGGCACGGAACCAAAAGACCAGGTGAATCCGTCGGCAATTGCCGCGATGGCCGAAGACGGCATTGAAATTGCTCACAGCACGCCGAAAGTCCTGACCACCGAGTCCGTGCAGGATTCCGACTACGTCATCACGATGGGATGCGGAGATGCGTGCCCCTTCTTCCCCGGCAAGACTTACCTCGACTGGCCATTGAGCGACCCAGCCGGCAAGGGGGTTGACGAAGTTCGCCCGATCCGTGACGAGATTCGCGCCAAAGTCGAAGCACTCATCTCAGAAATAGACGCGAAATTTCCAGGTCGCTAACGAGAGCGGCGGTAGTTCTTCACTCCGAGGCTAAGCCTTCGGACCTCGCCACTGGTTTGCCCGGATGTTCTGCGCGGCAAGTTCGGCCGTTTCGGCAATGCGTTTCGAGCGAGTCGTCGGCGTCTTTGCCTGACTTATCCATTCGAGAATTTGCTTTCGCACCCCGCGCGGGAAGTTCTCGAAGTTCTCCCGACTCCCCGCGTGAAGAAGGAACGCCGTCTCGAGATCCTCGGGAACTTCGGCGTTTTGTGCACCGTCGATGCGCGACCACGAGCCGTTCGTCTTAGCGAGGTCGATTGCGGCGAGCCCCGCCGGCAACATGAGGCCGGAAGCAATGAGCTCGTCTACGCGCACCTTGTTCGATTGCGACCACGCGCTGGTTGGTTTGCGTGGTGACACGTAGAGCTTCGATCTCTGGGCATCCACCTTGCCGGGAATGCTGTCGACCCAGCCAAAGCGAAGAATCGCTCGCACCATCTCGTCGTAAGTCGGTCCGGGCAGGCCACTCTTTTTCTTGGCGTAAACGACCCACAATCCACTCGAGGTCGAGTGGTTTATCTGTAACCAGTCGACGAGTTGGTCGACGTGTGTGACGTCGAGGTGTTCTCTGTCGTGAACGCTCATCGAGCACGTCTCCTATTGGTCGGTTAGCGTGACAATTCGAGCTCAGCCAGCCTCGCGAGAATCATGTCGCGAATGAGTACGTGGTCGACATCCCAATCAACCGGTACTCGAATCAAGCCCTTGGTTGTTTCGTAGCCCTCCAGTCGCGTCGAAAAATCGGCCATCACGGCCTCGCTCCACGGTGCGAGCGAGAGGTGCCCCTTGGCAGCGCTGACCCCAAAGACGTATTTGCCCTCAATCTGCACTTGTGGCACGTTCCACGCAATCTTCGGTTGCGCACTGGGAAAATCCCGCTGAATGCCGTCGAGAACTGAACGCAAGGTCTGCTGTTTCGGGCTGTCGAGACTCGCTAGATAGTCGTCGACGTTCGTGAACCGCGTGCTCGCCATGCATCCAGTATGCCGACTGAATATGCTCGACGCATGAGCGAAAAAGTGACCGGACCCGCCTCCTACTTCCCGTCCATTGAGAAAAAATACGGACAACCGATTGACCACTGGATGACCGCACTCGACGCCGTGCGTGACGAAAAGCACATGAAGCAAGTGGCTTACCTGCAGGAACAGCGCGGCATGGGACAGGGGCACGCAAACGCAATCGTGCACGTGTACCGTCAACGCAACGGGCTCAAATAGCTCCCGGCCAGCCGGCATAGACTGCAGGGATGCCCACCCCCATCGATTTCGTCAACGTGTCCACCGCCGGGCTCGAATCGTCGCCGCACGCCGAGGCACTCGCGGGCCTTCGTGCCAACGAGGCCCGCTATTTCAAGAACAAATACGACGTTGAGTTTTCGACCATGCCGGCGAGCGAAGCGCCCGAAATGGTCGAGTACGTCAATCGGGTGCTGAGCGAAAGAGACCTCGTCATCGCATCCACCCCGCTTGAAGTAACAGAGATGATGATCGAGGCCGCCGAAGGGCTGACGCGCTGGACCTACGTCTTCTACGAAAGCGGTCTCGCAATCAACGTGCTCTACACGGTTGACAGCCCCAAGAAACGAGCCGTCGGCTTCAAGCTGTCGATGGGCATGGATGTTCCCACCGAACTCGCCGACAAATTCAAGTTCGCACGCCAGAAGTCCAAGCTCGCGGGAGAGATCCGTGGCTCGTACTTCGTCGTCAAGGGCGAGTACTAGACCGCCCGCAAAATCAGGACGAACTGGCCCCCACCGGGTTGGATTGCGGTCTCGACGGCAAGGTCAGGCGCAAAGCGCGAAAGTCGGTCGAGTAGCCAATCCGACGCCTCGTTCGCATCGTTCTGGTCTGGGCAGCGTGCGATGATTTCGCGACCGCCCTTGCGACGAAGTCGGTCAACGGTGGCCACAATGGGCGATGGGTCAACCACGAGCAGATCGGGTGACCACGCCACGACCGGGGAAATCTTGCCCTTCATGGTGTTGCAACCGCGGTGCGCAAGTCGCTCAACCGTGTCGGTGCGCTTCTTCGAAACTTGAATTGTGAACCCGTCGACACTCGGACCAAGGTCAGAGTTCACCGACGCATCGGGGTCGACGGGCTTGTCACACAACCAGCAACGCCATCCATCACGTTCGCCAACCTCGTTCAAATCGCTCATGTGAAAAGGCTAGGGGATGCGGTCGCCTCCGCGAGCGCCTGCGCGAACGCGCGTACCTGCCGCAGATCAACCCACTCGTCCACCGCGTGCAACCCGCCACCCGACGGACCACAGATCAACGTCGGACAGACCTCCTGCCACAGTGGCGCCTCCATCCAGTACGGAGCGTCGAACGAGGCAGCCGTGCCGAGCACTGACCCGAGTTGGACCGCAAGATCCGCGGCGGGACCAGTGGCGTCGAGTTGCCACGCTTCTCGACAGGCGACGACCTCGGCGAGCGCATCCCACGACGCATCGAACATCGTCGCGATGTCTTGCGCCGCCTGCGCGGCCAACTGACCGGCCACCGTACGCACCTCAACCAGGCACTCGGCATATTCGGGAATGACATACGGCGAGTCACCACCGCGCACCATCGTGATCATCACGTCGCCGCCAGTCGAGCGCAACGTCTCAGCTCGCGCGGCCACGCGCGCCATGAATTCGCCGAGGTGTGTCACGGCATTGATGCCGTTCTCGGGTTGAGAACTGTGGCTCGCACGACCGGCGAAAGTGACCTTCACAACGGCAAAACCGCGAAGCGAACGAGCGAGTGCGTTGTCGGTCGGCTCGCCAATTAGACACACATCTGGCTGGATGCCCAACTCAGGCAATGCGGCAATCACCGCTTCGCTGCCGAGACTCGAATCTTCCTCGTCGGCAACCAGTGCCAGCACGGGTCGAACCGGCGCGCCGGCATGCACTAACTCCTCGGCCGCGGCAACCAACGCTGCGACTCCACCCTTCATGTCGGCCGCACCTCGAGCGAATAACTTGTCGCCCTCGATTCGCGGAGTGAACGGCGCATCCATGCCCTTCACGCCGACCGTATCGAGGTGTCCGTTGAAGATCACGGTGGGCGCCCCGAGCGGTCTTGGCGCGATGGCGACCAAGCTCGGCCGATCAGGTCGATCCGGCGGACACACCACGTGGGTTGTGAAACCAGCGCGGCCGAGTCGATGTTGAAGAAACGCAACGATCGCGCTCTCGCCCGCGGCCCCGTCGACCAACGCAGGGTTGACGCTGTCGATGCTGACGAGTTCACGCAGTAACTCGACTGCCCGTTCGCCAATTTCGGTGTGCGTTTCGGCGGTTGTCATGCGAGCGACGGCGCCTGACGCAACGACCCCGGCGCTTCAAAGGCGAGGCCGGCCTCGATGAGGGCGCGGTCGTCGTACGCGCGCGCGGCAAACGTGAGTCCGACCGGCATTCCAATATCTGACATCACGCCCATCGGCACCGTCAGCGTCGGGATGCCCA